>ULVN01007445.1_pt1 | contig 22597 bp, 20 predicted proteins | sample 1959491 | NCBI WGS metagenome assembly ULVN01 (sample SAMEA4835787, study PRJEB28245) | human gut metagenome | biome: gut microbiome; material: fecal sample | place: Denmark | collected 2008 | reverse complement strand
AACAACAAGTAAGGATCACTCCTATTATTATATAAGGGGGGCTATGCCGCACGGCATAGCCCCCCTTATGTGATTATATCAAAAGACATTTACGCCGTTTCTGGCAACTTGCCATTTTGGTATTCGTATTTTAAGATGAGATACAAATAATCTGGACTCTCTGTATAAAGAAGTGTTCCTGGATCTTGGATGATCTTCAATGTAGAAGATTGATAGATAAAGTTAAGTGCTTCTGGAACAGGTAAATGAAAATCCTCTATGAGCTGTTCACTCATACTGTCAACTGCATTATCCACAAGGAAGTGATATCTTTGATCTTTTGTCATCATAATCTCTTCAACGTTTTAATTGCCTTTGGTGTCAAAAAACAATATTGGTTACTAAGTTGCTTATACTTCAGTTGTTCAGCAAAAGCTACCTCATTGATATAACCATGTTGGAATTGGCTCATAAGAAACGCTACTCCATCATCAGCCACAGGACCTATAACAACATCATAACTATGATGAAAATGTAATTGACGACTACGATTCTTATAAATAAATTGAGCCCACTCTACAGAGACTTTGTCGAATTTCAACACGGCAAGGCTGCCATTGACAAGAAGCTGATCGTCAAAAAAGTATTCTTGGACTACCATACCACCTCCAAAAGCATCGAACTTGCGTCGGGCCATATGCTTAGCCTGCTTCTGAATATCAGTAAGATAGAAGCCACATCCAAAGTCTTTATAAGGTAAACACTTTGAGATATCTATCTTATTAAAGTCTACATTTGTTCCGTGATATAATATCATGCAAGCAGTCCTCCATTTCTTCGGCACACACTGGCCAAGGCTTCAATAGTATCTTCCACTGGCAAAGTATGCTCCACATCATAATGATCCACTAAATAATGAATACCCTTGCAGCGGTAAAGATAGCTGCAGGCCTGCTGGACAGACAATTGGAAATGTTCCCCAAATGCCCGGATGATCATGTTTATATAAGGTATTCTAAACCTATCATTTTTTGAAGTAGCCATAGACATATTCCTTTTTACTGCAAAAATAAACATTCTATTCGAATGAAGCAAGTCTTTCTCTTCATATTATCCAAATGCCATCATTTTTTCTGTGTGATGCTGTTCGTACATCACCACACAGATTTTTTTGTTCCCAAAGAAAAGCAACAACAAGTAAGGATCACTCCTATTATTATATAAGGGGGGGCTATGCCGCACGGCATAGCCCCCCTTGCTCTTTATCTCAAAGAGAATTATTAGTTCTGTTCTTCGAGCTTTTCTATCTCCGCTCTCTCACGGTTGATGATCTCATAGCCGTTCTTGGTCATCTTGTGCACCTTGAACTTGTCAAAGCCCTCACCATAGACACCGATGACATTGGTCTGAGTGACGAAAGCACGAGGGTCGATATCGTTGATGATCTGGAAGATGGTGTTACTCTCACGGCGTTTGGCCATGATGAAGAGCATCTTCACCTGATGACCCGTGTAGAAGCCGTGCGCCTCGATGACCGTAGCACCACGATGCGGATAGACCGCGATACGCGAAGCTATCTCGCGGTACTTGTCAGAGATGATGAAGAACTGCACGCTGCGACGCATGGAGTTGACAACCTGATCGATACAAAAAGCGGTGACCATCAGCACCACATAGCCATAGATGACCTGCTCCCAGTTGTGAAGAACAAGATAAGAAGAGGTGATGATGACAATATCGCAGAGCATGATGACACGGCCCAAGGAGATATCGCGGTACTTATTGACGATGGCCGCCACGATATCCGTACCGCCCGTAGATCCGTTATTGGCCAGTCCCAGTCCTACTCCACCACCGCAGAACATGGCACCGATAAGACTTGCCATAAAAGGCTGGTCAGCGAGCAAATGGGTACCAACGAGGTTGTGTCGCGCCAAGGCGGTGAGCGATGTCAACACCACCACCGCATAGATCGTTTTCACACAGAACTTCCATCCCAGAATTCTCAGGGCAGCAATAAGCAGGAAAGCATTAATGACGAAATAAGTCACCTGCACCGGAATGCCCGTACCCCAGTAGACTACCGAAGAAATACCCGGCACACCGCCCGTGGTGATATTGTTAGGCAAAAGGAATACGTTCCACCCGATACAATAGGAGATCATTGCTATCGTGATCATCAAGTAGTCACGCAACTCATTGATAATACTCTTCTTTTTCATACACGAGACACTAATAATGTTTCTATATCATGACAGTTTCATCTGCTAGCTATCCTTAAATACCAAGTCCACCGGTGAAACTCACGTCCATAGCCTTGCTCTGCATGATGGTGGAATTGGCCGGCACGCTGTGTGTGAGCCACACGTTACCGCCGATAACCGTATCATGACCGATGGTGATACGCCCCAGTAGTGTGGAGTTGGAGTATACCGTGACGTGATCTTCAAGCACAGGGTGGCGGGGTGCGAGGCGTGTGCGGTCTCGCCGCGTCTCCTCGTTGGGCAACTGGTGGAGGGTGTAATAAGGGTTCTCAGCATGCGCCGCACCGAGTGTGACACCTTGGAAGAGATGCACATGATTGCCAATGACGCAAGTCTCACCGATAACTACACCTGTACCGTGGTCGATGGAGAAGTACTCCCCTATCTTGGCACCTGGATGGATGTCGATACCTGTATTGGCATGTGCCTGCTCAGTGATGATACGAGGTATAACAGGGATACCCATCTCATGAAGTACATGAGCGAAGCGATAGTGAATCATGGCATGAATGACTGGATAGGAAAAGATGACCTCACTATGCGAGGACGCTGCCGGGTCATCGTCGAAGATAGCCTCGACATCGGTGTAGAGCAGATGCTTGATGAGTGGCAGTTGTCCGATCAGCTTTAAGGACTTCTCTGCGGCTTCTGCCTCTGCACTGTGCTCATCGCTGCCATCAGCGCAAAGAGCCAATGTCAGTTGCTTGCGCATGAGACTACAGAGCCGCTCCATGTTCACACCGATATGGTAAGAACGAATGTCGCTGTCGATCTGCCGCTTGTCGAAAAAGCCGGGGAAGACGATCATCTTCACCAGTTCGACCATCTCACGCAGTGCATCGACCGAGGGTAAAGGCGTATCACCCTGGGGGGCCATCCGACGCTCATCGTCAGAGACACGTGTCATCATCTCCACGCTTTTTAAGAATATGTCATTGCCTTCCATAATATTCGTCATTCGATAAAATAGGTTTATCCCCCCTTCTCATTTCATTGTGGATTCATGCGCAAAGTTACAAGAAATAATTCATAATACGACATTCCGCATTCACAAATTATTGCGTTCTTCCTCATTTTTTGATTCGTCCTTCAGTTTGTTTTTCCAAAAAATTGACTCAAATACTACATATAACAAAAAGAGCCGTCCAATAGCTATTTGTAACATGATTGTAATACATGTGAACGCTATTGTAATATGTGTTTAAACCACTTGTAATATACACTGATTAACTTTGCGCACAAAAAGAATATAACTTATCATTTATGGAAACAATTTATTTGTGTATCGTCATCTTCCTGCTCTGTCTGGCGGTCTTCGACTTGTTCGTGGGCGTGAGCAACGATGCGGTGAACTTCCTGCAGTCGGCCGTAGGTGCCCGTGTGGCAACATTCCGCACGGTGCTCATCATTGCCTCCGTCGCTGTGGTATTAGGAGCCGTGCTGTCATCGGGAATGATGGACATTGCGCGCCACGGCATCATGATGCCGGCCCGTTATTCTTTCCATGAGGTGATGACCGTGTTCCTGGCCGTCATGGTCACGGATGTCATCATCCTCGATGTGTTCAATTCATTAGGCATGCCCACGTCGACCACGGTATCACTGGTCTTCGAGCTCCTCGGTGGCGCGTTCATGATTTCGACATTGAAGATCATGGGCGACCCGAGTCTTGACTATGGCATGCTGCTCAACTCCGACAAGGCCCTGAGCGTGATCATCGCCATCTTTGTGAGCGTGGCGATCTCGTTTGTCGTCGGCATGATTGTGATGTGGATCAGCCGTGTGGTCTTCACATTCAACTACAAGAAGCACAGCCGCTACGCCATCGCCATTTTCGGTGGCATCTCGTTCACCGTGCTGGCCTACTTCATCTTTATGAAAGGTGTCGGCAACAGTCCCTACGTCAGCGAGAGCGTGCGCGACTATATCAACAGCAACATCAACCTGCTGCTGATCTATACATTCATTGGCTCTACCATCGTCATGGAAGTCCTGCACCTGTGCCGCGTTGACATCTTCAAGTTTGTCGTGCTCATGGGCACCTTCGGTCTTGCCATGGCCTTTGCCGGTAACGACCTTGTGAACTTCATCGGTGTGCCCTTGGCCGGTTTGGCTTCCTATCAGGACTATGCCGCCAACGCCCATGGTGCCGGTGTAGACACGTTCATGATGAAATCGCTGATGGAGAGTGCCAAGACTCCTCCTTTCTATCTGATGACAGCCGGCATCATCATGATCGTGGCAATGGGTACTTCCAAGAAAGCCCAGAATGTGATCAAGACCTCCGTGGACCTGGCCCGTCAGGACGAAGGCGACGAGATGTTCGGTTCGTCCAAGGCAGCCCGTGCCATCGTCCGTTTCTGCCAGTGGGGCGTGGAGAGTGTCGCACATATCTTCCCCGCTTCCCTGCGCAATTGGATCAACAGCCGTTTCAACGCCAACGAGGTGGAGCTTGTCGATGACAAAGCCGCCTTCGACGTGGTGCGTGCCGCCGTCAACTTGGTCATTGCCTCCATGCTGATCACCTTCGGAACGAATCATAAGTTGCCTTTGTCTACCACCTATGTGACGTTCATGGTAGCAATGGGTTCCAGTCTTGCCGACCGTGCCTGGAGCCGTGAGAGCGCCGTATTCCGTGTCACCGGCGTGCTAAGCGTCATTGGTGGCTGGTTCATCACTGCCGGTGTGGCCTTCATCACCTGCTCACTGGTGGCTCTGACAATGTGGTATGGCGGTATCGTACTGCAAGTGGGCTTCATGGTACTCGTCATCTATCTGCTTTGGCACAGCAACCAACAATACAAGAAGAAGAAAGAACAGGAGGCCAAGGACGAGGACAGCTTCCGCCTGATGATGCGCACCCGTGATCCCGAGCTTGTCTGGGATATGCTGCAGAAGCGTGTGAGCAGCACGCAATGCAATATGAATCACTATGCGCTTGACATGTTCAACAAGATCATGGACGGCTTCACCGGACAAAACGCACGTGAGCTCGGCCGGTGCCGCAAGTCACTCCATAAGGAGCAGGACAACCTGAAGAAATACCGCCGTCAGGAAATGCTCGGACTGAAGAAATCACCACAGGACATTGCTATCGAGCGCAATACTTGGTTCCACCTCGGCGCCAACTCCGACCAACAGTTCATCTACTGCCTGCGCCGTATGCTGGAACCGGTACGCGAGCATGTCGACAACAACTTCAATCCGATACCCGAGGAATATATCCATGAGTTCCAGCCCGTTCGCCAAAAGGTCAACGACCTCATGCACATGACGCAGGAGATGATCTCCAATGGTAAGTACGACGACTACCGCGACATTCTCTCCGAGGCTGATCTCTGCCGCGACGAGTTGTCAACACTTCGCAAAGGACTTATCGACCATATCCAGCAGTCTACCGGCACACAGATGCTTCAGGTATCACTCGTATATCTCAACATTCTGCAGGAGACGGACGAGTTCCTCAATATCATGCGCCACCAGCTGCGTGCTGCCAAGAAGTTCATCGAGAACTAGGAGAACTAGATGAACTAGTATCACTAGTGGCACTAGTTATACTAGTTATACTAGTTGTACTAGTGTCACAAGCTGCATTAGATAATTTAGCCAGCTCGGCCTTCAAGCATTGTATTTCGTGCTCGTAGGCCGAGCATTTTCGTTTGAGAGCCTCGTTCTCTTGCTTGTATTTACTCAAGAGCTCATCTTGCTGCTGGCGGTAGCCAGTGCGAGCCGCATACATTCTTTCCTTGATGCCACCCTTCTGCACAAAGTTCTTTTCCAGCCACTTCAGATAGCTGCACATCATCTTGTCGGTGATGTGGCAAAGCGTCAAAGCGACATTGCAGAACTCTTCCGCTGTCCATCGCATAGCATAAGGTTTATAGTCGGCAAACAGGTTGTGTTCCCGGCAATAAGCCAACATGCCATTGTAGCGGCAATAATGAAAATCCCATTGCCGCAAATTGCGTGAGTTGAGGTAGTCCTGATAGTCTTCACGCAATTCTTGGAAGCTGCTTCGCGCCACATTGAGCAGTTTGATCTCCATCTCAGTGGAGGTCATGCCATCCTCCGAGCCCTCCACAATGTTTTGCTTGCCCGATCGTGCCGCCTGTACCATTTGGTCTACCGTGCGGTCACCATACTTCGGAAGAAACCGCTGGCAGAAAATAAAGGTTAATTGATAGAGTACATCTGATTTCTGATATAAGTGAAGGTGCTGCCAGTCAACCACGTCGCGAAGCACTTTCTTATCCTTATCTGCGGACAGTTCCTTACCGTCTTGATGTGTATTCTCCATAAGCTATAACATGAGATGCTACTGCACCGATTGTTCCCAGCTACAAAGATAAGCAATTGCAGGCTAACAAGGGGAGCTTTGCACTTGTTTTTTCTTGCACCTTTACCTTTCCCGTCATTATATTGTATTGTTTCTGTCTATCCATTGTAAACGTATGGACATCAAAAGGAAACATCAACCTACTAACTTTGCAACAGATAACAAAAGTAAGGATACAATCAGTAACAATGAGAAAGCTACAAAGGGGAATAGCAGCCACCGTGCTGCTGATAGCTGCCACTACCGCCCAGGCACAGAGCATCATCGGACGTGTGGTTGACGCCAAGACTAAAGAACCGCTCATCGGTGCGGTCGTCAGCCTGCAAGGCACTGACACGAAGACTGTCACCGACACCGACGGACAATTTCATTTTGACCATCTCTCGACCACCACGCCTTACACCCTCTTGGTGAAATACGTGGGGTACAAGAATACAACCATTGACGGGGTTCTCTCAAAGGCCTCAGCAGCAGAAGACGTTCTCACCGTCGCACTGAAGCCTGATGAACAGCAACTGAAAGGAGTCACGGTGACCGGTGTGAAACGAAGAAATACGGTCACGGCCGCCGTGCTCGAAGTAAAAAACAGTCCCGTCATCGTGAGCAACATCTCGGCCCAGGATATCAAGCTCACCCAAGACGCCAACGCCGGCGAAGTCATCCGCCGCGTGCCCGGTGTGAGCCTCATCGACGACAAATTCGTCATGGTGCGTGGCCTGGCCCAACGATATAATAATGTGTGGATGAATGGTGGTGCCGTGCCCAGCAGTGAGGCCGACCAGCGAGCCTTCTCTTTCGACATGATTCCAAGCAACCAGATCGACAACCTCACCATCGTGAAGTCTCCGACGCCGGAATATCCTGCCGACTACACAGGTGGCTTCATCATGATCGATACCAAAGAGATTCCCTTGGAGAATGCCTTTCACGTCTCTGTGGGCGGCAACTGGAACAGTGCGTCTGCCTTCAAGAGTTTCCTTGCCACCAAGCAGAGCCGCACCGACTTCCTCGGCTTCGACAACGGACTGCGCTCGCTCCACGGCGGTATCGACGCTACCCTGGCCAACCTCGGAAAGAACAGCGGCGGCAACACCATGTACAGCCTCTCGGACAACCACCTCAACAACGACTGGGCAGTGAAGAACCAACATCCCTGGGGCGACTTGAAGCTCGCTGCCGACTGGAGCCATAGCTGGACACTGCCCGCCGGAAAGCTCGGTGCCATCGCCGCCGTGAACTACACCAACGAGTACCGCGTCTACCGCGACATGCTCAACAATTTCTATGGAGCCTACGACACCGAAAACGACCGCTCCAACCCATTGCGCCTTTCCACCGACAACCAGTACAACCACAACGTACGTCTCGGCGCACTCTTCAACATGACCCTGCTCAGTGCCAGCGGCAAGAACAAATACCAGTTCAAGAACGTCTTCAACCAGATCGGCAACAACCGATACACCTGGCGTGAAGGCCTCAGTGCCCAGTCCGAGCCCGAACGCTCAGCAGAATATTACTATCGTAGCAGAACAACCTATACCGGTCAGATAACCGGCCGCCATACCCTCAGTGGCGATGCACTTGATTGGAGCGTCGGCTATGCGTATGCCAATCGCCGGTTGCCTGACCGTCGTAAATACATCCTCTACAACGAGGATGACAGCAAGAGCGACAACTATGTGTGGCTCTATCAAAACGACATCTCGCGCGAGTGGACCTCTCTCGACGAGCACATCGTCTCTGCCAATGTCAACGACGAGCATCAGTTTGCCTTCGGTGACTGGCAACCTAAGGTGAAGGTGGGTGCCTACGGCGAGTACCGCACCCGTAAGTACACCACCCGCAACTTCATGTATTGGTACAACGCCGAAGGCAACAGCCTGCCCAGCGGATTCCGCTCGATGGAGATGACAAGCCTGCTGAGCAATGCCGACAACTACGGTGCCGACAAGCTCTACTTGCTCGAAGATGTCAACAAGATCAATGATTACAGCGGACACAACACACTGGGGGCTGGATATGTCAGTGCTGCTCTCCCCTTTGGCAGGCTGGATATCCATGCCGGTGTCCGCTTTGAATACAACCAGATGGAACTCATCTCCAACAGCAAATCCTATGAGACGAGCCACGAGAGCCACTACTATCGTCACAGCGACCTCTTCCCATCTGCCAACGCCACCTATAAGATCGACGAGAAAAACCAAATCCGGCTCAGCTATGGCCGCAGCGTCAACCGCCCGGAGTTTCGCGAGGTCTCGCCATCGGTCTACTACGACTTCGACCTGGCGAGCAACGTAGAGGGTAACTTCAACCTGAAGAACTGCTATATCGACAACCTCGACCTGCGCTATGAGTGGTATCCCAGCCGCGGCGAGATGATATCTTTAGCAGCCTTCTACAAGCACTTCGACTCGCCCATCGAGTGGGTCTATACCATGGCGGGCGGCACCGATGTCATCTACTCCTATGCCAATGCCCGCTCAGCCAACAACTACGGCTTGGAGCTCGACATCCGCAAGAACCTCGCCTTCATGGGACTGCCAGACCTGAACTGGAGTTTCAACGGCTCACTCATCCATAGCCGCGTCAACTTTGAGCCGGGCAGCAATGAGGAAAGTCGCGCCATGCAGGGACAGTCACCCTATCTGGTCAACACGGGACTCTTCTACAAAAGCCAACCGCTCGACCTCGACATCGCACTGCTCTACAACCGCATCGGCAAACGCATCGTAGGTGTGGGACGTTCCGAAGGCATGGACAAAAACGTCAAAGTTCCCAACAGCTATGAGATGCCGCGCGATGCCTTTGATCTCACCGTCAGCAAGCGTTTTGGCAAACATGTGGAGCTGAAGCTCGCCGCCCGCGACCTGCTCAACCAAAACATCACTTTCAAACAGTTCACTACGGTGAGCGTAAGCGGCAGCAGCAAGAAAGTCCAGGAGGTCACCCGACGCTACAAGCCCGGACGCAACCTGCAGGCCACGGTGACATTCAAGCTATAGGGGCTAGAGCAACTAGAACAACTAGAACGACTAGAACAACTAGAGCAACTAGCGAAACTATAAAGGAAAAATAATCACTCTTAACAACAATAAGATGAAAACAACAAAGATGTTTTTAGGATGCATGGGCATCCTGGCCCTCGCTGCCTCGATGACAGCGTGCAGCAGTGACAACGACGACAATGGCGGCAGCAATAACGGCGGCAACAACGGCGGAACGTCTGTCGTCTACAACTGGTCCACCGACGGTGGCTTCAAAGCCTGCGACCACATTCTCTTCGACGACAACAGCAAGGACGATGCCAACGGTGTCGTCATCGGCAACGGCGACCAGAACTTCGTCTTCAAGGGCAAGCAGACTATTAAGAAAGGTACCTACCTGCTCAAAGGATGGGTGTACATCGCTGACGGTGCTGAACTGACCATCGAGCCGGGCACCGTCATCAAGGGCGACAAGGACACCAAGGCTGCCCTTATCGCCGAGCCAGGCGGCAAGCTCATCGCCAAAGGCACACAGACAAGCCCTATCGTCTTCACCTCGGAGATGGCAGCCGGTAGCCGGAAGCCCGGTGACTGGGGCGGCATCATCCTCTGTGGCAAGGCTCCTAACAACAACGGCGTGCTCAACCAGCAGATCGAGGGAGGTCCCCGCACCAAGCACGGAGGCACTGATGCCAACGACAACTCTGGCGACCTGGAGTATGTGCGCATTGAGTTCGCTGGCTATCCTTTCCAAAAAGACCAGGAGATCAATGGTCTGACTCTCGGATCCGTGGGAGCCGGAACGACCATCGACCACGTGCAGGTGAGCTACTCCAATGATGACTCCTACGAGTGGTTCGGTGGCACGGTGAACTGCCAGCACCTCATCGCTTACCGCGGATGGGACGATGACTTCGACACCGACAACGGATTCGCCGGCAGCGTAACCTATGGACTAAGCGTCCGCGACTCCAAAATCGCTGATGCCTCACAGAGCAACAGCTTCGAAAGCGACAACAATGCCAGCGGTTCTACGGCAGAGCCCTACACGACTGCTACACTGAAGTATATGACCATCCTGGGGCCGAAGACCTTCGACGCCAACTTCCAGAACACCACCGACTACATCAACGGCGGCGGCATGAACCCAGGCAACGGCTCATCAATGGGCAAATTCCAGGCTGCCATGCACATCCGTCGTAACTCGCGCCTCAACGTGCTCAACAGCGTCTTCATCGGCTGGCCTGTCGGCATCATCCTCGACAACGAGAAAGGAGACATGCAGGGTGCTGCCAAGAAAGGCTTGATGAAACTGCAGAACAATGTCTTCGCCGGCATGACCATCACAGGCTCTGACTTCAACAAAGTCTACACCGATGGGCTCTACGACTATATTACGAAAACCACCGACGCTTCCAAGCCGTCGTTCTCCACCTCGTTCTTCACGCTCGCTGCCAACAACAACAGCATCCTCAACTGGACGGCTATGACCTGGAGCGGCATCAAGAGCATCATTGAGGCCAACCAGCAACTCTCAAAAACGGCAGGAGCCTTCGCCGATGGTACGGACTGGACTACCGGATGGGCCAACTGGGATCCTGAAAACACACAATATTAGTATGTAATCTCTCTTGTGAACACTTTCCACGCCCCGTAGTCGCGATGACTGCGGGGCGTTTTTGCTCTTGTCCTTTCGCAATCTTGTTTCTGAAGGGAAAGTCCATAAAAGCAAAATCTCGCTTGTAAATGATATTTTTATTGGTTTTAATTTGTTGTATTCACAATCTTTTTATATCTTTGCATCACCTTTCTCTACAACCATACACAGCGACAAATCAAAACATTTCAAAAGAAGGATATGAACGAAGAGAGTTATCAATAACAACCATTTAATACTATTCAACACAAAAAAGCATGATTGAACCAACTAAGACAGAAACAGAAATGAAGGCTCGGGCATACGGACGCACGGAACTCGCCATGATGTATTGCCCGCAGGACACTCCCGGAGCCGCATGGAGAAAGCTCAGGCAATGGACAGAGCATTGTCCCGACCTGCTGAAACGACTGCAGGACCTTGGCTACACCGGCCATCAACGCACGTTCACACCGGCGCAAGTCAAATGGATCTTCTACTATCTTGGCGAGCCTTAACCGAGAAACGCTCGTGAAGCCTCTTCATGACTGACAACCACCAAGAATCAAAATCGCTGGAATGCCGCGGCATTCCAGCGATTTTCGTTTTAAAACCTGACGAGTCCCACCACCAGGCACACGCTGCGCAACTGGTCTTTCGGCACCGTGAAAGGCAGATACTTGGGATTGTCCGACACGCACTTGAGTCCATCCTTATCGTCGTAGATGCGCTTCACCACGATGCCCTGGTCGGTATCCAGCACATGCACCTTACCCCACTGAATGAAGCTGGCATCGGTCACCACGCGGCAGGCAAGCTCGTCGCCGCTCTTGATCTCCGGTTCCATGCTGTCGCCTTTCACCAGAATGGTGAAGTCGTAGTCGGGCAGCTGCTTGATGACGGGATAACGCTCGTAGGAGACATCGATCTCCTCGGTGAGCTTGCCCGCCGATGCCGTCTGGTCGATACGCGGGCGTGTCTGATCGGTGTTGCGAAGACTGCCCTCTGTCTCGACAAGGAAGAAAGACTGGTCCAAGCCATAGTGTCGGCAGACCTTCTCTTTGATATCCGGACTGATGGCAGGATAGCGCCCGTTGCGTGGGTCGGGACGGAAAAGCCGCGTGAGTGTCTGCTGGCGCACGCCAATTTCCTGGGCAAAGGCGGTCTGACCGCCCGCGGTCTTGTCCATCATCAACAGATAGAGGTTGCGCGTCTCCCGCGGCATCGCCTCATAGTCGTATTTTGCTATTCTCATGGCTGTAGAAAATTAATATTCCAAAGCATAAACATGCCATATCGGCGTCTATACGCTTTCTTGCTGATTATTTACACCTGCAAAGATAGTAAATAATCTATTATTAACAAAGAAAAGCACACTTTATTTAGCTTTATACACCATATTATATATAGACACGTTGTGAAGAGCCCCACCTTTCCCAAAGGGAGGGGTCGGTACAGTTCCACCAGTGATACAGACCTCAACGAACTTTAAAAAAGCTTGTCACCAAAACTGTTGCTTCCAGAGAAATTGCTGATACATTTATAGAATAGGATATAGAAAATCCGGAGAAATACATACTACAACCCTAAAAATTGAATCGTCAGATTGTGATTTATGGATAATTTCTTGTATCTTTGCACTTGTAATATTACATCATCTTTCATATAAAACTTTAGAGAGACTATGATTCTTTTCTTTAAGACTCCGAAGGAGACTGTCATTGCCACTGAGATGGACCACCAGCCCAGTGAGCAGGAGAAGCAGGAACTGTGCTGGCTCTACGGCGACGCCGAGATGCTCAGCGACGAGAAGCTGGACGGCTTCTTCGTCGGACCACGCCGCGAAATGATTACACCATGGAGCACAAATGCCGTTGAGATCACGCAAAACATGAGTCTCACCGGCATTTCGCGTATTGAGGAGTACTTCCCCGTCAAAAGCGAGGACGCCGAGCACGATCCCATGCTCCAGCGTATGTACAAAGGTCTGGATCAGACCATCTTCACCGTCAACCACGAGCCTGAGCCCATCAAGCACGTCGACGACATCGAGAAGTACAACGAGGAGGAGGGCCTCGCGCTGAGTCCTGAGGAAATAGAATATCTCCATAAGATAGAAAAGCAAAACGGACGCCCGCTGACCGACTCCGAGATCTTCGGCTTCGCACAGATCAACTCTGAGCACTGCCGTCACAAGATCTTCGGCGGCTCGTTTGTCATCGACGGCGAAGAGCGCCCCTCGAGCCTCTTCGCACTCATCAAGAAGACCACGAAAGAAAATCCTGGCAAGATCCTCTCGGCCTATAAGGACAACGTGGCCTTCGCACAGGGACCCGAGATCGAGCAGTTCGCGCCGGAAGACCAGAGCACGAGCGACTGGTTCCGCGTGAAGCCTATCGAAAGCGTCATCTCGCTGAAAGCCGAGACTCACAACTTCCCCACCACGGTGGAGCCGTTCAACGGTGCCGCTACGGGTACGGGCGGTGAGATCCGCGACCGTATGGGCGGTGGCGTAGGCTCTTGGCCTATCGCCGGTACAGCGGTCTACATGACCAGCTACCCTCGTCTGAAGACCGACAACGACACAGCCGGACGCGACTGGGAGGACAAGATCGCACCACGTCCCTGGCTCTATCAGACACCGGAGCAGATCCTCATCAAGGCTTCCAACGGTGCCTCGGACTTCGGCAATAAGTTCGGCCAGCCGCTGATCACCGGTTCTCTGCTGACCTTTGAGTATCAGAGCACCACGGGCGACACCGCCACGACTGCTGACGGCAAGCCTGTCGAGGGCGAGCAGGCCGGTGAGGTCTATGGCTACGACAAGGTGATCATGCTCGCTGGCGGCGTGGGCTACGGCAAGAAACGCGACTGCCTGAAGAAGGAGCCACAGACCGGCAATGACATCGTTGTCGTCGGCGGTGACAACTATCGCATCGGACTCGGTGGCGGTAGCGTTTCGTCGGTAGATACCGGCCGATACAGCAACGGCATTGAGCTCAACGCTGTGCAGCGCGCCAACCCTGAGATGCAGAAGCGTGCTTACAACCTCGTACGTGCCCTCGTTGAGGAAGACGTCAACCCAGTGGTTTCCATTCATGACCATGGTTCTGCCGGGCACCTCAACTGCCTCTCTGAGCTTGTCGAGGACTGCGGTGGCGAGATCGACATGACCAAACTGCCTATCGGCGACAAGACACTCTCGGCCAAGGAGATCATCGCCAACGAGAGCCAGGAGCGCATGGGACTGCTCATCGACGAAAAGCACCTTGAGCACGTGGAGAAGATCGCTGAGCGCGAGCGTGCCCCGCTGTATGTCGTCGGTAAGACTACAGGTGACGCCCACTTCAGCTTTGTACAGGGCGACGGCGTGAAGCCTTTCGACCTCGACGTGGCTCAGATGTTCGGTCACTCGCCCAAGACCGTGATGGTCGACGAAACCGTCGAGCACCACTACGAGGACGTGACCTACTCGGCCGACCACATTGATGAATACCTCAACCGCGTGTTGCAGCTCGAAGCTGTGGCCTGCAAGGACTGGCTGACCAACAAGGTTGACCGCTCGGTGACGGGTAAGGTAGCCCGACAACAGACACAGGGCCAGATACAGCTGCCATTGTCAGACTGTGGCGTGGTGGCACTCGACTACCGTGGCAAGCAAGGCATCGCCACAGCACTGGGTCATGCTCCTCAGGCCGGTATGGCCGACGCTGCCGCAGGCAGTGTGCTCAGCGTGGCAGAGAGCTTGACCAATATCATCTGGGCACCGATCGCCACTGATCACGACCATCCTTATCCTGTACAGAACATCAACCTCAGCGCCAACTGGATGTGGCCGTGCCGTAGCCAGAAAGGTGAGGACGCCCGACTCTATGCCGGTGTGCAGGCTCTGAGCGACTTCTGCTGTGAGCTCGGACTCAACGTGCCGACGGGCAAGGACTCTCTCTCGCTGAGCCAGCAATATCCCGACGGACGAAAGATCATCGCTCCGGGAACTGTCATCGTCACCAGCGGTGCAGAGGTCAGCGACGTGAAGAAGGTCGTCAGCCCCGTGGTTGTCAACGACAAGAACTCCTCCTTATATTATATAGACTTCAGCTTCGACGAGCAGCGACTCGGCGGCTCGGCCTTCGCGCAGAGCCTCGGCCGCATCGGCAGCGACGTGCCTACGGTGAAGAACAGCGAGTACTTTGCCGACTGCTTCAATGCCGTACAGGAGCTCATCGGCAAGGGATGGATCATGGCCGGTCACGACGTGAGTGCCGGTGGTCTCATCACCACGCTGCTGGAGATGACCTTCGCCAACACCGAGGGCGGCTTGCATGTCAACCTCCACGACGTGGAGCCTGAGAGCGACGACATCGTGAAGATGCTCTTCGCCGAGAACCCCGGCGTGGTCATCCAGGTTTCTGACCAGCACAAGAAGGAGCTGCGCGAGTATCTCGAAGACAACGGCATCGGCTACGCCAAGATCGCTTATCCTACGCCACACGAGCGCAAGATCGTCGTGGTCAAGGGCAACTACAGCCACGAATTCGACATCGATGCGCTGCGCGACGTTTGGTATCGTACCTCTTACCTCCTCGACCGCGACCAGAGCATGAATGGCATGGCACGCAAGCGCTATCTCAACTATAAGAAGCAACCGTTGGAGATGAAATTCGGCAAAGACTTCAAGGGTACCTTTGAGTCGCTCGGCCTCAACCCCGACCGTTGGAAAGACAACGCTCAGCAGGCTGCACGTCCTAAGGCTGCCATCATCCGTGAGAAAGGCACCAACGGTGAGCGCGAGATGGCCTACACGTTGTGGCTGGCAGGCTTCGACGTGAAGGACGTGATGATGACCGACCTCATCAGTGGCCGCGAGACGCTCGAAGAGGTAAACATGATCGTGTTCTGCGGCGGATTCTCCAACAGCGACGTGCTCGGCTCGGCTAAGGGATGGGCTGGTGCCTTCCTCTACAACCCGAAAGCTAAGGAAGCACTTGACAAGTTCTATGCACGCAAGGACACGCTGAGCCTCGGCATCTGCAACGGATGCCAGCTGATGGTGGAACTCAACCTCATCAACCCAGAGCATAAGCACCGCGCACACCTGACGCACAACGTCAGCCAGAAGTTCGAAAGCCAGTTCCTCGGACTGAGCATTCCACAGAACAACAGCGTGATGCTCGGCAGTCTGAGCGGTGACAAGCTCGGCATCTGGGTGGCTCACGGCGAGGGCCGTTTCTATCTGCCCGAACCTGAGGATCACTACAACGTCGTAGCAAAGTACAACTACGCTGAGTATCCCGGCAACCCCAACGGCTCGGACTACAACGTGGCTGGTATCTGCTCTGCCGACGGACGCCATCTGGCCATGATGCCACACCCCGAGCGTGCCATCTTCCCTTGGCAGAACGCATGGTATCCGGCTAAGCACCGCAACGACGATGTCACGCCGTGGATCGAAGCTTTCGTCAATGCACGCAAGTGGATTGAGAACTGCAAGAAATAAACAAGAATAGTTCGTCCCCCTCACACGCTCCGAAAGGAACGTGTGACGGGGACTTTTTTATTCAAGAATTGGAGAATTAAAGAATTATTGAGCCACAAAGACTTTCTAATTCTCGAATTCTCCAATTCTTGATAAAGAAGAATGACAACATCATAATTCTGCAATTCTCTAATTCTTGATATTAAATTAATCGACTAATATTGATGAGTTCATATTCTCTGCTCTTTACCACTTTCTTCAAGATCGGGGCCTTCACACTCGGTGGCGGCTACGCCATGCTGCCCATCATCGAGGAGGACGTGGTGGACAAATACCACTGGATCAAGAAGGAGGAGTTTATCGACTACGTCGCCGTGGCACAGAGCTGTCCCGGTGTATTCGCCATCAACCTGGCCACCTTTGTCGGCTATAAGCTCAAGGGCAAGAAGGGTGCGCTGTGCACCACGTTGGGCTCTGCCCTACCCTCCTTTCTCATCATCCTCGCCATCGCCATGTTTCTGCATCACATCATGGAGTGGCACTGGGTAGAGGCGATGTTCCGCGGCATACGTCCTGCTGTGGTGGCACTCATTGCCGCACCGACATTCACACTGGCCAAGAGCGCCCATATCACCCTGTCCAACTGCTGGATTCCCATTGCCTCGGCATTGCTCATCTGGGGACTCCACGTCAACCCTATCTGGATCATCATCGCCACGGGACTGGGCGGTTATGTCTACGGTAAATATCTCATCAACGAATAATCTATGATTTTTCTGCAACTCTTCTATACGTTCTTCCTCATCGGCCTCTTCGGCTTCGGCGGCGGCTACGGCATGCTCTCGCTCATTCAGAACGAGACCGTGCACGTCCATGGATGGCTGTCGACGGCAGAGTTCACCAACATCGTCGCCATCTCACAGATGACGCCGGGACCCGTAGGCATCAACTCCGCCACCTACTGCGGCTATACCGCGGTAAACAATGCGGGCTACGGCATGATGATGTCGACGCTGGGATCAGCCACTGCTACCTTTGCGCTGGTGCTGCCCTCGTTCATCATGATGATCGTCATCGCACGGATGTTTATGAAGTATATGAATACGCCGACGGTTCAGCATATCTTTTTAGGATTGCGCCCGGGGGTCGTCGGCCTGCTTGCTGCCGCTACGTTGATGCTTCTCGACAAGGAGAACTTCTCGTCCTGGGCAGAGAATCCCTGGCAGTTTTCCATCAGCGTAGCGCTCTTCGTCGCTACGTTTGTGGGTACCTACTGGCTACACATCAATCCCATCCGTATGATTGGCTATGCCGCCTTCGCCGGACTGGTACTGCTATACTAAAATGTACAACCAGGGGGTAACGCCGTAGGGGCGGGCTTTATGCCCGTCCTAACCCCCAAATGGCATCTTCCTCATATCAAAAGATTACCTTCAAGAGAATTAGGACGGGCATAAAACCCGCCCCTACATCAAAACCGAAATACGCCCTTTCGGGTATTGCCATCCCCTCCCCTTGGGGAGGGTTAGGGAAGGGCTTTAGGGAAGGGCTTTTACTTTCTCACTACTTTCTTTCCATTCTGTATCACCACACCTTTATAGTTGCTGTCCACACGCTGCCCAGCGAGGTTATACATTGGAGCGTCAGCAACATTCGTTGTAGTCGTTATCTTGCTGATGCCGGTGGAAGCATCTTCCACATTTCCGTAGTAACCGGCTGCGGTATAGTAGTTGCCGTTCTTGAATTCGAGGTTGCCGGTCTGCGAACCGTCCTTACCCTCGTTGAAGATTATCATCGTAACACTCTTGGTACCGTTGTACTTCCACAGATAGACTGTGTTTCCCGTTGCCGGGTTGGTGCCGACATTCGTCACATCCGCCGTTGAGCCGGGCCATGAGGTGTAGACATTCACCGTAGTGCCATTCTCACTCCAAGGCCATGCGTATATGGTTGTCTTCCAGTTCGACGGCTTCTCGAAGTAGCAGTAGTACTTCGCGCCGGTAATCTTCGTAGCACAGGCAGGAAGAGTGACCTTTGTCTCCTCTTCATTGTCGACAGCACTTATGGAGCTAATGTCTATGCCGTTGGAGACATACATCTTATAATTAGTGCCCTCCACAGCAAGCTGATATCCGCTGGTGCTCACCGTTGTCGTGCCGAGGCAGAGGAGCACGCTGCCCTTGTCGCCCCTGACCGTAACGGAATAGCCAGCGTTCTCTCCCTTGGAAGATGTAACGCTGCTGGTGTTGGATATTCCGGCAAGCTTCCTGGCGAGTATCATCTTCTTGATTGGTTTGCGATAAGCTTTCCAGTGGTTCATGAAGACGCAAGGGGTTCCCGGCATAGTCAGAATATAGGCGTTGGCGGCCTCGATATTGTTTCTCAGCATGTTGCTGCTGTTACGGTATGTATCATGGTTATCCGTAAACGTTACGGCATACTGTGCGTATCCGCTGCCGATAAGACTCTGCGCTGTATAATTAGCAAGAGTACTCCAAGAACTGTTGTTAAAGGCATTATTGATGAGCCATTTAAGCTGGAAGTCGAAGGCAGCGCTTGTCTTGCCGGTGTTGTTTATCCAGTTCTGCAGGCCGGAAAGGCCATCGCTACGCCAGTATTCTCCTACGCTGAAGGAAGGCTTCGCTGACTCGTTGTACATTTTTGTGTATGTCGGTGAGTAGCCGCCGGTCATATCATAACGGAAGCCTGTGTATCCCATCTCGTTGAGGAGAAAGTCAAGATATGTCTTGATATTGTTCTGAACTTCGCTATTGGTATGGTCGAGGTCGCGGGCACCGTCAAAGTCATCACCAGTGTCAGCAGCACCAGAAACATCATAACCTGCTGCTTTTGTCTTGCCGCCGTCATCACCGGTACATATGTCTGCCAAGGGGTTGGTCCAAGTAAGAGTATAGGTCTTACCGGGCGTCTTACTTGTGTATGTCTCGTTAGGAAAGTCGACCCATGTTGACTTACCGTTCTTGTGATTGATGACGACATCAGCGATAGTACCTATACCTTTTTCCTTGAAGGTGCTTATCATCTTCTTGAGTTCCGCCTCAGAACCGAAGGCACTGTGTTGGTCAAGCCAATAGATATCAGCATAGCCCATCTGTGTCATTCCGTTGCACCAGCCGCTCTGAGGCACCCATACGAGTTTAAAGTATTTAGACAGCTCGTCAGCCTGTGTGGTGAGGTTGGTCCATTGTGTATCACTATAGCTGTCCCAGTAGAAGCTCTGCAGCATGACGCCGTCATAGCCACTGGGCCATCCCTGAGCCATCATGTTGGCAGCAGCGAGAAGAGCCACAAAAGTAGAGAAAATCTTCTTCATATTAAATCTGTTTTTACCGTAAATCTTGTGTAATGCTTGCTTCGTATAATAATAGATATGGCAAAGTTACGATATTCTGTGCAACTTGTATTGCATTGATTTACGTCAAGAAGTGATTTAACATGTAAACGTTTGCATAAGAAGGTGGTTAGTAATGAGCAATGGTAGATAAAGGGGTAACCATCTTGCATCTCTGCCATCAGACAAGCATTGTATATCCCGGGATGCGCAGATTATCCAATTCCTGATCCGATACCTTTACCACATCAGATGAGGCATCGAAATAATCCACAGGATAGCGATACTTACCATTAGGCATCAACACCTTAGTAACCCGTCGAATCAAATGCTGACCATCGTCAGTCATGATTCTCGTCATTGTCTGATGAATTATCTTTCCCATCAAATATACTGTTAATAATGTCACTGTTGCAAAGATAAGACTTATTTTCCAAACACGCAACAATTATCCCATCTTTAACAAGAACAAACGGGGCGGCATATACCCCAAAGGATATATGCCGCCCCTTATTGTGTCCTGTAGCTACCTACTCTCCGCCCAGCCACTTCTTGCCGCTCTTGGTGTTGAGCCAAATAAGTATACCGATACCTATAACAGAGCTTATAAGAAAAATCAATGATAGTCCGTTCATAGTCAATTCACTGCAATGCGGATATCGCCATAAGCATGTCGAAGATCCTTCTGCAAATTCTTACTATTATTATTAGGTAACGACAGGCCCATCATCTTCTTACGAATGGTATCTAATTTTGGATTGGATGTTTTATATTGTCCTTTCATAGCAAGACCTAAAACCTTCAGGCCATTGCAAAAGAAACGAAATGTGTTAACGACAAACTTCATATCAACCTCTTTAAAGATTACATTTGGCTTTTGCCAATTTAGAAACGGCATCTATCAACATACGAGCAGGCTCAACCAAAGGAAGTACATCCTCTGATAGACTAAGGCTATGTCGATCTTCATAATCTCCTGTTAACCTTAAAGAAAAGAGTTGATTATAAATAGTCCCCATCTTTCTTTCTAAAACTTTTGTTTTGATAAAGTTTAATCCAAACTGTTGAATAATACCATTATGAGTTTTAGTCTGGATTCCATTTGCAATCAATAAAGCAGAAACAGCATAATAAGCAGCATAATAGAGTCTATTGGCTGATGTTTCTACAAAGCCACTCTCTATTGAACCAACCGCTTCTAAATAAGCTCTTTCCGCTTTTTCAAGTCTATACTTAACTATCTCTTTCCTATCGCTCTCTGATAAAGTCTGCATAGTCAAATTCTTATTCCATCTTGTTGCACATTGTGATTGAATTCTGTGAAATGGTTAGCCTCCCATTCTGATTTAGTAAAGATAACCGGATTGATGACTTCATTAATATCCCATCCGTACTCACGCAACGGAAAGGAGTATTTATCATAGTCGGAAAGATTGACGCGTTTCTTGTTCACCAATATCAAGATATCCCAATCACTATCTTTCGTTGCCGTCCCTCTTGCACGAGATCCGAAGAGGTAGGCCTTTGCTTCCGGGTCTATTCCATGCAATAGCACATGAATATGCGACATAATTTCTTTCTGGTCTTTCATATTATGCATGTGATTAGTGACTAATTATCTCTATACCACTAATAATGGTATCTGTTGCAAAGATAAGACTTATTTTCCAAACACGCAACAATTATCCTTTTTTTATATACAAGTACCGGCCTTATCCTCCTTAAGAAAGCGCATGGAAAAAGGGCAGCCCCGTAACGGAGCTGCCCCTTCATGATATAATGATAAAGCGGTAAAAATTACTTCCTTGTCAGCACGGCGTAAGCCTTGCCATTACACCAAGCAAAGAGCTGGACATCGTAGGTACCGGCCTCAACTTTGAGGTTGTCACCGCCCTGTGTCAAAGCAGCCAAACCCTTGCCACCCCAGTTGATATCCCATGCGTTGTTAGCACGGAACTTCAGGTCGCCTTTCTTCAGTGTCACGCCCTTAGCTTCCCAGCAACGCTCAGCGGCATTGTAGGTCATCGGCGTGTCGTCGCTCCAGCCACCCGGTGTAGCGTCACCGATAAGACCGATGGTCTTGATCAGTGTGTAAGAAACGGTGCTATTAGAGAGATCGACATCCACTTTGTAGTAACCATTGCCGTCAGGAAGAGAGGTGATGTTGCCACCAGTGTCAGAGATGCGGCCATCGGCAGGACCAGCACCGTAGTTCTTGCCATCCCAGTTAGTCTGTGTGCAGAACTTGAAGCCGTTTGTGTTGAGATACATGAAGCCGGTGTACTTACCATCGTAGGTGCTTGTGCTCAAGAAGTCGATCTGCTTCCAGCCGTTGGCATCGCCAGCCTCATAGAGGTACTCGCTGTAGTTCAGCCCCTCCACCTTGTACTTACGGGTCATCATGTTGAAGGTGATCTTGTAGTACTTGGCGTTAGCGTCAGTGATGTTGAAGGCCTTGGCATCCTTACCCTGTACGAAGGAGCCCTCTGCTGCAGACTCTCCATCCGTAGCAGCGCCGATGAAATTAGTATAACTCAGCTTTCGCAAGTGAATTTTCCCCGTTCTAATTC
>ULVN01044774.1_pt1 | contig 22739 bp, 18 predicted proteins | sample 1959491 | NCBI WGS metagenome assembly ULVN01 (sample SAMEA4835787, study PRJEB28245) | human gut metagenome | biome: gut microbiome; material: fecal sample | place: Denmark | collected 2008 | reverse complement strand
GCGGCCGCTCTCCTCGCGGCGCTCCAAGAGCCCCTGATCCGTCAGGTCGCAGAGGTAACGGTGCAGCGTGCTGCGGCTGATGTCTTCGACCCGCTTTGGGAAGGGCCGGTCCGTCGGGACGAGCTCGTACTGCAGGAGTGTCTTCTCATCGAGAAAGTCACGGCCATCATCGGCAGCACTACAGGCACCTGCAGAAGCATTGGCGCCATTCGTGTCGGCTGCGTCCGCCAAGCGGGCTTCCCTGCCGGAGCGGGCAGCCTTGCCCGAGAAAACCTGCAGCAGGCAAAGGAGCGCAAAGGCCGACGAGCTCTTCAGCGACTTGATGGCGTACGTGCGCGCGAGGTCGTTGAACGAACTGTGATACGAATCGCCCTTGAGGCTGTGGATCTCGCGGTGGCCCTGACGAACTGCCTGCAGCCGGTCCTCCGGCAGGAAGGATCGCACCCGCGCCCAGTTATCCTCATAACTCCGCGCACTCTGTCCCAATTGACGCACGAGGTACTGCTTGTGGTAACAACCATACGAGATATACCGCAGGAACATCCGCAGCTTGTCGTAATCCGCGATGTACTTGTTCCAACCGGGTCGCTTCCTGCCTGCCATACCATCATCCCCTTTCAATAGCCTGCCAGTTGTAATCATTCCTTCCTATTCTAACACAGGTCCAGCTGCAGCCGTTAGCCCCGCCGCGAAAGTTCACATGTTTTTTGACACGAAAGCCATCTGCTTTTCTTCTACAATAAACATGTCAACGGAAAAGGAGCCTGAAGAAAAGAAGGAAAGGGGACCTGCCTCATGGAACGTATGATGGAGCATAATATTTTTGACCGCGTCTTCGAGAAGACATATGGCCCGGCCGTTATGCCATACGGATGCCTCAGCGATGCAGAAACCATCCGCGTGCGCGAGGCAGTGCAGTCACTGCGCCAGAGCTATCAACCGCAGCATGCCGATGAGGCCTGTGTGAGCCGCTACCATACCGAGGAGAACCGCAAGGCGTACATGCTCGCGTACTATCCGTACTACGTCGAGCCAGCCTGCCGCGTCGTCCGCGACTATGTCATCCCGGCCCTGCAGGAACGCCAGGCGTTCTACCCCGTCCTCAACCTGGCTTTCTTTGCCGGGGGACCGTGCCCCGAGATGTACGGCACGCTCAAGGCCCTGCGCGGCGCACGTCTCCACGACAGGACGGCCATCACCATCCTCGACTGGGAATGCGGCTGGAAGAGCGAACAGCGGATCAGCTGGCAGCTCTGCAAGGAAGATGGCCTGATTCACCGCGGCGATGAAGGGACGCTCATATACCGCTGCGACAACCTTGTGCCATGCGAGCAGTGCATGCACGGCAGGAGCTGCCGCAAACGCATCCACGAGCAGGCCGATGTCTACTTCCTGCAGAACTATCTGAGCCATGTCGAGCCGACGGAGCAGGAGGCCTTCCTCAGCAAGATGCGCGCCACGGTGGAACAGGCCAAGCCCGGCGCTGTCTTTGTCATCATCGACCTGCAGTATGCGGGCAGCAAGGCCATCATGCGCGAGCTCGCAAACCGCGTGCAAGCGGAGTGGGATGTGCCTGCCGAGGTCATCGGCACGAATCTCTTTACAAGTGGGGCACCATCCTGGAGCCGATGCCCCTACGAGATGCCTGCGGAAGTCCAGGCCAAGATCTTCCGCGGCGACAGCGGCTTCATGCCCAAGAAGTGGACGCGGTACTACTACCTCGTCCTGCAGAAACAGTGAGAAAAGAGGGATCATCCATGATCATCAGTGCCAGCCGCCGGACCGATATTCCGGCTTTCTATACACCGTGGTTCATGAACCGCGTCCGCGCGGGCTTCGTCGACGCGATCAACCCGTTCAACCGCAAGCAGGTCAGCCGCATCTCGCTGCGGCCGGAGGACGTTGACTGCATCGTCTTCTGGACGAAGAATGCCGCGCCGATGCTGCCGCATCTCGCAGAGCTCAGCGCGATGTACCCGTTCTACTTCCAGTTCACCATCACGCCGTACGGCCACGACGTCGAGCCTGGCCTGCCCGACAAGCGCGAAGTCATCCGCACCTTCCAGCAGATGTCAAAGCAGCTCGGCAAGACGCGCATGGTCTGGCGTTACGACCCCATCCTGCTCAACGACCGCTACACCATCGAGCGTCACCTGCACGACTTTGCCGTCATGCTCGAAATGCTCGCACCGTACACCGACCGCTGCGTCATCAGCTTTCTCGACCTCTACCGCAAGACCGAGCGAAATACAAAGCCGCTCGCGTTGCGCCCGCTCGGCATCCCCGAGATGAACGCATTGGCCGAGGGCTTTGCTCGGCTCGCCAAAGGCTCCAGTGTCACCCTGCAGTCATGCTCTGAGGCAATCGACCTCGCCGCCTACGGCATCGAACACGGGGCCTGCATCGACAAGGAACGCATCGAGCGCGTCATCGGCGCGCCCATCGATGTCAAGAAAGACCCGACTCAGCGCGACGTCTGCCACTGTATGAAGAGCGTTGACATCGGCCAGTACGACACCTGCCTGCACCGCTGCCGCTACTGCTATGCCAACACCAACGGGCGCATGGCCGAAGCCAGCTTCGCCGACCACCACAGCGACGCCACCATCCTCTCCGGCACCCTGCGCGGCGACGAGACCATCACCGCGCGCAAAGTCACACATCTGAAAATCCAGCCGACAGCCGAGAGCCAGATGGATTCCTTGTTTTGATAAACGTTAAAAATTCGACGGGTGAATTTCCTTCATCATGGTAAAGGAAATTCACCCGTCGAATTTTTCTAGTCACTCTAATAAAGGCTACTGTACACAACGGCAAAAATGCACCGGATGAATTCCTTTGCCCATGTAAAGGATATCCATCCGGTGCATTTTATTCGATGAAAACCTCACGGTATATGATACGTGCATTGCACGGCTTACCGCGTTGCCTTTGGCGCGCCGTGATCATGACTTCGTTCTTGCGGATGTCAAGGGAGTACCGCACTGGCCGCAGAAGCGGGTGCCTGGCTCGGCGGAGGCGCCACACTGTGGGCAGAAGGAGACTCCTGATGCAGCTGCGTGCTGAGGCTCTGGCTGCTGTGCTAGGCCTGCTGTCGGCTGGGCTGATGCTTCTTCCCGTTGTTTTGGATGGGGCAGCAGGACGATGTCGTTGAGGAGGTCGCAGAAGTCCCCGTCTTCGTCAGACTCGCTCTTGAAGCGGGCCAGCACGGTGTCAAAGGCAGTTGCTATGAGTTCCTGATCGTCGTATTCCACAGGGCCTACTTGGTCCAGAGAGACGTGGAGGCCCATGGAGCAGATGAGCTGGCCGTCCTCGGTGATCAGGAAGCCTTCCTCGCCCTTGCCCCAGAAGAGGGAATGGGTGGAATCGCAGAGCAGCACGACCTGGGCTCTCTGGACGCCTGCCCGCGCGCCGTAGGACTTCATGGCATTGTCCAGCGGGTTGGATAGCTTATCTCCCCAATAATAGTAGGCGGCGTTGGCCATCTTGTCTTTCACGACGCCCCGCAAGCAGTCCACTCGTACATCCAGGGGCACGAGTGCCTTGCGGCTGTTCCACTCGTCGCTGACGGCATCTGCATCCTCCGCATTCTGTGCGGCCTTCTGGTAGAGCCGCCAAGCCTCGGTGAAGTCGAATGTCTCGCTCTGCGGGTCGACGCAGAGCCGGGCTGCTCGGAGCAGTGCATCCTGGCTGCCGAAATCCAGGGCCGCTTGATAGTAGGCCAATGCCTCTGCATCCTGACCCTCGTCCTCCATTTCCTTGCCGAGCTGGAGTCCCAATGCGCGGATCTTCTCCGCAGCTCCCGGATAGTCCTCCGCCAAGGCGCGCTGGTAATCGTGCCAGGCCTGCTGCCAGTCTGTCCTAGCCTGCGGTCCCGTTTCTGCCTTGGCCTTTTCTTCCAGCGCTTGGCCCCAGGCAAAGGCCAGCGCTCCGAGGGCCTGCCCTGCTTCTTCGCAGCCATAGGCCTTGGCTTTCTCGTACCAGTCCATGGCCTTGGCCTCGTCTTTTTCCATGCCCTTGCCCTGCTCGGCCATCTGGCCCAGATAGAGGCAGGCCGTGCCGTCGCCTTCTGCGACCAACGTCTCGTACCAGGCCAAGGCCTCGTCGTACTTTCCCGCATCTACTAGCGCCTGCGCGTCCTTGGCGGCCAATCTCCGGTAAGCAGCACACTGTTCATTCTGTTTCTTTTTCAGATATTGGTACAGCACCCAGGCCGCTTCCTTCTTGCCCAGCACGGCGGCTTCCACGGAAGACCACTGCGCTTCTTCCTGCTGGCCGTCTTTCGCCTGCAGGATTCCTGCCTGCCAGGCCGCTTCGGCACTGCCCATCTCTGCGGCAAGCAGAAAGGCAGATAAGGCGCGCGCTTTGTCTCTGGCGCCTAGCAAAGCCTCTGCCTCTTGGAGCTTCTTCTCGCGGAGCTCTTTAGACCATGCCGCTGCGTTACCTCTAAACTGCACCAGATGGAAGTGGACGCCATGACCAATCCAGTCGGTATCTCCTGGATGGTCGAGAGTCAGCTCTACCTCGCGGTCCATCCCCCAAAAGCTCACATCGTTGACATCTGCCGGGATCCAGTACGTGCCAGCCGTCAGGGCGATGTACATAGGAGCCGTCCCCTCCTTGCGGAACATCTGAGGCAAGTCGCGGAGTTCGATCAGCAGAGCCAGCAGCATAGCTGGCCCTGCCACCACATAAAAAGGACGGGAAAGGAAATTCGGCATCCAGTCAGGGAAATGGAAATCCTGTCCGACTTTCTTGTCAATCTCATACGTCTGCCAGACCGACTTGGCCAGTTCGAGCTCCTCACCTTCGGACGCTGCGATATGGAACACATCCCTTGCGGCAGATGGTTCCAGCTCCAACAGCGCCTCATAGACCGACTGCGTCTCACCGGTTATCTCCAGGCAGCTGCAAAGACCTCTGAGCACCTCTTCTTTTTCAAGCTTGCCGCTGGCGTACCGTTCCAGCAGGTTCTTCCGCCGACTATCTGCCTTGCTCGTCTCAAACGACACCTTCGGCACGCGGCCTTCTTCCGCCAACAGTTGATAGACCTCGTTGAACAGGTCGAACCGGCAGACCGAATTGATGAAATCGCGGGCCATGGCCGGATAATTCCGCTTGGCACTCCTGTCCTGGATGAAGCGCTCGAGACGGTCGGAATAGGAATTGCCTGTGATGCTGCGCCCGAGTGCGCTCAGGGCATCTTGCGCCGTGTTCATCATCGACGCCTTGATGGTGCCCGTGATGGCCCCCGTGATGCCGAAGCCGCCGCCACGCCAGCTCGCCTTGTCGGCCTGCCTCTCCACCGCCAAGTCCTTTTCATAGTCCTCAATGGCCGCCTTGTCTGCCAGCATGGCCTTGACAAGGTCCGTCGACGTGGCGGAATCGTCGAGCCTGTCCCAGAGATCCTTCTTCGTCACATAGTCGATACCGCGGTCAATCAGAAGCTCCACGGCCTTCTCGAAAAGCGGGTCGCAGACGGTCATGCAGTACGCGAGCACCTGGGCTGAGAACTCCACGGGATTCTCCACCACATGTTCCTTCAGGTGCTTGCGTATCTCATATCGGGCGAGCAGCGCAATCCGAGTCCCCTCCCGGTTGAACGGCGCCCAGAGCTGGTTGTAGATGGCTGTGGCCCGCGGCAGCTCCACTTCGTATTTTCCGAGAAGCGTGAAATGGCTGCCGGGGATATCTGTGAGCGGTTCATCCTGCGGCCCTGCCACAGGTGCCTGCCCTTCGTCAGCAGCAGCCCCATCGTCCAGCCCTTCCGGGACCTTGGCTCCACAGTTGAAACAGAATCTAGCGTGATCCGGCAGCTTCGTGCCGCAGTTCATGCAAAACATCTTCTACACCCCCAAGTGAATCAGATGGTCATTGGTCTAAGTACTAGATACTAGGTATAAATTCTGCTTCCACCTCTAGTTTTCCTGCAATGTCAATCACTGCAGGTGAGTCAGCTTGTGCAAAAGTCAGCACTGGACTTTTTGATCAGGAAGATGGCGAATCGAAAAGGAAATCTATCTGCGTGAACGGTCAGCAGGACTTTGCCGCACTTCGTCGAATTAAATTTAGATAAGGGGAAACAAGAACGGGGGAACTTTGGTGAAACACCGCTACACTTTCTATTGGATTCTATGGGGCCTCGGCGAGCTCTCAGGGCTGGGGCAGTGGCTGCTCTTGCGCTGGGGACTGCCCGTCCCGGAGCACGGGCTGCTCCTGATTTTTTTGCTGTTGCCGTTTATCTATCTCATACCGAACATCCTCGGGAATCACCTGCCGCTGCGCGTGACGCGGCTGCTGGCGAGGATTGGCGGCTACTGGTTCATCTACGGCTACTACATGACGCTCCTGTTGCTGCCTGCCTTTATCGTCTGGCTCGTCTGCCTTGCACAGCCATTCGGCTTTGGTCTTGACTGGTGGCATACCGTCTTTTCCGTCTATTACGGCCGGGCCTCCCTGCTGGGACTGGCGGCCTTGCTCGCAGTCGGCAGCTGGCGCGCGCGCCATCCGGTGGTGCGCCGCATCGAGATGGAGACCGAAAAGCCCATCGAGCGGGCGTTCTCGGTGGCATTTGCCAGCGACATCCACCTCGGGGCCGTGCTGGGCCGTTCGTTTGCGGCAGAGCTGCGCCGCGACATGATGAACCTGCAGCCTGACCTCATCCTTTTCGGCGGCGATATCATCGACGGCAACCTCGGCTATGTGCTGCGCGACAAGAGCTTCAAGGGATTTGCAGGACTCAAGGCCCCCTGGGGCGTCTATGCGGTCTTCGGCAACCACGACACGTACGGGATGAACCTCGGCAAGGAGCAGAAGCGCCTGAAACAGAACGGCGTGCGCTGCCTGCGCGGCGGCACGGTGCATCTCGTCGCCGGTGTATCGCTCGTGGGCATGGAAGACTACATGATCGCCCCGCACGCCCAGTTCCCGCAGGCAGAGCCCGACGCCTTCACGATTGCGATGGAGCACGAGCCGCTGCGCATCGAGCAGGCCGCCTCGCGCGGCATGGACCTCTACTTCGCAGGGCACACGCATGCCGGACAGTTCTGGCCCAACCGGTTCGTGACCAGGCGCATCTTCGCCCTCGATTACGGCGCAAAGCGCTTCGGCCACCTGCTCGCCATCGTCTCGAGCGGCTACGGCGCCTGGGGCCAGCTCTTCCGCCTCGGCCCAGCGCCGGAGATCGTGCTGGTGAAGGTCAAGCGGGGGCGTGCTTAGTGCATTCGTTAACGAAGACAAAGTCTCCGGTAGCGTAACAGATCCGTGATGATACCATGGCCAATAGCGAGGAGGTTTTCTATGCCAACAATCAAATGGCTCCTGAAGGACAGTGGCTTGAGCAACCTTCGCTTGCTCACTAGCTTCAACCACATCAATGACCCCATCCAGAGCGTGAATGTCTTGGACAATCCTGATGTCAGCAAGTGGTTCAAGAAAAACGAGCTGATCCTGACGACGGGATTTGTATTCCTGGATAATCCAGAATTGCAGCGCAGTATAGTCCGTGATCTGAAAGAATTTGGATGTGCGGCACTGGCAATCAAGATTCGTCGCTATTTCCACTCGATTCCGGAGGCGATTCTGGATGAAGCCGCTAAGCTCGATTTTCCCATCATTGAATTGCCGTTCTTCTACAGCTTTTCCAGTATCTCGCAGGTCGTCTTCAATCAGTTGGATAGCGAAGCAAATGCATTAACCATTTCCCGCCAGAGATTCATCCAGGATTTCATGGACAGAGTGCTGAATCGTTCGTCCTGGGATGACCTGCTGCAGAAGCTCGCTGATTTCCTAGAGATGCCGGTAAGCCTTGTCGATGAACAGGAGATGCCACTCTGTACCGTTGCGCCCCGCAAGATGGTGTCAGACAATGCAGAGCTGCAGAACATCTTGAACAGCCTGTACAGCCAGGGGCTTCCAGCAATCGAAAAAATCCTGTCACAAGATAGCGCATTCCGGATGAAAGGCATGGACCTCCCCAGTCAGACAGGAAAACTGCTGATTTTTCATCCGAACGGACGGCCCCTCCCTCCTGAAGATTTTTGGCAGCGCATCTTGCAACTATTAGCGCTCGCTTTCGAACAGCAGGGCCTCAGCCTTCAGAATCATGAGCATCACTCTTCGTTTTTCCTGCGCGCCATCATGCAAAAGAAATCTCTATCCGAGCAGGAAATCAAGAATCTCTGCCTGTTCTATGGCTTTGATTTCCGCAAATCGTGGGTCTGCCTGACGGCCAGTCTCACACCGTTTGAAGAGCTGCCTGGCGACACGATTGCAAAAATGAAGCAGGATGTGCTGCAAGCTGCCGAAGAAGGCTCTGCCCCTTTCATCTGCACCAACCACAATATTTTCTGCTGTTTTTTCTTTTTCTCGACCGACTGCCATCTGCTGAAGACACTGCATGAAGTTCACCAATGGGCCAGAATGCTGGCACAGAAATGGAAAGCGTATGCAGCCACTTCTATTCCAGTTGGTCTCAGCAGTTGCCACAGCGGTGTGAAATCCATCCGCCAGTCTCTAGAGGAGAGCCTGACTGCATTGAATGAGAATGCCCATGATACGGATACTATACATTCGTACCTCCATCTGCTTCCTTCCCTGATCCTTGCCGATTGCCCGCAGGATCAGAGCATCCTGATTCATCATTTTCTCGATCCCGTCATCCAGTACGACCAAGAACATCACACCAATCTGATGGGGACACTCCGCGCTTACTTGAAGGCCAACTACAATGCAAGCCTGGCATCCAAGTCAATGTACCTGCACCGGAATACGACCATCAACCACATCGAGAAGATAAAAGAACTGCTGGACATCCAGTTCGACAATGCAGAGGAGAATCATCTGATTTACCTCGCACTGCTCGCCTTAGATATCCAGCAGTGATTTTCTAGTGGCTACAGAATAATATCAAATCTTCGCATGGCAACAGATTGTCGTGCGGAACGCTGCACCGATGGAAGAGTACTTCATGAGGCAATAATAAGCAATACCGCCAACGGCAAAGCCGAGACACCATGCCAGTTCGACTTCCAGGAAAGCTGCGGCCGCTCCAAGAAACATGGCCACGATGGCTGCCTTGTTGTAGCCGAGCATCGCTTCATTCGGTGCATAAAGTGCCGGAACATTGACTTCCTGCTTGCGCAGAACGTAATACTCGAGCAGGAGGATGGCGACAATCGGTCCGAGGAATGCAGAATAGATAAGGATAAAGTAGCGAAGGCCCATGGCTGAGGAATCCTGTACGAGAATCCAGGGGCAGCTGCAGATGGCCAGCACACCTGTGATGATCACAGCGACGCGGTAACGCACCTTCGTCAGGAGGATTGTAACGTACGTCGGCGGAACGATGTTGGCCACCATGTTGACGGCGATGGCACCCATGACGATGAACGCCGAGATGAAAACGCTGACGGCTGGATTATTGATCACGATAGGAATGGCCTTGGCAGGGTTCGAGATGCCCGTCACGGATGCGAGCATGGCACCGATACAGAGCACTGTACCATAAGCCAGGGCAATCGGGCAGAAGTACAGCAGGCTGCGCTTGCCGTTGCTGATGCCAGGCTTCAATTCGCGGGAATAATCCGCGGCTGAGAGGAAAATGGCCGCGTAGTTGCCCATGAAGGCCATGATAAAGCCGAAGAACTCGATGCCCCAAGTGCCTTCTGCATTGACCCATGTGTTAACAATCTCGGCGCTGTGCTGTGTGAGCAGGATGTAGAAGACGTAGAGCAGCGCCACCATGATGACGAGCGAGATGATGGATTCAACCCACTTGATGGCTTTGAAGCCGAAGACGGACAGGATAATCTGCACCACCTGTATGATGACGAAGCACAGGAATTGCTGGTCAATGCCAGCGACAATCTTCAATATTTCATTGAGTGCCGTTGCACCAATCCAGCTCTGGAAGCCGTACCATACGATGGCAGGGATGCCACGAAGCAGCGACGAGATGATGCTGCCTTTTGCGCCGAAGGACATGCGGAGCTGCATGACATACGGGACACCCGTCCGATAGCCGAAGGTATCATTCAACGAAAAGATCACGGATATGATTGCAATGGCGATAAACGCTGCAGTCAAGGTCTGATAGAGATTCATCATTGCTGTTCCTGCAACGACGAGACTTGCACCCAAGGTCATATTGCCGAGATTCACGCCATCGCCCAGCCACATCGACATGTAGTTCCACGGATTGAGCTTCCGGTCTTCCGGCTTCTTTGGCAGTAGCGATTCGTCGATTCCCATTGCCTTACTTGCCTCGATACTCATAGAGCACCCTCCTTTTCCTGATTCACTCTGCTCATGCCCTGCGCTGGATCATGCGGCCGCGCGGACTGCCGACGATTGCCCCGTCTTTCATTATGGTCTTGCCGCGAAGAATCGTCTCATCGACAGCACCCTTGAAGGTCGTTCCCATATAGGGGCTGACATGATGCTTGTAGAGAATATCTTCTGCTTGCAGGACGTATTCTTTATCCAAATCGACGAGCGCGAAGTCGGCATCATATCCTACGGCAATCTTTCCTTTCCCTTCAATCTGAAGCGTCGTTGGCATATTCTCGCAAGTCAGCTTCAAGATCCGCTCCAGTGGTACTTTCCGTGCATGATAGCCATGCGTCAGGAGACCTGTCAGCGTATGCTGCACCGAAGCGATGCCACCCCAGGCCTTCATGAAGGACACGCCCTCTTTCAGGGATGGGTCGGACGGGGAATGGTCGGAGTCGACATAATCGATATCGCCAGCTAAGAGATGCGCCCACATGAGCGGTTGATTCGCTCTGCTGCGGACCGGCGGCGAGCATTTTGCCACAGGACCAAGCGCTGCGACTTCCTCATCCGTCAGGATCAAGTACTGTCCGATTGTCTCTACGGATACATCGACACCTCTTGCACGCGCTGCATTGATGATGTCAATGCTCTTGCCAAGGGATGCATGCGCGATGATCAGCTCGACGCCTGTTTCCTCGGCAAAGGTGATCATGCGCGTGATGCTCTCGATCTCTGTGATGGGAGCATGTGCCGCGAAATAAGCCCAAGCATCATCGTGGCTAGCTGCCACCTGTTCAGCCCCGAGCTTTGCAGTCAGTGCATCATTCTCGCAGTGAATCATGAGCGGGAGGCCGAGCTTCTTGATGATCTCCATGCCCTTGAGTGCGGAGTAATCGTCAATGCCCTTGAACTCAGGAATCCCGCTGTAGCAGGAAAAAGCCTTGAAGCCGACGACGCCGCAGGCGGCCAGCTCCTCGAGCTTGTCGAGATTATCCGGCGTCAGTCCACCCCAGAAACCGAAGTCCGTATACGAATCACGGCTGGCGATATCGTATTTCTTTTGGAATTCGGCCCGATTGAGCAGGCACGGACTCGAGTTGAGCGGCATATCGATAAAGGTCGTGCCGCCACCAGCAGCGAGGCCTGCGCTGCCGTCCTTGATGGTCTCCCATTCGGTACGGCCAGGTTCGTCGAAATGCACGTGGCCATCAAATGTGCCAGGGAATACGACTTTGCCCGATGCGTCGATCTCATGGTCGGCAGAGCCAGAGATAGATGGGCCAATCTCGACAATTTTCTCTCCCTCGACAGCGATATCAGCCTGTTGCATGCCCTCTGGAAGCATGACCTTGCCGCCGCGGATCAATAAAGAATACGGATGTGACATGATGATTCCCTCCTCTTTTGGTTATGCTTCTGCCCACTGTTTCCGAACGAATTGGCCATAGCCTTTCTCGCCGACAAGCTTGCCATCTTTTGCCACGACCTTGCCGCGCAGGATAGTGCAGACGGGAAGGCCCTGTCCCTTCATGCCGACAAACGCGGATATCTTATTGAGGTAGTAAAGAGAATCCGTCGTGATTTCCCATTTAGCATCTGGGTCGAGGATGACCATATCGGCATCGAATCCCGAACGAATCGCGCCTTTCTTGCCGTAGAGGCCAAAAACGCGGGCAGGACCTTCGCCGATGGCATGGGCGATGACAGTCGGGCTGATGCCGCGCTTGACGACACCTTCGCTATAAGCTGCCTGCACGGTACTCTGGATGCTGGAGAGGCCACCCCAGGCACCGAAGACGCCGTGTTCCTCCTCACTCTTCTCGCTGAGTTCACACGGAGAATGATCAGAGCCGATGCAGGAGAGCGTGCCATCTTCAACATAATGCCAGAGCGCATCGACATCTTCCGCGCTGCGGAGCGGCGGTGCGCACTTGAAGAGGCTGCCATGTGCCAGCACATCCTGGTCGGTCATGCTGAGGTAATGGCCACAGGTCTCTGCTGTGACATCCACACCGTCGAGCTGCGCTTCCTTGATGGCCTGGGCAACTTTGGGATGGCTGACATGGCAGATATGAACCTTGGCACCAGTCTCCCGGGCGCATTCGATGATGTTCTGCGTCGCAATGAGCTCGGCGACGACAGGGCGCGAATCCAGGAAATCCTGCCAATCCGGCTTTGTTTTGCGCTTGGCCCGCTCTTCTCCCCATTTTATCAGAGAGTAATCCTCGCAATGGAAACCGGCTCTGGCGTCGAATGTCTTGAGGATTTCCATCGCTTCACGCGCCTGCCCGATGGTCAGCGACACGTAATCTGGGGAAACCGGCCCGATGAAGCTCTTGAATGCGACGCAGCCCTTTGCATCGAGTTCTTTGAGGTCGGCAAAGTTATAGTCGACCAGACCGCCCCAAAAGCAGTAGTCCGCGTAGGCCTGTGGTGCAACAATTGCTAACTTCTTGTCCATAATCTCGCCATTTGTCATCGCTGGCTCGTTCTGCAAAGGCATGTCGATGATTGTCGTGTAGCCGCCAACGATAGCTGCTGCCGTACCATGCGTGTAATCTTCACGCCAGTTATAACCCGGATCATTCAAGTGCGCATGGCTGTCGATGCCGCCGGGGAATACGTATTTCCCTTTTGCATTGATTACGTCTTTTGCTTCAAACGGCACCTCCGGCGAAAAAATCGCGGCGATTTTTTCGCCTTTCACACCAACATTTGCAAAAAAAATCTGATCCGATGTAACAATCTTGCCATTCTTGACGACTAAATCAAACATATTCTTCGCTCCTCATGATCTTAACAGGCAGCACGCCTTACAGCGTGCGGATCAAATCATACAAGACTTCTGTGGCTTTGCCGAAGGACTCATATTCTGTGTGCTCTTCCTTGCAATGGCTACGGCCGTCCTTACTCGGTACGAACAGCATGACAGTATCATGATGCTGGCCGATGGCCAGTGCATCATGACCGGCGCCGCTCGGCATCCGGATGGCTTTGTATCCGTGTTTCTTGCAGGAATCTTCCATCAGAGCAAGCATGGGCTCACTCATATTGACCGGCGTGATGCTAAGCTTTGTCTCAGACGAGTAGGAGGCCCCGCATTTTGCGGTCTCTTCCTGCAGGAGGTCGTTGATTTCCCTAGCAATCCTATCGATGATTGCGTTCTTGGTCGAGCGGATGTCGACGCTGAAGGACATCTCCTGTGCGACGACATTCATGCCGCCTGGGACAGCATGGACAAAACCGACGGTCGCGACTGTGCCTGGCTCCTCCGCGCGTGCCAGGTCGCCGATCTTGCTGATGACTTTCGTTGCAATGTCTACGGCGTCTTTGCGCATGTGCATCGGCGTCGTCCCTGCATGGTCAGAACGGCCATGAACCGTGAACATATAGCGCTGGATACCGACAATGCAGTTGACGAGGCCAAGCTCTATGCCTTCTGCATGGAGGACAGGCCCCTGCTCGATGTGCATCTCGATGTAATGGCCGATACGGTCCTTAGGCCAGGCTGCCCCCGGTATCTTTTCCGGGTCCAGACCATAGCGCTGCATGGCATCGTAGACGCTGATATCATCGCGGTCCTTGAAGCGCTTGCACTGCGCGGCATCCATCTCATCGAGGATGGAATACGAGCCAAAGTAGCCCGTGCCAAAACGGCATCCTTCTTCGTCCATGAACGCCACGACAATGAAATCGGTATCGAGCGTCACATCTTCATCCTGCAGGATGCGCGCGAGCTCAATCGCTGCCACAACACCAGCAATGCCGTCGTAATCACCGCCGTTGTAGACAGAATCGTAATGTGAGCCACAGACAATCGCCGGCAGGCTACTGTCCGTGCCCTTGCGCGTGCCGATGATATTGCCGACACAATCTTCCACCACCTCAAGGCCAGCATCTTTCATCGCCGCTTTCAGGTATTCGGCCGCCGCTCTCGTCTCCTTGGAAAATGGCATGCGCGTGCAGCCATTTCCCGGTGTCGACGTAAAAGCTTTCAGGTCCTCCAGATTTTTCCTGATGCGTTCTGTACTAATCTTCTTATCCATTGCGACTCTCCTTCATTTCTCCAAGCTTGCTGCAGTATCGATATAGGAAATGGTTTTTTCTTCGTTGTAAACACTTTTGTCGAATACGCCAAGAGCTTTGCTAGTGAGCATTCCCACTAGAACATCGACATCGACGTTCATCAACGTACGGAACATACCCGAGAACCAGTCAATGCCGATAAGGATGGCGACCGATTCGGTTGGCAGCCCCATCGTCGTAGCAAAGAAGGTATAGACGACAATCATGCCGCCAGGGACAACAATGGTTCCCATGCACATCAGGACGGCCAGCAAGATAGCCATGCCGAACTGCATCGGAGAAAGTGTAATACCAGTAGATTGGCTCATAAAGAGGATGGCGAGAACATAGCACTGGACAGCGCCACAGCTGTTCATTGACATCGTTATGGGACCGACGAAATCTGTGACTTTGCGGTCAATGCCAAATTTCGTTACCATATCCTCCATTTTGGTTGGCAGGCAGATGGCCGAAGACGTTGTCGTGATTGCCATCATCGACATCTTTCCATATTTCTTCGGCATCTTCATTGGATTAACGCCACAGATGGCTGCGACAGCTGGACAGTAGACAAGAAACTGGATCACATCACCGACGAGCAGGCATCCGAGAAATTTGAGCATTGGCAAGATAACAGCAAAACCCGTGCCGCCAGCTACATTTGCCAAAAGGCAGAAAATACCGATTGGCGCTACATACATAACGGCTTTGATGATTTCCAAGATGACACCATTGACTGCCGTCAGGAAATCTGTAACGATGGTAGTATGATGGTCACGCTGATAGATCCCTGTGCATGCGCCAAAAAAGATAGAGAAGAGGATGCACGGAACCATAGCACCAGATGCCATCGATGCAAAAATATTCGTTGGGACAAAACCGACTAGTGTCTTTGTGATAGAAGTATCTGCAATCTGTGCAGTAGAGGCCGTGGTGCCAATATCAATGCCAAGTCCCGGCTGAACAAAAAGACCTAAAGCAAGACCAAGAAAAGCAGAAAGGAACGTAAAGACGACAATACTCGCAAATACGACTAGTCCCATTCTTCCGGACCCTTTTCCTCCAAGTCCGGCAATGGCTCCGGCTACTGCGGTCATAACCAGTGCCACGACTGACATCTGAATCAAGTTGATAAAAATATCTCCAATGAATTTCAAGTTCGTTGCCCATGGTCCGACAACAGAACCAAAGATGATACCCGCGACTGTGGCAATAATGATCCACATGGTCAAAGATAGTCCTAACTTCCCTTTCATAGTCTCGCTCCCCTTCTAAAAATATTGGCCCGTACAAAAAAAGAGCCTGAACCAGCCGGAAACAATCCGACAAGATCAGACTCCTTTGTCTTTTTATATGCGGTTAAGATATTTATTTACTGCAATCACAGCTCTACATCGCGGTTGCAGTCTTTGGAATAGATGTAGATGTAATCTTCTGTGCCGACTGCGTAGCAACCCTGCGGGCAGTAGGAATCCATGAATACGTAATCGCCTTTCTTGAGCGGGATCCACTGATCATCCAGGAGGTACATGCCCTTGCCCTGGAGGAACAGCATGCCGTGCTGCTGCAGATGCGTCTCGGCATAGCCATGGGATGCGCCCGGCTCAAACTTGAGGATGTGCATGTTCATATCAAAGCCGAGATCCGTTGCTGACGGCAGGAAATCTTTGCTCTGTGCATTCGTCATGCCCTCATAGTCCATGTACGGGACGTCGTTGATGTTGCCGACGACCGTATGCGCGCTCTTGCCTTCGAGCGGGATGTAACGGCGACGATAGACGTAGAGCTTTGCATCTGCACCGCTCTTGTTCTCGAACGTGAAGGGCTTGTCGGCTGGGCTAAAGATGTAGCCACCTTCCGTCAGGTCGGCTTCTTCATCGGCATTCTTGACGCTTACAGAACCGCTTATGACGTAGAGGAAGGACTCGATGCCATTGCCGCCGATGCCCGTGTTCTTGCCGCCAGCATGAGCCGTGACTAAGTAATCCGCGAACGTAGCGCCCATCTGCGGCGTGCCGAGAATCGTGACGTCACAATCCGAATAGCCCGGAACAACATTCTTGACGAGTCCGTCTGGCTCCAAGATGACATAGCCATTGCCAATGACAGAACGATTCGTCAGGATATCTTTACGGTAACCCGTCTGACCATTTAAGTAACTCATAGTAAAATACTTCCTTTCTTCGATATATGAAGAGATAAAATTTATTGAGCGTCGGCTGCCGTCAGGAGCTCTGGTAAGATGTCCTTCAAGTCGGCAACGACTTTGTAATCCGCAAAATGGAATATTGGAGCCTTGGGGTCCTTGTTGATTGCGATGATCAGCGGGTCGCCCTTGATGCCCTCCGTAAACTGGATGGCACCGGAAACGCCGCAGATCAGGCAGGCTTCCGGCCGGATGACCGTGCCGGATTCACCTATCTGTGCCTCAAAATCAATCCAGTGCTGATCGGCCATCGGTCGGCTGCCGGCAAAAGCGGCATGGATCTTTTCGGCATAGGACTTGGCCAGCTGAAAGTTATCGCCTTCCATCGTGCCCTTGCCGACACAGACCACGCGCTTGGCGCCCAGCAGATTATCGGCCGACTGACTCTCCTCGAGGTCCAGCACTTCAAGTGTTGACTTCAAGTTCCCTTTCTCAATGACCTGGATATGCGGCGTTCCCGTCTTAGCGGCTGCCTTGTAGGATCCCGGAATCATCGTGATGATTGCCGGTCGTGTCGTAATGTCGCAGGTAACAAGGCCCTGACTGCCGAAGGAACTCTTGATCTGATGGACGACGACCCTTCCATCCACGCATTCTGCCTTCAGCTCTTTGCAAGCTGCTGTCATGCCTGTGTCGAGCTTTGCGGCAACGCGGGAGATCAAGGCGCGAGCCTGATGCTCCGACGGCACGAGCAGCGTCGATACATCGCGAGAGGCAATCGCATCGGCGACGACCTGCCCCAGCACATCGGTCTGCATCTCGCCGATGCCAACCGTATGGAGAAGGATGATATCTGCAACACCATCCAATTGCAGTGCATCTTGATAAGCAGGGGCCTGATCATCAGCAGCGAGAATTGTGATGGACTCCCCTGATACCTTGGCAATATCCTTGGCCGCCATGACGAGTTCGGCTGTCTCTGGATTTAGACCATATCTGGTGATCTGAGCATAAACCATGATTTCAGACATCCTGATCGCCCCCTTCCAAAAGTTCTTGGATCTTGGCTGCAATTTTCTTCGGTGTGCCGGTGATTTCCTTCGCCTGTTTCGTTGCTTCTGGCGCCGGATATACATCCGTGACAACCGATTTAACATCCAGGTCTGCCAGCACCGACGGATCGCAGTCCGCCCCGGTCAGGACATGGATTTCCTTGTGGTTTGCTTTCATCTGGGCGCGCAGTGTCGGGAGCTTTGGCTCGTTGCAGCCGAAGGGGATGGCCAGAAGGACAGGCCCCTTTGCCCGAAGCTCCAGCGTCCCCTGCGGCACTTTCTTGCCGATGCGCAAGCTGCCATCTTCGTCCAGTGCGACGGATACAGCATCAGCGACATCCGGCATGTCGAGAAACGCTGCGAGCATTGCGCCGACCTGACCGGTTGCACCATCGCTGGATTCCGCGCCCGTGAATACGATGTTGTAGGCACCGCGCTTGACAAAGTCAGCAAGGACACGGGCCGTGCCCAGCGTATCGCGCCCGGCAAATTTGCGATCACTCAGAAGATACGCTTCATCGGCCCCGAGCGCCAGGCATTTCTTCAGGGAAGCTGCTGCGCCATCCGGGCCCATCGTGTAGACATCGATGGTGCTGCCCGTCGCTTTCTTGAACTGCGCGGCCATCTCCATGGCATTCAAATCGCAAGGGTTCATATCGCACGTCGCATCCGCGCGGCGGACGCTATGGCTGACCGGATCGATCTCTACGTCTTCACTGACGGGAACGTGTTTCACACAGATTGCTATCTTCATCCGTCATCTGCCTCATTTCTTTAACAGTCTCGAGAATGCCCATTCTTCCAGCAGCAACGTGCTCTCGCCGCGCATGATGTATTTTGCCAAATCGCGGCTGACTGCCGGTGCCTCGATGACACCATTGCCGCCGTAGCCCGTTGCCAAGAGGTAATTCTTGACCGGTGTATCACCGATGATGGGCAGGAAGTCGCGCGGTTCTGCGCGGTACGACAGCCAGGAAGAGCTCAAGCCTGCATCGACGAGCCCCGGCACATTCTTTTCCATCTGGTCGAACAGGAACTCGATGAAGTAATCATCCGTGCCACCGCGTTCCGGCAGCTTGTCCGGATCCCACTGACCGGCATGCATCGGGTTATCCAGGTCCATCGACAGATGCGATTTGCAGATGAAGATATTGTTGCCCGCACGCAGTGCATAGAAGGCCGGGAACTTCAGGACCGGAAATACATAGTCCAGTTTCTCTGCCGGTGCCATGAAGAAAGCCTCTGCCTTCGTGTGCCAGATAGGCACTTCGAGGCCGACCATCTTGCCCGTGAAGCGGCTCCACGGCCCCGTGCAATCCACGATGACATCGTACGCTTCCTGCTTGCCTTCAGACGTCGTGATGCCAACGGCTGTGCCGCCTTCTACCTTGATGTCCGTCACGCCGACGCCGATGACGACATTTGCACTATTCGCCTCCATCTTGCTGGCAAAGTTGTTGGAGATCATCGTGCCATCAAAGTAACCGTCATCAGCTGTATAGCCCGCGCCGATGATGGAATCCGGGTCAATCATTGGCAGGATTTTTTTGATCTTGTCCTTATCCGTGATGTATTCGCCCGTGTAGCCAGCTGATCTCGCCAGAGCGATGCCCGTCTTGATGCGCTTCTCGTCTTTCTCGTCCAACGCACAGACCAGTGTGCCCGTCTTGTCGAATCCGGCAGAACCCGGTTTCTCCCTTTCCATCTTGCAGTACGTCTCAAAACCATAGAGACGAACGTCCCAGTAGCGGTTATTCAGGGAGTCATCGAAAAGGCATACCGTACCGGCCGACTTGGATGTCGTGCCAGCGCCAATGCGGCCTTTCTCGTAAAGCGTAACTTCCGCATCATCATAGAGGCTCAGATTGTAACCAAGAGCTGTGCCAGAAATGCCGCCGCCTATAATGCAGATCTTTTTCTTTGCCATCATGAATTCTCTCCTATCGTCATACAGAATATCCTACACTCATTCTTCGCTGAGGCGCCGCAAGGTGGCCGCTAAAAGCTCAGTTCCCTTGACCAGGTCTTCCATCTTGATGGCCTCGGCCCGGTCATGGCTGATGCCGTCCTTGCACGGGATGAACAGCATCGCTGCCTCGGTGATATCCCCCAGCATCAAGCTGTCGTGATAAGCCCCGCTAATCATATCGAGCACAGGCAGTCCCAGCTCTGCAGCATCTTCGTGCAACAGTTCTCGGATATGCGGACTGCAGATATATGGCCTATCGTCATTGAGCAGCTTCAGCTGGCAGCTAACGCCGCGAACCCTCGTGATAGCCTCGATCTTCTCCTTCAGCGCTTCGACAAGATCTGCCTTGTCCTTCGCCGAGATGGAGCGGATGTCAATGGAGAACGCCGCTCGTCCGGGGATGACGTTTGCCGCGCCAGGCTCCAGCTTGATCGCACCAACCGTCCCCGTGATGTATTCACTGGGCGATGTCTTTGCCAGCTGCTCCAGCGCTAAGGCAATCTCAGCCGCTGCCATAAAAGCATCGCGGCGGTCTGCCATGCTCGTGCCTCCCGCATGCGACTGGACACCGCGGACCTCGCAACGCAGATTCGTCGGCGCGCAGATGCCGGTGACAATGCCGACGGGGATGCCCTTGTCCTGCAGGATGCGGTTCTGCTCGATGTGCAGTTCCATGCTTGCATATACCTTCGGCTTTGAGGAAAAATCCTGGTCAAAATGCTCTGGCTGGAATCCATCGCGCTGGAGGGCATCAAAGATGCTCTCACCAGCTTCATCCTTCGCATCTTTCAAATCATGCGCACCGATGCGGCCGACAATCGCACGGCTGCCGATGCAGCACATGCCGAAACGGCTCATTTCCTCCCCAGCATACGCATTGACGAAGATGCTCCGCTTAGGCCGATATCCCTCCGCCTTCATCATCCGGATGGCTTCCAAGCCCGAGAAGACTCCGGCCAGTCCATCGTAGCGCCCACCATGCGGAACTGTATCGATATGCGAGCCAGTCCAGATAGCTGGCAGCTCTGGGTGACGTCCTCTAAATTCACCATAGATATTGCCTACACAGTCTTCCTGCACCTCAAGGCCGAGTGCGCTCAGCTCGTTCTTCAGATAATCACGGGCTCGATAGAACTCTTTTGTATAGACCTCTCGAGTCGTGCCTTCTCCTGGTGTAGCATTGAAGGTATCGATTCCCATCAGCCAGTCATTCAGATGTCGTGCATCCGCTCTCATAAAATCGTACCTCCCAAATAAACAAAACAGCGCATAAGTAACATTACATTTACTAATGCGCCGTTGCATTTCAAAAATCATTCTTTATGGTTACAGTATATCGAGAATCAGCAGCCTTAACAATATATATATTGCATATTTTACACGTATACAATAAGGCATATTGTTTATCTTATATAAACGCAACTTCTCAATCCATCCTTGGTACCACAGTATACGTATTGATATAATACGTATACTGTGGTATACTTATAAATGAGGAGGATTGTGATGACACCGAAAGAAGTAGAACGAATCGTCAAGCAAGATGGTTGGTTTCTTGACCATGTCCGTGGCTCACATCACCAATATCGGCATCCGACGAAGCCTGGTATCGTCACGATACCCTTCCATGACAGGCCGAAAGATTTGGCGAAGAAAACCGTATCCTCCATCTTAAAGCAAGCGGGCCTCAAATGAGGTCCCTTGTCCTTGAAAATAACGAATGGAAAGAGGGAAATGTCATGCTTACAGTTTATCCAGCGATTTTTTATCATGAACAGGATGGTGGTTATTCTGTCGTTTTCCCGGACCTCCATCATCTCTCGACCTGCGGTGACAGCCTGAGTGAAGCGATAGAAATGGCGATTGACTGTCTTGCGGGGTATCTGTACAATGCGAAAAAGTATGGAGAAGCAATTCCTGCACCAACGCCCCTTGAGAAGGTCGACCCGCATTGCGAAGAGGATCCTGATGACGCTTATCCCGATGATGCAATCTTCGTCAATCTCGTTTCCGTCGATGTGGAAGCGTACGCACGCGACCACTTTGAGAAGATGGTCAAGAAGACCTTGTCCATCCCGAAATGGATGAATGACATGGCTGTCACGAGAAAAATCAACTTCTCAAAAGTCCTTCGCCAAGCACTTGCAAAGGAACTTCATGTCGATTCAAACGGAAATGTCTCAGCTTAAATCGTTGTATCATTTTATTCAGGAGGAGTGATCTTGATGAAAATCATGGCAATCAACGGCAGCCCGCGCCGTGCGGAGAATACGGCGCGACTGCTGCACAAGGCATTGGAAGGGGCCGCTTCGCTTGGAGCAGAGACGGAGTACATCGACCTCTACCCGCTGAAGTACAAGGGCTGTCTGAGCTGTTTTTACTGCAAGCGCAAGGACAAGGAGCACGGTGTCTGCATCGTCAAGGACGATCTCACGGCTGTGCTGGAGCGCGCTAAGCAGGCAGATGCCCTGCTGTTCGGATCCCCGATCTACTTCATGAACCTGACATCGGGCATGCAGGCATTCCTCGAGCGCTTCTTCTTCTCGCAGTACATCTACAGTAGGGAAATCCCTTCGGTGCTCGGGAAGACCATCCCCTCTGCATTCCTCTACACGATGAATGCGACGGAGGAACAGGCAGACGCATTCCACCTGAAGGACAGCCTGGCCGCTTACGAATGGTCAGCAGCCGGTATCCTCGGCGCAAAGCCCTACCTGTTCTACGATTTCAACACACTGCAGTTCAAGGATTATAGCAAGTACGAATCCTCAATCTTCTCCGAGGAAGAGAAGCGCGACTACCATGAGAAGCACAGTGCTGAAGTGGCAGAAAAAGCGTATGAATTGGGCAAGCAATTGATCCTGGATGCACAGAAGTTGTGAGGATGACACGAAAAAAGCGCTCATGCGAGCGCTTTTTTTGTGCATTTTTCCGACGGAACCCCCTTACTCTACGATATGACGGTAGACGTAGGCCGCGATGACGGCCTGCAGCAGGACGAGTGCGGCGAGCAGCGTGAAGGCAGCGTAGAGGCTCGTCTGGTGGGCGATAAAGCCGATGGCGGCAGGCCCCATGAGGATGCCAAGGTAGCCGAGCGTACTGACAGCTGGCACAGCGAGGCTGATGGGCATGACGTGCTGTTTGCCGAGCAGCGAGAAGAAGACGGGCACGACATTGGCGCAGCCGACGCCGATGAAGAAGAAACCGAGGTAGAGCAGGACGACGGTCGGCG
>ULVN01051062.1_pt1 | contig 22791 bp, 5 predicted proteins | sample 1959491 | NCBI WGS metagenome assembly ULVN01 (sample SAMEA4835787, study PRJEB28245) | human gut metagenome | biome: gut microbiome; material: fecal sample | place: Denmark | collected 2008 | reverse complement strand
CAATCCATGTTAGGGAATACAGTCAATGTGTTGAACGCGCGTTAGCCTGTCATATAAAACTCCTTTCGTTTGTTTTGTAGGTGAATAATAATAATAATTTGTATTTTAGTGTGATTTATGTATAATGGATTTATGGAAAATAATTTAATCCCTATCCAAAATTTAATTTATGAAATTCGCGGGCATAAGGTTATGCTTGATAGTGACCTTGCAAGGTTGTATGAAGTTCCAACTTTTAGGTTAAATGAAGCCGTTAAAAGGAACATGAAAAGATTTCCAAATAATTTCATGTTTCAGCTTACCAAAGATGAATTTGACAGTTTGATATCGCAAATTGCGATATCAAAATCAAAGCGTGGTGGACGTCGCTATATGCCTTATGTATTTACTGAACAAGGTGTCGCGATGTTGTCAAGTGTTTTAAATTCAGAAAAAGCAATACAAATAAATATACAAATAATGAATACTTTTGTCCAAATGCGTCAATGGGCATTGAGCAATAAAGAGTTTTCTCAACGTTTGCTTGAACTTGAACATTATTTTATTCAACATTGCAAGGAAAATAATCAAGAAATAGAACGCATAAACCAAGCCCTAAACTATTTGATAGACGTAACCAAACCCTCCCAAATCGGCTTCAAGACTGAGTAGACCGGTCTTCTTCAATTTGCCAATTTTGAATAATTTTGTTGTTTTCAAAAGTGTATTTTGCACACCGGTATTGATTTTCTGCTAACTCATCTTTTGGTGGCGAAACTTCAACAATGGGATAAAATCCATTTGAAATAAAATCAGCTTTTTGGGGATTAAATATCTGCTTGTCCGCCAACACCAAGCGTTTTGGGTTTGCATATTCTATTTTGTTTTTATCAATAAATTTTGCCCAGTTCATTTTTATCCTCCAAATCTTTCATTATCTATGTTGTAATTTTGCAAAAGTTCTTCATCTGTCAAAGCCCTGTTGTACAAGCGTATTGCGTAAACTTTTTCCTTCATTATTTTAGAACCTGCACCAATTAAAAGTGAAAAATATTGAGTTCATCGTTAAGATATGCTTTAGTTTCATTACCCGAACGTGTTGTGGCGGCTGAATAAAAGGTGTTGTAAACTAGTTGTGCTGTATAATAAATTCTTTGAGAGCTGTGGTGATGCCACCAAGGTTTTTGAGTATTAGGACGACCTTTAAACCTTGGTGCACCATTTCTCAAAACCTATTTTTTTAGGAGTCTAAACAAAGAAAGGAGTCTAGTATGACAGTATATAATGAATGGAGATTAAATTTATCTTACCGCCCCCAGAACTTAACACAAGAAGTCAGCTACCGATACAATATCTTAATAAGATACAAACGTCTGCGCAAAAAAGGCTTTAGCAAAAAAGAAAACGACGGGTTTAGTAAACCAATCCCGCAGTCCTCATAACTTTAGAATAACTAAAGTTATCTCAACACAATTAGTCTCTCACATACTAAAAACACGTCAAGCGGAACCAATGTATGGAAAAAAAATAAAGCAAGAATTAGAAAAAGATAATGTCTTTGTTTCAGTTTCTACAGTTGGTCGAGTTCTTAAATATTTAATGGAACAAAATAAAATACAAGATATACATCTAATAAAAAAACGGAAATCTTCATATCTAAAACCATCCAAACGCGTACGTTATGCAGAACGTATCCGGAAACAAAAACCAAATAAAGTAACCTAACTTTTCTTTTACATTTTTTTAAATATAGAAAAAAGTAACGTATGCAAATAAAAAACTTATTATAATGAGTCATTCAAAAATAGATACCACTTTAAGATATGCACATGCTGTGCCAAAAAGAAAATGGAAAGCAATAAAAGTTCTTAATTCATATAATTAAGATTTAATTCAAAACTAAAAACGGACACACAACGGACATTGTAAAATACCTGATATGTTTAAAATCAATAATATCAATTAAAACAATATCGGAACGACAGGATTTGAACCTGCGACCCCTACCACCCCAAGGTAGTACGCTACCAAGCTGCGCTACGTCCCGATATAATGATTTTAACAAAGAAAATATTATTTGTAAATTATATTTTATAGCAATTCTTTTTGTTTTAACTTAGCATCATCTCTATCTTTTTTCCATTTAAGGATTTTGTCAAAATCGGGTGATAGAGAAATTTCGAAGCTAAACCGAGGGTTTCTGTAATATATTTCGTTTGGGTTATGCATAAGAGGGCAAGCCCAATAAAGTCTGGCTTGTGCATCGCCGGGAAGATTAATTCTTAAACCAAACCCCATGCTTATCATGTAGTCACTTTGATTTATGCTGCGTTTTCCGGGGCCTTCACCTTTGAATGGCATAACACCTGCGTGGTCAACAAAAACAAGGCCTTTTACAAATTGTCCTAAGAAAGGAACTTGAGCTTTTTCACCTTTTCGCTTGATTGTTATTTTTTGAGGTGCAATAGGGAACATAAGTTCGCCACTTAATAAATAACCGCTACGCCCAATCAACAAACCTTCACTATAACCGCGAACAGATGCCAAACCGCCTGCTTGGAACTGGTCAATGTATGGCATTACGTCTTTAGGTGAGAATTGATACATACCACGCAATTGCCCAACAATGCCTTTGCCAAAATCGTGAAGTCGCACTATGTTGCCTGTGTATTTGAAATATTTTGATTCTTCACTAAAAATAGGAAATGCTTGATAAACACCCTGATTTATATACCAAATTCCACGTTTTGTATCTATTCTTGCATTTAAGGCTGTTTCGAAGCTTGAAATTTTGTCTGTATAAATAGTTACACCGCTAAAAGATGTTGAGGCTTGTTTGTAGTTTATTGCAGAATAGCTTGTAAGTTCAAAATGCGGTTTTCTAACAAGCGGATGTGTGTAGTATAACGCATAATTGAACGAGCGACTTTCAATATCAAATATTTTATATGGACCTTCTCCTACATTTGCAAAACTTGAAGAAAATGTAAACCCGACCCTTCCGTCTTTTTTGTTAACAGGAATGTTGTAATCAGCAAATGGTGTAATGGAGTGTCTGCTTGCATAAGCGCCAAGTGATAATTTGTCACGATAGCCCAAAAGACTGTCTGCTGAAAGCATTAACCCGCCACGAAGTTCACCGATTGTTTTACGACCGGCATTGTCCATTACCCCCATGATATGAAACGGAAAATCCTCTTTTGCTTCTATTTTAACATCAGTTGTTCCTTCAACTTCACCTTTATATAAACTTGCTTTTAAATTTATTCTGTCATTATATTTATTAAACTTGATGATATCCTGTTCAAGCTCTGCAACATCAAAAATCGAGCCTTCTTTTTGATTAATTCTTTTTTTTATATAAGAAGTTTTTGTCCATTTGTTATTTTCAAAAGTTATTTTGCCAATTGTACCTTCAACAAGCTCAATTTTAACGATACCATTTTCAATTGTTTGTGGAGGAATGAAAGCACGTGCTGTAACGTATCCCTTCTGTGCAAAAATATAATTAAAATTTTGAACGAGATTTTCTAAATCATTAAAAGTAACGTTCTTTTCAATTACACTATCAGCCAACAATTGAATTTCTTCATCACTTAAAATGCCCGATTCATTAATTGAAATGCCCTTAACAAAAATGCTGTCTTTTTTTATATCCTGTTTTTCAATGTTAGCTTCAATTGTTGTTTTTGCAGCAACAGGAATTACATTTGAAGCTTCGTTTAGTGATTTTTTTTTATTTTTTTTGTTGCGTTTGAAAAAAGTTTTTTTTTCAGCTTTGTCATTTTCGGAAGTTTCACCAACGGTGTTTTCTTTATATTTTAGAGAAGTTTCTTTGTTATAAATTTTGTATGTTTTTATGTTTGTTGAGTCAATGACATTATCTTTTTTATTTTTACTTTTATTTTTTCTTTCATTTAAAGTTTCGAAATCTCTTTTTTCATTCAATAGGCGTTCTTTTTCTCGAAGCATCATCATGTCATGGGTGTTTATAGCACCGCCAAAAGTGTTATTTATGCCATTATAACTGCCATTAAACTGACTGATATTTTCACAGAAAGCCGGTGTCCCTAATACTGTTATAATTGAAAAAAGTACTGCTGAGTTTAATAATTGTTTTATTTTCATTAAATAAACTGCCTATTTTATTTTTTACTTATGTTTAAGTATATTATAAAAATAAATAAATACAAACGATGTTAAGAATTGTCAAATATCTGTTACAAAAATTTACGATATGTTTTTATTTTTTGGTTTAAACTAGATAATACGAATAAATATAATCAGTTAAGGGATATAAATAATGAAAAAGAAGGTAAAATCTTTTGTAGCATTGATTTTGAGTGTTATGTTCTTTTTGCAACAAGCATGTGTTCTTCCTGTGTTGGCTTCAACAATAACAGGAATAACAAATGGTGGAAGCGGAACATTTAATATTAACCCTCAAGTTACAAATTCCGGCACCGGTTTTAGACACTATAACCGTTTTGAGTTGTCGCAAGGTGACATTGCAAACTTAATATACTCAGGCGGAATAAGCAGATTTGTAAACCTTGTTGATAATAATATTCTTATAAACGGTATTCTTAATACAATGCGAGATGGCAATTTCTATAACGGAACAGCTGTTTTTGTGTCACCACGAGGTTTAACAGTCGGAGCTTCAGGTGTGTTGAATGTAGGTTCCTTGACTGCAATAACTCCAAACTTGCAAGACTATGTAAAATATACAGCTATATCAATGGGCAATTCTTATGGTACTGCCGCTGCTTCTGCACTTGGAATAAATGTAATAGATATTCCCGGTTATACTGAGGGAATAACTTTTGAACTGTTAAAAAACGCAGATACAAATAAAGACGGAAAAATTGATATAAAAGGTAAAATTATAGCAAGAGGTGATGTTGAGCTTATCGGGAAAGAAATAAATATAGGCAATACTTCACTAAATAAAGCAGGAATTGTTGCTGGTGTTGGAACAGGACAAGTTACAAATGCAAACGAAGCTGTTGATACAAAAATTTCAACAGTTGAGCAAGCAGGCAAGTTATTTAATGCTCTTGTTTCAAATAATGTTAAAAGCGGAAAAGGGTTTGCAAGAGATGGCAAGGGAAATATAATTATTAAAGCCCAGTCTTTTAAAACCGCAGAAGTTGTTGTGCCGACAGACAAGTTAAAAGTTGCAGGCACGGAATATGCAATAGACAGTTTATTCGATGTTTCAGATAATTATCGTATCAAGGATACTTTACCTTCAGGATTAAGCGCAATTGATGTAGAAAATGCTTTGAATGATGCTTTAAGTATTTATGCTCCATCCGATGCTTTTGACCCTGACAGCATTAACAATACAAATTATGCGATTGTTAATATAGAAAATGCAAATTTGTATGGTCACAATTTAGATATAAGTGCGACAAGTAAAACAGATTATATTGCACAAAAAGGTAATCCCTTATACAGTCGCCTTGACTCTTCAGCACTTTCTCAAATGATTCAAAAAGCTATAGCGGGAGAAAAATTCGATTACGAAGGCTCAAGAGCAAAAGCTGTTGTTAATATTGAAAATGGAGCTAAGCTTGTTGCTAAAAATGATGTAAATCTTAAAAGCTTGGCTGTTGCAAATACAACTATGACAATAAAATCAATGTTTGCACCTACAACCGACACTACTTCCGAAATCTATTATACTTTGGGCACAAAAACAATTTCTGATGTTAATGTTTATTCGGGTGCTGTTATAACTGCAGATAATGATGTGAATATCAATGCAGCATCGCAGAACTCTCAATGGATAAAAATAAAAAACCCGACATCTGTTTTGGGTGAAATAGCAGGAAGCAAAAAAATACCTAATTTTCAAATAACTTTTTTGAAATCACAGTTAGAAGCTGATACAAATGCCAATGTTTTCAATGGTGCAATTATCAATGCTAAAAATTTAAACGTTAGTGCTGTTAACGCATCAAACGATTTAAGTGTCGTAAATACAATAGCAACCGTTGGTGATAATATGGGCGTGGCTATTGCTGTAAGTATTAAAGATGCTGATATAAATACAAATGCGTTTTTAGATACAAATGTAAATACAAATTCACATGGCAATGTTTCGGTAATTGCACAAAATATGCACACAGAAAGTTCAACCGTTCAAGCAAGTGTTGAAGAAGGTTTTGGTTTAAAAACAAAAGTTGTTAGTGGTATTATCTCAAAAATAACAGACTTATTATCTAAGCATATTAGTAAAATTGCAGATTTAGGTTCTATTACAGATTCTTTAACAGGGCTTCCAAATGTTTCAACCGGTTTAATTGTTAATAATACAAATATAAATACTGTTGCAAAAGTTGGGAAACATGCAAAAATTCATGCTGACAATGTTGATATAAGTGCAAATGCTGTAGATTTGACTGTAAATATAGCAAAAGCAAGTCTTAAAAAAGAAAAAAATGCTGATGGAACAAATAAAAATACCGGTTATATGCCTTCTCCGGGAGTTGCTGTTATTGTTAATAATCAAAATAATAATACTCAAGCCTTAGTTGAAGATGGCGATGGTTCAAATTATGCTCGTATAATTGCAAACGATAAATTCAATGTAAATGCAACACTTGAACAACCTATGAATGATAGTACTTTTAAACTTGCGTTGAATTTGCTTCAAACAGCAACTGACGTTGGCGATATGTTTAGTGAAGAAGCTTCAAACCTATCAAAATTCTTTTCTTTGGATAGTGAAGATGATTGGGATATACGTTCTTTGATGCAAGATGTTACAAATCCGACTGCAGAGGTGGGTTTTGACATTTCAAATGTAATGCTTGATTTAAAATCATCAGGTTTAACAAGTAGTTTAGGGTTGCAAGGATTTTTTAACAACTGGGCAGAATCTGTTTCCAATATGGGTTCTGGTGGTGTTGGTGTTGCTGCTTCAATTGTTGATACAAATATTAATAATAATACAATTGCAAGAATTGGCAACAATGCAAATATAAAAGCAGGTGATATTACTGTTAATTCTGCAAATAAAGTTGTACAAATGAATGCAGCAGGTGATGTTGCAAAATTGTGGAAAATTGCAGATGGAGCCTCAGGTTCAAAAGGTGGTGTTGGTGGAACTATAATGCTTGAAAGCGTTGAAAGTACCGCTAAAGCACAAATAGGTGACAATGCTGTTATTGTTGCAAATGGCGATTTATCCCAAAATAAAGGTAATGTAAACATAAACGCTGTTAACTCTCAAGACTTTTTAACAGCTGTCGTAACAGGAAGTAAAGCAACTTCATCAGGCGGAGTTGCAATAAGCGGCAGTGTCGTTGTTCAAGACATTTTTGGAGACACTATTGCACAAGTTGGTAAATCTAAAATCCAAGCTAACAATTTAAATGTTGTATCCGGAAAAGGTCAAATAAATTTGGCTAAAAAATCTTTAGGCCAACTTATAGACAAACCATTTAAAGATTTAAACAGTTCATTATTTGAAACAGGTTTTGATGCTGATTTAAGTTCTCCTCAGATAAATGCTTTTTCAGGTATTGATGAAGATACAGGTCTTTTAATGTTAAAGGATACCAAAAAAGATTTGAAAGACGGAATATCCAATATTATATTAACAGGAGCGCTGGCACAACAAAAAGCTACAACTTCTGCAAGCAGTGGTTCAGGAAGCGGTTCAACTTCTTCATCCGGTGCGGCTGTTGGTGCCTCTGTAACTGTAAGTGAATTTGCTCGAAATGTCGGTGCATTTATTGATGATGGTGCAGATATAACATTAAAAAACAATTTAAATGTTGAGGCGGATTCGAAAACTCAATCTTTAAATATTGCACTTGCAGGTGCTTTTGCAGGTGGAGTAAGTGTCAAAAAACCGGGGATAATTGACAATATTACCGGTAAATTGAAGAATAAAGCTGAAGGTTACAAAGATAAACTTGTTGGATTGTTTTCAAAAACAACAGGACTTTTAGCCTCTTCTGACACTCAAACTACTGATTCAACACCTAATCAAGGGCTTGATGACCATGGACGTCCAAAAATTACGGTTGATGGAAAAGAGTACAAAACAGATATAAACGGTCAATATTATAATAGTGACGGTGAAGTTTTAAAAGACAGCAAGGGAAATTCTGTTAAGTATCAAGGTTCTTTAGGAGAATCAGCTTCGACTTTAAACAATGCGGCACAAAGTTCTTCAAATCTTTCAGCTGCTTTGGCAGGTGCTGTTAACGCACAAGTGAATAAATCAACTGTAAAAGCACAGGTTGGAAAAGCAAATATAAAAGTTGGCAAAGATGTTTCTGTAAAAGCAAATCAAACAACAAAAGCTTTGAACATTTCAACAGGTGTGGCAAAAGCTTCAACAGTCGGTGCAGGTGCAGGGGTGAACTTTGTTCAAAACTCAAATGAAACAAGTGCTATTGTTAAAGGTTCAAATATTACGTTTACCAATGAAAATGCAAATCACAACATGAATGTGCTTGCAGAAGAAAATAATGATAACGTTCAAGTGGCAATAGGTGTTGGGGTGACATCAACATCTTCATCTTCATCAGATGGCAACACTCAATTGTCAGCAGGCGGTTCATTTAACACAGATATCTTAGAAAATTCTGTTATCGCTTCAATTGAAGATGGAAGTGTCATAAAAAATGAAAATGACAGTTTAAATAATATTTCCGTCGATGTTGATGCTGAAAACCACAGCGGTTCATATAAAGGTGCAGGCGGTTTGTCTGTTAGTGTACCTTCAGGTTCTTCAACATCAGTTGGAGCAGGTGTTGGTGGAAATCTAAATATAATTAAGAAAACGACTAAAGCACAAATTGATAATTCTCAAATAAAAAATGCAAAAAATGTTAAAATCGTTGCAAACAGAGATAATGCAAAAGCGACCGAAGATATAATATCAGTTGAAGTCGGTGGTTCTGTTGTTTCAGGTGGTCAAGGCGCTTACACTTTTTCCGGTGCAATGGGAACTGATGTTATCAAAAATAATGTAACTTCTCAAATCTCAAACGGTAGTGTTATCGATACAAATGGCGATGTTGATGTTGTTGCAAACAATGTGTTAAAAAATGCAAATATAGCCGGTGCTATCAATTTCTCATCAGCCACAAATGGTGTGGGTGTTGGTGTTGGTGCTATATTAAACATCATAAGAAATAACGTAGCCGCTTATATATCAGATGCTCAAATATTGAATTCTAATAATATCAATGTTGAAGCAAACAACAATGAAGATTTGAAGTTCTTAGCTGTAAATATGGGAGTTCAAACAGGAAACGGAATACCAATAAATGCAAACGGCATTGTAAATTATGTAAAAAGCAATATTGAAGCCGGTTTGATTAATTCTCAAATATTAAACAATAAATCAAATATCAATGTTATATCAAATTATGATACTGATTTAAAAGGAATAACACTGGGTGGTGCAGTTGCAGCAGGTTCAGGCTTGGCATTTAGTGCAAATGTTCTTTCAAACACTTTGTTCTCAGACAATACAGCAAAAGTTGAAGGAACAAAAATAAACAAAAATGCAGCTTCTGCAAGTGGAGATTTGAAAGTAAAAGCTACATCTGATGAAAAAATTGATGTTGTTCCTCTTGCTTTTGCGGTTACATCAAGTGGTTCAGCTGCAGCTTCCGCAAATGTCGGAGTTAACGTTGTAAAAAATAACACAAGAGCATATATTGATAAATCTCAAACAACAAATGAATTGTCAGAAATTAAAGCTAACAATATAGAAGTAGTTGCAAAAGATGACACAACTTCAAGAAGCAGAGGCGGAGTGCTTGCAGCTTCAGGCGGAACAGCAGGTGTTGGTGGTGCAATATTGACTGATGTTTATTTGAAAAATGTTGAGGGATATATTGACAATTCCGTTATTTCACAAGCCGGTGATATAACTGTTGATGCAAGTGCAAAGAATATTTTCGGTTATGAAGACCCTGGGTCAATTACTGCAAGTTCATTAGCTTCTGTTATCACAGACGGGAATTATGATGCTTCACACGATGCTCGCTTTGACCAATGGGAAATGATATATAACGTTGCAGGCGGTTCAACTGCAGGAGTTTCAGGCTCATTGATGTCTAAAAACGTTATAAATAAAATAAAATCACGTATTGGCGGTAACACTAGAATAGAAAAAGCTAAAGATATTAAAGTTTCAGCTTTAAATAAAGTTAGTCAAGCACAAATTGCCGGTAATGTTTCAGCAGGCGGAACAGCAGGTGTTGGTGTTTCTGTTTTATCAAATGTCAATGTTTCAAGCGTTGAAGCAGGAATTGAAAAAGGTGCCAAAATAGCTTCACAAAACCAAAGAGTTGGGGAAGTGACTGTTGATGCTCAATCAATTCAAGATTATCATTCAATTCTTTTTGCAGTTGCAGGTGGTGGAACAGCGGCTGTAAACGGTTCTGTTAATTCAAATATAGTTGTAAATGACACAAATGCATATATTGACAAAGGTGTTGACATTTATTCTTATGACAAATTAAATGTTTTGGCTTCAGATACAATGGATATAGAATCACTAAATCTTGCGGTTGCAGGTTCAGGAACTGGTGCAGGCGGAGCCATATTATATGTTGATTTGTTAAACAATAAAGTTAATTCAACCATCGGAAGAAACAATGATGCTGATATTACAAAATCAGGTATTTTGGATATACAAAAAGATGTTCTTGTAAAAGCAGGTTCAAATGAAGATTTTCAAGCTAACATCCTTATGGTTGGCGGTTCAGGAACTGCTGCTGTTGGTGGCATTGTTATTGCTAATACAATGGCAAGCGAGGTGAAAGCCGGAATTGAAGAAACTACTTTAAAATCAGGCTCAAAGGTTGATGTTAAAGCAAGTAACGGATTTAATGAAAAGAATAAAAATAAAACAACAGGTTTAAAAGGACTTGTTTTAAATGCTGATGGTACAGCAAAAGTTGACTCACTTGATGTTAATGATTTTATTCCTCTTGTATCAATTTTAAACGTTGCAGGTTCAGGTGTAGCATCGGTTACCGGTTCAATAATAAATAATGTTGTAACAACAAATGTTGAAAGTTATGTTAAAAATGCAGATATTACAACTGCAAACGGTTTAAATCTTGATGCCCAATCAACAATGACAACTTATGACACTGCAATGGGTATTGCTGCTTCAGGTACGGCAGCAGTTGGTGTTACCGGTGTCAACAATGTGTATGCAGGAAAGACAACTTCGATAATTGAAGATTCTACAATTTCAGGCAATGTTGATTTAAACTCAAAAGACACATTTAATTTGAACACAATTTTATTTACAGCAACAGGAACAGGCACAGGTGCTTCAATTACGGCAATTGAAAACACTAATACTATAGTTAATAAAGTTAAATCATTAATTAAAAACACAAAAATTACAAATGCAAATAAGGTTAATGTTAATTCAGAAAACAATTTAAGCATACAAGATGTTGTTCTGGCAGGTTCAGGAACAGGTGTTGGAGCTGCAGTCAATGCTGTTCCGATTACAAACGTATTTATAAGTGACAATTCTGCTTCTATAATAGGTGGAAGTATTGACGGGGCAAGCGTTAGCGTAAATGCAAAAGATAATATTGAAACAGTTTCATTCTTGCTAGGCATTGCAGGAAGCGGAATGGGAGGAAGTGTTGCAGGATACGTTTTAACAAATGTTTTTGACAATGACTTAAATGCTTATATTGATGGCGTTAAAATTACAAACGGTGTTTTAACTTCGACAAATGCTGCTTCAAATATTGATATGTTTGGCGGTATTATGTCAACAGGTTTCACAGGTGTCGGTGCTGATGTTATGGCAAACGGCATTGTGAGTGTTATTAACAACAATGTAAATTCATATATAGTAAATTCAGATATAACAAACGAAAATGTCAGCACAAATGCAACACAAACAACCGATATAACAGACACAACGGCTTCGGCAAATGCTGCAGGTGTTGGTGATGCAAGCGCTGTTAATTCAATAGTCCATGTGTTTAAAAACAAATTGAATTCATTTGTCAAAGACACCAAAATAACAAATGCAAATAACATTAATATAAGTGCAAAAACAACTCAAGATATTCAAAGCAACAACACAGGTTTCTCTGCAGGTGCAGCAGCGGCAAGTGCAAACGCTTTAGTCAATGTTCTTGAAAACGAAACAAATGCCTATCTTGATGCAGGAAATAAAGATGTTACATCTAATGGAAAAATAGCTATAAATGCACAAAATGATGTTTCAATGAGAAACATTACAGCAATGATTTCAGGCGGAGGCTTGGGGGCTAGCGCAAATGTTAACGCAAATATTATAAATAACAATGTAAAAGCTCAATTGCTAAGTGAAAACGGTAAAATAACAGCAAATGAAGTTGAAGTGAAGGCTCAAAATTCTATAGGGCTTGACTCTTATACAACATCAGCTGCTGCAGGCGGTTTTGGTCTTGCAGGAACAGTTGCTGTCACTTCTTTGGGTGACAGATTTGATGCTTCTGATAAAGAATCAAAAATGAAAACAGGAGAGTCTCTTGATAGTGTTAAAACTTCAACTGATAAATTAACTAATGTAACTTATAAAAAAAATGGTGAAACAAAAGATATTTCAAATTCAGTCGGATTGAAAAAAGACTCAACTTCAAAGAAAGAAGGGACAGTTGCAAATATAAACGCAAAACTTACGACTAAAAATTCAAACGGTGTAAAAGTTATTGCTAAAAACACATTAAAAGGTTATAACTCTGATACATCAAATATAACAAATGCAAATTTGACAGGTGGTATGTCGTCAACAGGTGCAAGTGTTCTTGTTACTGATATGAAGTACAATACAACTGCCAAGATTTCAGGCGGAAGTGTTGAAGCTTTAAATGGTGGAAAAGTTCAAGTCGAATCAAGCAACACCGTTAAATCAAAAACAAATGCCGTTGCTGCGACTATTGGAGCAAATGCAATAGGTGGTAATGTTGCATACTTTAATAATGAAGCAAATACGACAGCTAAAATTGAAAATGCAAAAGTACAAACAACCCGCAATGTTGATGTTAATGCAAGTTCGCTTGATAACATTGAAGCAACTTCAATTTCCGGAAGTGTTGGCACTTCGGTTGCTACAAACCTTGCAATTGCAATTGCACAAACTAAAAACAATGTTAACGCTTTAATAACAGGAAGTAACATTGATATTGATGCAGGAAGTTTGAATGTAATCGGCACAAACACAAGTACATTAAATTCTAAAATGTATGGTGCAACAATTGGCGGTGTTGGTGTTACTGTTGCACTAAACAAAGCGGATTCAAACGCAACTGCAAATGCTTTAATTGATGCAACAAACGGAACTATTGATTTGACAAACGATTTAAATATCATTGCTCAAACAAACGGAATTGATGTTACAAATAATGTTGTTATGGGCTCGGCAGGTTTCTTGACTGTAAATTCAACAAATCAATTTGCAAATGCCAATGCTTCTTTCAATGCAGGTGTCAAAGGAACTGATATAAATGTAAATAATATAAATATTAAATCAGGCGTTAAGGAAAATTCTGATGAAGCAGGAAGTATAAATGCTACTGTTAAAGCCGTGAATGCAGGCTTGTCATATTATAACGGAAGTGCTACTGTTTTAAGTGCAAAAGCAAAAGGTGATGCAAATGTTGTTGTGACAGGCGGAAAGATAAATGCCGGAAATAAAATAAATCTTATTTCAAAATTGAAACGTGTTGCAAAATCATCATCAACAGGTGCTCAAGTTAGTGCGGCTAATGTAGGCGGTTTATATATTAAAACCGAAACACAAGGTAATAATTTAATTAACACTCAAGGGGGCAATATAACAGCTAAAGATGTTGATGTGTTAATAAACGCAACAAATAAAGCTTCGGCTGATTCAATAGGGGCAAACTTGTCATTCTTGTCAGGCCAAGCCTCAGTGATTGAAGCTACAACTAATTCAAATACAAACATTAACTTAGGAAATATAACAGCCAATAATGGTACAATAAATGTTAAAACAGACGTTAAACAAGAAGCTGACTCAGGAAGCAGTTCAATTTCAGGAAGTTTAGCTAAAGTAAGTTCAACATCAATAAAAACTAAAGCTTCTGGCACAAACAACATAACTACTTCAAGCTTATTGAAAGCTAAAAACGTAAATATTGCAATAAATGACAAAGCTGATGCAACAACTAAAATGCAAAAAGGCTCTGTTTCACTTGCAAATGCCGATGCTTCTATATTAAGTGCAGAAGCTAACACAACTTCAAATATAAAAACAGGCAATATTAACGCTGATAATGTTGATATAAAATTAAACACTGTTAAAAACGCAAAAATAAAAAATCAGTCAGGCTCTGCTTCAATTGCAAACTTGAAAGCTACAACAATGAAAACTAAAGTTGCAGGTGAATCAGGTGTGACAATTGCCGGCACAATTAAAAACTTCTTAGGAAACGGCAAAGGCAATAAAATAAGTATCAAAACTACAGACACTTCAACTGCACAAAATGAAGCTGTTTCAAATTCAGTTGGTTTTGCAAACGGCGGCTATTTAAATATATCTTCAATTGCAGAATCATATATCAATAACAATATAGGCGGTGATTTAAATGCTGAAGATATCACTATTTATTCTGATTTAACAAGAACTGCAATAACAAATGCTTCGACCTCATCGGCAGGGCTTTTGGGAATAGGGTATATGAACTTGTTAAGTGAAATAACAAATGGGTCAAATACTATATTCAATGGTAAAATGAATAGTGACAATTTAATAATAAATTCAAAAATGAACAATACCGTAGAAAGCTATGTTAAGGACTTTTCAGCTGGTTTGGTAGCATTGGCTCATGGTTCTGTTACCAATAGAGTTAATTCATCTGTCAACAACCTTGTTACTTTCAACGGTGGAACCGACATAAACACAGGAAAAATAAACACTCTTGTTGATACACTTTCAAACGCATATTTGTTTAAAGAAAGCGGTAATTATGGTATATATGTAATAAAAGGCGGAAATTTGACAAATGAGTTGAACGGTTCTTCTCAATTGACATTTAATAATGCAAATATTCACTCAAAGGACAATGCTGAGTTTAACGTTGCAAACAATGCTAAAACACCAAATGAAATGCAAGTTAAGGACGATGCAGGCGGTTTCATTGTAAAAGCTGGAGCTAAATTAAAAAATACATTAACTCAAGGTGCAAAGATAAATGTATTGGGCAACACAAAAATTATTTCAGATAAAGATTTAAATTTAAATATTGAAAGCGGTACACAAGGATTTAAGCAATATGTTCGTTCAGACGGCGGAGGTTTCACAGCTCATAACAAAGCGTCTTCAAAAGTGAGTGCAACAATCAACAATGAAATAAACTTAAATGGCGGATTGCTTCAAGGTAAGAATGTTAATATAAATATGAATTCGTCAAATGATTTGAGTTCAAGAGCTTATGTTGAAGCACACCACTTTGCAGGTCAACCTTCTGTTGAGTCAAGAGTTGATTTGACCGTTAATAACAGATTAAATGTTAAAAACGGCGCGACAATAAAAGCATTTGATTTAAATCCTGACGGAACTGCTGTAAATATTAACTTTATGAACAATTCTGTTCAAAACATCAACCAACACGCAGAAGTTTATGTTGAAGCTGCTGTTGCTTCTGCCGACTACGGCGGTGGAATTAATTTCCAAACAAACAACAATGTAAATATTGAATCAGGCGGTTTAATTTCATCTTCAAAAGATGTAAACGTAAACTTTAATAAAGGACGTGAAAATTTAAGTTCATTAATAAAATATAAAAAAGTTAGCAGAGCAGCTTTTGGTATACCTATTACAAAAAGAGGTTCTTGGAGTTCTGTTCGTTCAGGTGCTTCAAACAACGTCAAAGTTGACGGTCAAATTATAGCCGGCGACGGAAATCAAATGAAGTTGACAATTTTAAAAGATGGCACAGTGACTTCAGATTCAACAATATATGAAGGAACACACTATACCAAAGAAGAAGCAGGTACAATCGGAAAAGCAGACCCCGGTTCAATAAAGGCTTTGGAAGAAGAACAAAGGTTGCAAAATGAAATCGATGCTTTAAATGAAAAGCTTGCTCGATTAAATAGCGATAAAACTGCAACTGAAAACGAAAAAACACAACTTGAAAATCAAATAAATGATTTAAAATTACAACTTGCTATTTATGAATACATAAACGGATTGCAAGGTGATGAAAAAATTTCTGAAGCTCAATTCTCTAATATATTGCTTCAAATATTAAACGAAAATAAAGTTAAGTTTTCAAGCTCTGAGGCTGCAAATCAAACAATAATAAGCTTGATGCAATATTATACATCAACAGGTTCTGATACTTTGTACTCTCTTGATGCAAACGGCAACGTTATTTTGAAGCTTAAATATGATTCAAACGACCAAATTATGAAAGACTCAAAAGGTAACGTACTTTTTGACGGTTATGAATTTGTATATGATGCCTCAGGCAATATAAAAGAGGATGGAGCAGGGAATAAAATTGTCAGAAACTCTTCAGGCAATGAAATCGTTGTATATGGCTTGACAGTTGATATGTATATTAAAAACCTAAGTTATGAATTGGATAAAACAAATATAAAATCTCAACTTTCAGGTTTAAATCAATCTTCAACAATCGAGGATATCAAAACTGTTTTAGCTAACAATAAAGTTACAGTTTCTGATGCTTTGATAACTGATATTATGGCTTGTTATTCATCTTCAGGTGTTGATACAGCTCAACTTGACAGCGTTATTTCAACAATGACGGTGGATAAAGCACAAGCTCAAGCTGATATAAAAGCATCATTAAATGATATACGTAACAATATTTCATTTGAAACAAAATCAATAAACGGAACAGAAATGCAATTTGTAACTTATCAAGGTGATGTTATATATTCTCCGGATTTAACAAGTTCTTTAAGTGCATTGCTAGATGACACAAAAATGTCTTTGAATAATACAAATGCGACTTTAGCAGATTTGGCAAATTCAATAAATGATTTGACAATAAACATTGAAGATTACCAATCTCAATTAGATTATGTCAAAGTAAACGGAATAGACGGTGTGTATTCAAATGGCGGATTCTATTTCAAAGACTTGAACGCTTCAGGCGGTTCTATAAATATAAATGCACAAAAAGGCAAATCAAATGTATATGGAACAGGCGAAATGATAATAAGCCTTGCCGATATATGGATAGATAATTTCTCAAATTCTGATTTAATATTCTCAAATATTAATATCGGTTCCGGAAATTCAGGTGTGATAGTCGATGGAAAATCTTATGGCGGAACTTATGAAGGTATAAAAAGATTTGAGTCAAACTTGCGTGTCAGAACAAAAGGAACTCAAGATAATCTTGGTGCAATAACAATAAATAACCGGTATGACCATAATCATCCCGTAAACAACACTCAAACAGGTGTTATACCAAGCAATATATTGGTTAATGGTACTATCAGAACAAATTGCGGAGATGTTAATATTTATAACGAAAGTGGCGATGTTACAATAAATGACACTATCGTTGCAGATAAAGTTACAATTAATATGCCTCAAGGTAACTTCACACAAAATACAAAAGGCAAAAATTACAAACTTAAGAAAGATGACAGTATCTTTGCAGGTAAGGGTATAAACATAAATGCAGGACGTATTGAAATAGAAGGAAATATGCAAGCAGGTATTGCTACAAAACAAATTACTATTACAGAAGATATGTTAAAACCTGAAAACTTGCTTGTAGACAAAGAAACAGGATTAAGAAACTTAATCGATTTAACAGGTGAAGGTAAGAAATCGCCATACATGAACGATGGAAATAACATAAAGGCTATTTATAATGCAGCTACAAATACTGTTGAATTATTTGGAACACAAATAGCAAGAAACGATGCTTCAAAAGGTCAAGATGTTAATAACTCTTCAGGTATAAGATTAAATACAACAAAAGGTGATTTAAAATACGGCAATATCACTTTAAAGAAAGCACTTGATATAAAAAATACTTCAACTTTAAAACATGCTGATGGTTATGGCACTATAAAAATAGAAAACAATACAAATTCAAATTTGGTTGTTAACGGGCTTGAAAACAACAGAATGTATGGCCAAGTAAAACATAACGGAACTGTTTTGGAAACCGGAACAAATCCAAATGTACTTGGAACAATTATCAATATGGTTTCTCCAAGTGTTGCCAATGCAGATATAAATCTTGTAACAAGTGGTACAGGCGATTTGTCTGTTCGCGGGCTTGTTTCATCCGGAAACATTAATGACGGTTCGTTCAAACTTCATTTTGAAACAAACGGCAATTTGAATATACTCAACAGAACAGTGTCGTCAACAGATTTAACACAGGTTGAAACAATTGATACAAACGGTACAATCGAAATGAACAAAAAAGGTACTAATGGTGGTATCAACATAAACGGAAAAATTAAAAATAAAAACGGAAATGTACTTGTTTCAAACGAAGGCGACGATTTGCTTTTGGTTGATGAAAAGGGATATATAGATATAAATGCAGGTGATGCAAAACTTGTGAATAATGGTAATGCAGGCATTGAAATTAAAGGTGTAATTCGTGGTCGAGGCAACAAAACAATAGAAATTGACAACCAAAACACAAATGCTTCAAGCGTAAAAATTTCACAAGGCGGTCTTGTTAATAACCTTGCTGGAAATATTGATATAAAAAATAAAGGTACAAATGGTGTCCTTGTTGAAGGCAACGTTGAAGGTGAATTGGGCGATATTAATATAAATTCTGAAAAAGGTTTAATTGATATTGCTTCAAGTGGTGTTGTCAAAATCAATGAAAACAACAAAACTTCAAATAAAAATATTATAATTAATAATACTCAAGATGCTTCAGGCATTAATATTGCAGGAACAATTTACAATTATGGTGTTGGAAAAACATTAATCACTAACAACGGTGAAACAGACGGTTTGGCTGTTTCAGGTAATATCATAAGTGATAAAGGCATTATTGACATAGTTAATAACAAGGGTGCTTTTGATATAAGCGGAAATGTTACTAACAAGTCAACAAATGCTTCAAACAACACTTTGTTGACAAATAATGCTGACAGTATATTAAATATTTCTGGAAATGTTTTGACTAAAAACGGAAATACTTTGATTACCAATACAAATGAAGGAACTTCAAGCGGAATTGACATTATCGGACTTGTTAAAAACCAAAACGGTAATACAACAATTTCAAACAATGGTAAACAAGGTACAAAAGTTTCGGGAACTGTTTCAAACAACAATGGAAACCTTAATATAAACAATACTTCAAATAAAATTTTGATATCAGGAACGGTTGAAAACAACCAAGGTAGAAATAATATTATAAATACAGGCGAAAACGGTATTGAAATTTCAGGTAATGTGTTGAATAAAAAAGGCGTTACAAATATCGAAAACAACAACACATCTGAAAGTTCAAAAATACTTCTTACAGTTGATGGAAAAATTACAAATAATAATGGTGATATCCTTATAAATAATAAAGGAACAAATTCAGAAGCCGGAATTGATATTGACGGTTTGATAAAAGCAGAAAATCAAAACATAATAATCACAAACGAGAATTCAGATATTGTAATTGGTGAATATGCAAGTTCAAATGATAATTATATAACTGCTTCAAACGGAAATGTACAAATAAATCAAACAAACGGCAATATTTTAAACGGAATTATTGATACCGATACAGTTAATAAAAATCAAAATCACGATTTAGGAAATCGAGATCATGCTTATAAAACATTGATAAAAACAGGTAAAGATTTTATAGCAAAAGTAACAAACGGCAACATCGGTAAAGACACTCACAACATTTCAGGCAAAGAATCAGGTTTTGGAGTGAACGTTTCAACTCGTGATTACACAGAATCTATAAATGTAAACGTAAATGGCAAAGTTAATTTGAAAGCTCAAAATTCAAACAATGCCTTAATAAACGTACGAGCAAAAGATTCTAACTTGAATATAGATAGTATTGTAAGTGATGGCAATGTGATGTTGACTGTTGCAGATTGGAAACAAGCTGATTTGGCTTCACCTGATGTTAACAACGAGCCTTATTATCACGGATATTCAGTGATAAACGCTGCTTCTGATATGTCAAAACCAAATATTCAAGGACGAAACATATCGGTTATTTCAAGCGATAATATAGGAACCTCTTCAAGAGTGTTGACATATAATCAATTAGAAGGCGGTTCTGTCAGCTTTGAAGCAGAAAACGATTTATACATAAGAGGTTTAGGTAAGTCTGATAACATTTGGCAGCTTATCACAAAACGTGGTAATATGAACCTTGATTTTGCAGGTAATACTGTAATTCGTGAACTTACAGCAGGAAAAGATTTAAAAATAGTGAACAGAGGCAAAAACCTTACAATCTACGATTTAGGCTTGACTTCAAACTTCGCTGACAAAAATGATGATATCTTATATCCTCACGATAAAATAGAACTTTCTTCTGTTTCTCCGGAAACAGTGCATATTGAAGTTCTTGACGTAACTCCTTCTTCAGGAACTATTTTAGGAGATTCTACTTTAAATATTTATAATGCTTATGTAAAAGGTTCAAAAGACCCTAATAAAACAGATGTAACATTGATAGCAGATAATATAATTGCTCACGCTTATGATGCTGCAAGCTCAAATGTATCAAATGCTAAGCGACCAAACGGTTTTGATGCTAAAAACGGAAGAACTTATGCAAATGATATTTTTGACCCAAATGCAGCTAAAACAAACAAAGCTAAAGGTTTTAATACTGTTGGAAACGGTGATAAACTTTCATTTGATATCCATGGGGTAACACCTGATAATGTTGCTGCTGTTGGTGCATATACAAACATTCGCAATTATAATCCGCAAGAAGTTATTGAAACTTATGAAATATTTGGCAATCCGATTGGATTTAAAAACACCGTGTATAAAGCAAAAGATGTAACATTATCTTTAAATTCTTCAACACAACATTTAGTCAATGAAAATAGAGGTATGCTTTTAAAACACTTCTATTCAGACAACGCTTATGTTGATACTAAAGACTTGGAGTTGAAAATTAATGATGCATTCATAACAAACTATGGTGAATTTAGAAACGGTGACAGATTCTCCTATGGCGGCGGAAGAGCAATAGACCCTGGAGTATACAGATGGCTTGCTATTGTTGATAATGATTATTATAGAAATATTTCTGATATCTATAATATACCGGTAACTTCACAAATGTATACAAGACTTACAGGTTCATTTGCTTTGAATATGGGAAATCTTATAGTGCTTGAGTCAATGGCTCCGGTTGTTGTATACAATCCTTATGAAGTTGTCAATCTTCCTAGAACAGAAAACAGTTTCTATCGTTTGACTTATAAAGAGGATAAAATCCAAAAAACAACAGCAACGGATGAATTCCGTGATATTGATAAATCAACTTACAAACCAACAAAAAGAAATCATATAAGATTTACTGTTAAAGAAATAAATAAAGAAAAGAACTTAGTTCTTGTTTCTTCAAAACAATCAGACAAGATTAAATCAATAATTGATATTTCAAAAGGTGGTTTGGCTATTGAACACAACGGAGATTTGAAGCTTGGAGACCAATTCATTGTAAATCTTGAATATAACGATATAAAAGTTTCACCAAAGGTTGAAGTTGTCAGAGTTGAAAACAATAAAGCCGGTTTGAAATTCGTAGATCTTGATGATAGCGATAAAAATAAAATATTGTTTATGAATTTGATGACATCAATTCAAAATGATATATCAGCAAGAAATATTCAGGGCGAAAATATTGTGAAAAAATAATAAATAACCATAAAAATAAGTAAACCGTTGATTGTACTTTTTAATAGTTTCATTTATTACATAAATTATGAAAGATAAAGAAATTTATATAAAAGTTACAAGAAACGGTCCTTATTTGGTTTATGGGATAAAGAAAATAACTTTAAAATATATTATTTCTGATGAAAACGGGGTGGCATTTAATTATAACAAAGGCAAAACGTTTGAAATAAAAACAGAACCACAGTCTCTATGCAGATGTGGAAAGTCAAAAAATGCCCCATATTGTGATGGCACTCATATAACATTTAAGTTTGATGGAACTTTAAATGCTCCGTTTGAACCAATATTAAAAAATGCAAAAACATATATAGGACCAAACTTAGTCTTGAAAGACAATGAAATTTATTGTGCCGGAGCCAGATTTTGTCATCAAAATGGCGGTATTTGGAATTTTATAATGGAAAACGATGAGCATAAAAATCAAATTGCAATAGATGAAATTAATGCTTGTCCTGCCGGAAGACTGATTGTTTTTAACAAAAATGGTAAAGTTTGTGAAGCAAATTTGGAAAAAACTTTAGAATTGCTTGAAGATAATTGGATGAAATTAAGCGGACCTATATGGGTTAAAGGTGGGATAAGAATTGAAAATGAAGAAGGTATAAGTTATGAAATTCGTAATCGCCAAACGATATGTCGTTGTGGTGCTTCAAAAAATAAACCTTTTTGTGATGGCAGTCATATAGACATTAAATTTAAAGCCGGCTACGAAAGGTTATAAAATACTCTATTTTTCTTCAATAGCTAAAACATGCTTTATAGTAGCAGAAATTTAAAAGATTATAAATGTTCACATCCATATATAAATGATTTTGATGTGTATTTTACATTTTTAGTAAAATTATTAAGAAATATTAACCTAGAAAGCCTTTATATATAAGTAT
>ULVN01109237.1_pt1 | contig 23223 bp, 15 predicted proteins | sample 1959491 | NCBI WGS metagenome assembly ULVN01 (sample SAMEA4835787, study PRJEB28245) | human gut metagenome | biome: gut microbiome; material: fecal sample | place: Denmark | collected 2008 | reverse complement strand
TGCAAAGATAAAGTAGGGGCGGGGTTTATCCCCGCCCTAACAGTCTTGTCCCATGTCTTGTGGAGATCTATCCCAGCGAAATACTTAAAGATGAGAAGGAAGCTTGCGGTATCACGCAGAATGTTTAGAAGGGAGAATAAGAACGTTATACATGGAAAAAATCTTCCACAGTATTCTCACTTATCAGTTTTTTGTTTATCTTTGCGGGCATGGAAGAGAAAGAAAAACAGATAGAGCGTGTTGAGAGCCGTCTTGTCGTGCTTCGCGGCAAGCAGGTGATCATCGACCGCGATGTAGCGGAATTGTATGGTGTGGAGACAAAACGCGTCAATGAAGCATTGCGCAATAACCCTGATAAGTTCCCCGAGGGTTATGTTATCACGCTGGAAAAGAGCGAGAAAGATGAACTGGTCGAAAATTTCGACCGGTTCAATAGGTTGAAGCATTCCACAGTTATGCCACACGCTTTTACGGAGCAAGGACTTTATATGCTTGCCACCATATTGAAGTCGCCAACAGCCACACAGGTGACTATCGCTATCATTGATACTTTCACCAAGCTGCGTGTCCTGGCACGTGGTTTACAGCACATTAACAACACGATAGTCGCAGGTGGAGTGCCTTCAGAGGAAGAGCAGGATAAAGTACGCGGAATGATGAACAACATTTTCAAGGATCCGTTGCCCGTGAGAATGCAGAAATTCACTTTCGGCCTTAATCTTGGCTTCGTCAAGTTTTCGATGGAGACGACACGAGAGACAAAGTAAGTTCCTGCCATCTTTCTCAACCAATGACCTAAAACTAAACAACATCTACCATGAATTTATATGTTTTTTCTTCCTGCTTGCAACTTTCTTCCACGCGTCTGTTGCGGGCCGCTTTGCGACGTATGCTTGCGCTTCTTGCCTTGTTTTTGCCTCTCAGTCTCCATGCCCGGCAAGACATCATCGACATCAGTGGAACGTGGATGGTGAAGCTTGCTGACGGACGTAGCGGGGCGGTCAGGCTTCCCGGTACGACAGATACCAACCGTCTCGGCGACGCACCTGCCGACACTACTGAGACTACGCACCTGACAAGAGCTTACAGCTATAAAGGGGCGGCAGCATACAGTAGCTATATCGACGTTCCGAAGACGTGGAAGCACCGTCGCCTCACGCTGTTCTTGGAGCGCGCCAAGCCGACGTGGATCTACCTCGACGGTCTGCTTCTCGACTCGTGCAACGACATCTCCACACCACAGCGCTATGTGCTGCCCCGACGGCTGAAGGCGGGACGCCATCTGCTGACCATCGTGGTGGACAACAGCCGGGGCGTGCCCTCGCAGCTGTATGCCTCCTCCCACGCCTATACCGAAGACACACAGACCAACTGGAACGGGATCATCGGCAGGATGGAGCTTTGGGCCGATGATATGCGGCAGGAAGAGAATGGAGTGGGGCAGGGCAGTAGGGCAGAGGCCACAGACGGGCGCACGGCATCAGCGAGCGTCCGTCCCCGGCTGACAACCGACGGACATCACTTCTACGACCATGGACGGATGGTGTTTCTGCGCGGCAAGCACGACGCCTGCGTATGGCCGCAGACGGGACATGTGCCGATGGACACGGCGTCGTGGTTCGCCTATCTACGTCTGCTCACCGCCTACGGCATCAACCACGTGCGCTTCCACTCCTGGTGTCCGCCCGAGGCTGCTTTTGTCGCTGCTGATAGTCTGCATGTCTATCTGCAGCCCGAGTTGCCGTTCTGGGGCGACTTCAATGAGAAGGACTCGCTTCTGATGACGTTTCTGCACAAAGAGGGCATAAACATTCTGAAGGAATATGGTCGTCATCCGTCGTTCGTCATGATGGCCTTGGGCAACGAGCTGTGGGGCTCTGTGACGGCGATGCTTCGCTTTGTCGACGACTTCCGGCGGGTGGCACCACAGATACTTTACACCTTCGGCTCTAACTATTATTTGGGTTACAAGGGCATTCAGCCGGGTATGGACTACGTCACCACCTGCCGTCTCGGCGGCGAGGCATGGGGCGCATACAACACGCATACGCGAGGCTCGTTCAGCTTCGCTGATGCTGCTGACGGTGGACTGCTCAACCACCGGCGCCCAAATACCTCGATGAACTTTGACGCGGCTTGTGATACGGCCTCTGTTCCCGTCATCAGCCATGAGACGGGACAGTTCCAGTCTTACCCCGATTTCGACCGTGAGATACCTGAGTACCGTGGTGTGTTGCGGCCTTACAACATGCGTGTGTTCCGTCAGCGGCTCGCCCGTGCCGGCATGCTCGACCAGATGGCAGCGTTTCACCGGGCCAGCGGAGCATGGGCGGTGGAACTCTATAAGGCCGACATAGAGATGGATCTGCGCACGCGCAATATGGCAGGCTTTCAGTTGCTTGATCTCCAGGACTATCCCGGTCAGGGCAGTGCCTACGTGGGTGTGCTCGATGCCAACCTGCACGACAAGGGTCTGGTCACGCCTGAGCGATGGCGGCAGTGGTGTGCCCCCGTCGTGCCCCTGCTTGTCGCCGACAGTCTGTGTTGGGAAGAGGGTGACACGCTGAGGTTGAACGTAGAGGTCGCCAACTATTCGGGGCAGAAATTAGTGGGGAAGACCTTGCGATGGACGTTGGAGGCTCTTGATCCCCAGGCCGCCGCCGCTCAGCCCATCGGCATGGAAGGCTCGCTGACACTGCCCGGCGGTGAAGGTCTGATCCGTGTGGGGTCACTGCCACGGACGAGTGTGGCAGAGGTGCTGCGACGTGTCCGTGCGGCGATAGGAGAGGGCTGGCAGCGGGCGAGCCTGCGGCTGTCTTTGGCTATTAAGGGAACAGACTATCGCAACAGCTACCAGCTTTGGTGCTATCCTGGTGATGATTTGGAGCAAGCGAAAAAGGGTATTCTCATCACCCGACAGATGACCGATGCCGTGGTCAAGCGCTTGCAACAGGGAGCACGCGTGCTGTGGATGCCCGACACCACAGCACTGAAGAATACCGTAGAGCCGCTCTTCATCACCGACTATTGGAACTATCGTATGTTCAAGACGATTTGTGAGAACAATCATAAGCCGGTCTCGCCGGGCACACTGGGCATCCTCACCGACCCCAGCCATCCGCTCTTCAACAGCTTTGCCACCGAGAACCATACCAACTGGCAGTGGTTCCCGGTCATCAAGGCTTCGCGGCCGTTGATCCTCGATAACCTGCCGACCGCTTACCGCCCCATGGTGCAGGTCATCGACAACATTGAGCGTAACCATCGTCTTGGTCTGGTCTGTGAGTTCCGTGTGGGTCGTGGCTCTTTGCTGGTATGCATGAGCGACCTCGAGCAAGCCGCCGCTCATCCCGAGGGCCGTGCCTTCTATCTGTCACTGCTTCGCTATATGCATTCCCCGGCATTCTCTCCTGCCGTCTCCTTCTCATGGAGCGAGCTGCACAGCCTGCTGACGGGCAACGTCAAAGAGGGAAGGCTCAACCAGCTGTTCAACACCACGCAGTACTAAGCTCTTGGATCCTTATTAAGCCAGAGCATACAGTTATTTGTATGTGAAGGTAACCTCCACGGGCTCACCTTGATGATAATAAGGCGCCTTGAAATAGAAGTGACCGGTAGCGTTGGCACTGTTGTTGCGTACATTCTGCATTGTGATCGTGTGCGTGCCGGTTGTGTAGGCTTTATAGACAAACCAGCAGTTCCAGTCTTTTCCTCCACTGATCTCTGTTGTGGAGCCCACCTCCACGCCACAGTCCTTAGGGTTGATGTCGTTGGAGGCAATGCGCAGCTCCACGGGCAGCAGTTCCACGGGATAGTTGTCAGGAACGGTGAAGGTCAGTGTCTCCGTGGCGGTGTTTTGTGAGCTCATTGTCATTGGGAAGTCGAAGGTATATCCAAACTCCTTGATGCTGTAGATGTTGATTTTCCGGCTCATGCCGTGCTTTTTGTCGATCAGTCGCAGAGCAGCTTCCTTGAGGTTGTTGGTGATGGCGGCGAGGGCGAAGGATACCTTCCCCTCTCCTGTGGAGCTGTTGTATGTCAGTGAAGGCTGCATGTCGGGCGAAACCGCTTCGTTTTTGAGCCACGTCACGTAGAAGTCAGAGGGCGACAGGTCTGAGCCGACAGATCCGTTGAGGTTATAGGAGAAGAGGATCTCTGCCCTCGATCCCGACTGCACGACGACGGACGTGCCCTGTTTGATGGCGAGCGTATAGGTGCCGTTGGTGATCTCCGGGACGATGTCTGCCACGGCAATCCACGGGTTGTTGGCCGCCGTACCGGATACGGCCCCCTCGAAGGAGTCGTAGCCGAGGGACTCTTCGAGTTTGTTGATGACGATGCGGTATTCGTGGTTGCGCTTGATGAGGTATGGCTCGTGGGCGTTGTTTTCCAGCAGCACCTGGTGATATCGCACCATGTCGTCGTTGTATGTCACCTTGAGGATGACCTTTACCGGATTGTCGCTGCTGTTTTTCGATTCAAAGGTGTATGCCACGTCTGCCAAGTCTTCCTCGGTGCCATTGATGGTCTGTGTCGCCGTAGGCAGGGTGATGGCCGCGGCCTGCCAGTTTTCTGTGATTTGTGGAAAGGCGAGCGTCTCCCGGTCAAAGGGAGCCATGGAGCCCACACCCTCGCCGTTGACCACGGTGAGCAGGATGTTGCTGATGTGGGCGTCATCGTCGGCTTCGACCGTGATCTTGGCGCGGTCGCGGAGCATATAGACGACATTGGCCGGGCTGTCGGTCATAAAAGACTTTAAGGCTTCCGGCGATTCTTTCTTGACATATCCCCAGTATACCACCTTTTGGTTTTTTTCGGCGTTGCTGACCATGGCAGTCATCAGCGTGTTTTCGTGCATACCGATCCACGACGCCTGGTAGTCAATGCCACTGTTGGCAAGGAAGTGGATGCGTGCCGTGGCGTTGGGAACAAGTGCCGAGAGTTGATATTGTCGTGTGTCGCCGGAGGTGTTGGCCTCGTTGGATATTTCCTCACCGAGTCCGAGGTAGAAGCCGTCGCTGTCGAAGCAGAGTATTTCCAACGTGTTGTCGTCGATGCCCTCAACTCCTTTCACGGCGGCGCGTGTCTCAAGAGCATAGTCGGGCACAGCGACGGTGAATGTCATCTTCGTCGTGTTGGACTCTGGTCTTGTTGTCGTGTCGTCGGCGATTCTGTCGGCCGTGCAGGCCGTGAGCAGTACGAGGACGAGGAGTCCTGTGAGTCTTATGAGTTGCTTCATCTTCGTTGGTTTTTTGCGTGGTTAATCTTTCTGCTGTTCCAGTCTCTCAATCTCGGCGGGTGTCAGGTCGCGGACGCATCGTACAAAAGCTTCATTGTTGTCACCGCTGATGCCTGTTGCCTGTGTCTCCTTGCTCAGCGTGCGGTAGTGGCTGCCGGAAAGCACTTCATCGATGGGTGAGTTGCTGTCGCCTTGGTAGTCGATGATGATGTTCACCTCTTTGTTGGTGGGCAGTCGCCATCCGTCGTAGACGGTGCCGTCGGTGCCAACTTCGCGATAGGTCTTGCAATGTTGGATGGCTGTGGTGGAGTTAAAGCCTGCAGATCGCACTGCTCCTAACTGCGAGGCAATCATAAAGGCGGGCGAGACGACCTGGTCCGGGGAAGAGCCGTCGGAGGCAAGCTTTGGGTGACCGATGCTGTACTTGCCGTTGGTGCTTTTCACCTGGATGACATACATGCGGTTGTTTGTAAGGCCGTTGACATCGTATCCATTGTTAGATCCGCCTAAATAACGTACATAACCGTCAGCATAATATTTTGCGTAATATCCATAGTTGTTCCAGTCAATCCGATAGTCACAGTAAGTCTTCCGCCGTTGGTTGTTTGGTGTGATCCACCCGCTTGTGCTTCTTGAGGAGTACCATCCTGTGATGTTTTGCGCGAACTCCAAGGGATATTGTTTGATGGTCAGCGTCTTGCTGAGGTTGCCGCTCTTGATGGTGAGTTTGATGAACTTCACTGTCAGGTTGTCAGGCACTTGTGAGTTGATGGTTATTTTTCCGTCTTTGTTTCCCGCGACGCCGGAGATGGTGGGATACTGTGGGCTGTAGCTGGAAATGTTGATTTTATTGCCGTTCTTGTCGTAGTAGTACACCGCGTCGATCGTGTAGGAGCAGTAGTCCGAGGCAAAGAACTGTATGGAGTTGTCCATGCTGATGTTGTGCATGACCAGGAAGTCCTCGGTGACCATGAGGTAGTGCTGCTTGTCAGCGTTGATGTTTGTCGTGTGCACAGTCCATGGCAATATGGCGTATGTGGCCTGCAGTGGAGTCTCATTGGTGAGTTCCGTGCTGCTGCCGAGCGTGGCGATGGTGACGTTGGCCTCATAGAGATGGTTGCGCTTGATCTCTGTGACAGACTTTCCGACGAGAGGGATGCGATAGTAGTAGATTGTGGTATTGTCATCCTTGGTCAGTGGCAGGCGCAGCAGGATCATGGGAGCGTAGTTGTGTCCGTCCCATGTCTGTGCGTAGCTGTAGGTGTTGATGCGGTATCGGTTTTCGGCAGTCTTTGTCACGATGCTGTTGTAGGGTCGGGTGCTGACGTCAGCGGTGGTTTCGTCGTCGGTGGGTTTGAAGACGTGCGTGTTGGTATTGAAGTTGTCCACGCGCCATGATGGAGTGCCGATCACATATCCTGGTAAGTCCACGTTCAGGTTGACGACCAATTTTGCGGCGGCCCTTTCAAGCTGCACGTCGATGGTCTGGTCAGCCCGTGTGGTGACGGTGTAGTCTGTCGATCCGCTCATGAGGAACGTCTTACCGTTGTTTTCCGTGGTGTCGTAGGGCTTGTAGATGTCCACGTCCTGCTGCTCGAGTGCGCCGAGTGCCTTTTCGTCGATGCCCGTTGTGGGTTGCTGCGTGGCGTTAGCGATGGCATATACCTTGAGGCAACTTCCTTCCGGCATGATGCTTTTCCAGTCTCCGGTGACGAGCAGGTTGGCTTGTCCGGTCTGCACGCCCGTGAGTCTTTTTTGCATCACGCCGTTGTTGGTGTTGTAGATGATCACGTCGAGGTGTTCGATAGCCGTTTCGTTCAGGCTCTCATCGGAAGCAGTAGACGCCCGTGTCACCGCAGTGGCATTCTCTATCTGTGGACTGAGACGCAAAGCCTCGCCGGAGGATGCGGGCATGTCGTCGGCTGCGCATCCGCCTAACAGTGCGGCGAGCGCCATTGTGCCGACGGTATGGAGGAGATGTTTGTCAAACGTTGCCATAGTGGTTGTGGTTTTTTATCGGGTTGTTACTTTTCCTGTAGCTTCTGATAGTCGTCGGGAGTGACCTGACGGAAGTCGATCTCATAGGGTGTACCTTCCAGTTTGCCGTCGCCCTCATTGATGACAGCCTTGATGTTTCCCAATTCCGGAATGACGAGAAACACTTTTGCATCGCGGTTGTGCGGGTTCACCATGTCGATGGGTTGCCGTGCGACGAGTTGGAAAGCGAAGGATGCCGTAGCGCCGTTGCCTGTGATTTTTTCCGAGACGGTGCCGTCTTTGTAGAAGGCAAACGCCGGGTTGTCGGTCTGTATCGTCCATTCCAGTCCGCTGGTCATGAGTTTTTCCACGGTGATGACCGGTGACATGCTTGGCGCACCGTTGGCCTGATAGGCGATAGCCACCGCTGGTTTGCCGTTTTCTTCAGAGAGTTTGTAGGCTTCGCGTGAGATTTTCACCTCAATGCGGTTGCTGTAATCGACCGAGGAACCGTCGTACCAGTCCATGACGATAGGTTTGACGTGCAGGTTACCGACCTCAAGGAAGTAGGCATAGACGAGGAGCTCGTGGTTGCGTGCTGCTGCGGTCTTGTCGGCGGGAATGGTGAAGGGCACGCGGCGCTCACGCGAGTCAGCGTCGATCTTGTAGTAGATCATGCCGGTAAGAGCTTTGTCGGTTTCGCGCAGGTAGACTCTGTCTTGCGAGTAGAGTCCCGCGGTTTGTAGCCGGGCAATGTAGGTCATGGCGTCTTCGTTTTCACCGCGTTCCAGGGCGGTGGGGTCGTTGACTTCGGGGATTTGTGCGTTGTCGATAGCTCCGAGGGTGATCGTGGCATCAAGGCGTCTGGTTTCCGAGGTGTATCCTGTGGCAACAAGTCCTGTGGTCTTTGTCATTGCGTAGGGCGTGGCGTCGGGGAAGACATAGCTATAGTCCGGCAGCAGTTGTCTGTCGATGACGATGCGTGTGATGTGTGCGCGCTCTGTACCAGCGTTGGCTTTGCGAGCCACAAAGAAGTGGAGTTTTGACACTGCCCGGACCAAAGCCACCTCAATGCCTTTGGCGGCTGCCTCGGCCGGAGAAGTAGAGATATGATCATCCAGGGCGATGTTTGTCACAGCCCGCGAGAGCGGCAGTCCCGATGACGGAATCTCGGTGGCCTGCGGTTTTCCGTTGTCGGTGATGGCGAATTGCTGTCTGATCTGTGCGTTTTGCAGTTCGGCGCGTGTGAGGCTCATGTTTGAGCCGTCGGCAGCTTTGAGCGTTTCCAGGCTTTCGGAATTGGCGAGGATGAAGAGGTCCAGTCCGTTGTAGCTCATTCCCGCCACTTTTGGCGGCAGTGTCATGCTCAGCGTGTGGTGTGTGGTTTCTCCGCTGACGGTCTCTTCCTTGTATCCGATGGGCAAGTCAGCGGCCCCGTTACCGGTACGGAAAGCCCAGACGCGCAGGCTGTGGATGTAGCTTTCCGCGGCGGGGCTGGCCTCGCTGTTGTTGTCCACGGCCCTTGTCACGGTGGGTTCCTGAGTGTAGAAGTTGAGGTGGAGATAGGTGCTGTTTTCGCCCTCCGTGTCGGTCAGGACATCATCGTTGATGCACGACGCGGCGGCGATGGCCACGAGGGTCAGGGCAAACGCCCTGACGGTGTGGCGGAAAAGTTTTCGCGTGTTGTACTTCATGGTGTGTCCTCCTTATTTATTTTAGTCCGACTTCTTGCAGGTTGACGACCCAGTCGTTGATCTTGACCTTGGCCGAGAGATAGAAATCTGTTGACGGGTTGGCGACGTAGAACGTCAGGAAGTAGTTGTCCTGTCGGTCGAGATATTCCTGATCACCCCATTGCAGGTTTCTCAGCGATCCGTTGTACAGAGCCATGAGCCATGGCAGCGAGTGGTTGAAGAGTTCCCGTCCGGTGCGTTTATCGGTGATGATGATGCGCTGTTCGGGATGATTCTCAAAGAGGCGCGAAGACTTCAGGTCGTAGACCAGTGCCTTGTCGACCGGTTGTCCGTTGACGTTGGCCTCGTTGCTTTCGTTGGTGATGAGTGTAGACCGGTAGGGCGTGTAGATGATGTTGCCGGTACCGACGCTCTTGCCATTGATGTCGAGGGTGTTGGCGATGCCGGTAATGCGCACGTCGAAGTTTTCGACATCGAAGCCGTCCATGTTGCTGGAGTATGGGATGAGGACGACACGGTATCGGTTGGTCCATTTTTTCAGACAGATCGTGTCGGTGATGCTGCGTCCGTTGTATTCCACCGTGGTGTGTCCGCTGAAGAGAGGTGTAAACTCGTAGTCGTTGACAGGGGCGTTGATCGAGGCGTTGAGGTCGTCGACGCCTGAGGCAGCACGTGTGAGCTGAGAGAACAGGAACTCCTTATCGGTGTTGGTGATCTCGCTCTCCTGCTTGCCGCGTGCCATGCAGGCGAAGGTATACTTACCAGGCTCCAGCCCTGTGAAGTCCATGGTGTAGTCGGCGGCGAACTGCTCCGCCGACTGACACTGCTTCATGAGATATTTCCCGTTGCCATCGAACACGTACACGTTGACATTTCTTACCCTTGTCGAGAAGGCATCGGCATCCTTCAGGTTATAGGTATAGTTAAACTGGATCGACACCTTGCTTGCCGGGCAGTCGTCCATGTCGTCCTTGACGCATGATGACAGTGAGAGCAGCGCCATGGCTGCGCAGAGAAATGTTTTGTGCCAGTCGATGTACATAACAGTTGGTATTTAAGGTTTCTTATTTCAATATCACGTTTTGCGTATTGAGGACCCAAGGATTGACAGATACCTCTACATTGAGATAGTAGAACTGCGTGTCCTTCTTGTTGTCGCCATTGGGCACGTCAGCTCCGATGTCCCAAATGCTCTTCACATTGAGTTTGTAGATGGTGTTGCGCAGGATGGAGAACCAGTTTTCCCGTGTGTAGTGTGTGTCCTGGATGAGCTGGCGGTAGTAGACCATTCCTTGCGGGAATATCTGGATGTTGTGACCGTTGCGGAAGGCCTCGAGGGCAGACTCGTTGGCACCGAGCTTGCCGTCGGTGCGGAACAGCTCTTCCGTGAGCAGCTCGTCGGCCGTCTTGCCGAAGGGGTTGGTGCCGTAGTGGCCGCTGTTGATGATGTCGGCCAGGCGGGTGAAGATCTTGCCGTCGTAACGGTAGAAGGTGCCGTCGGTGAAGTCGGCATTCTCGTAGGACTTCAGCTCCACCTTGTACTGGAAGTACATAGCCGTAGCGTCATTGTTGAGAGACGTCGTGTTCTCGAAGACATAGTCAGCAGAGGCGCCGGTGACTGCCTTGAAGAAGTCGGGGTTGTCCTGTCTTGTCGCTGTGCCAAACTCATCAAAGGTCTGCCAGTAGCCTAAGCTGTTGGTGGGGAGGGTGAGGTATCCATTGTCCGACCAATGCTGCATGATATAAGTCTTCTTGGCGAGGTTGGAGATGGCATACTTCTCCAGGGTGATGCTGTTGACATTGTCGCGAGCGTTCTGAAGCGCCTCCTTCTGCTGCGTGGTCATATTGGCGAGGTCTTCAGCCGAAGGCTCCGTGAGGCTGGTAGCTTCGTTTGTCGGTACATCGATACGGGCTACGGCGCGCTCGATGGGAATGGGCCTGGACAGCGTAGCTGGCTTATCCTTGTTCTTGTTCTCTTCGGTAAAGGTCACGGTGTACTGGTTGGCAAGGTGTCCGGGATCGTTCTGGCTGAACATGATGAACTCTCCGGGCTTGGCATAGCTATTGACAAACTTTACATCTCCGGCTTCGATGGTGCTGTTGCCGGGATCGTCCTCAACACCTTTGCCGTTGGCGAGGAAGTAGACCCTATAGGAGGTGCCGACGGTGACGTTCTTGATGGGTAGTTTCACCGTGATGGAGCCGTCCTGTCCTTGCGCGGGCTCCTTGGCGTCGTTCCATTCGGCGGTGGTGATAGTCTTCTTGTAGGCCAACGTTCCAGAACCTACAACACCGCTGAAGAGGTAAAGTGTGCCGCTGTTGACGGTGCTCTCGTCGGCGGTGGCCGCCTCTGTGGGGTCTTGCACCGAGGTACGTGTAGCCTTGGCGTTGGTGCCGTTGGCCTCGGTGCCCTTGATGGTAAGGGTCATGTAGAAACCATCCGCGGTCTGCGGAGTCGGGGCGCTGTCGGTAGTGTCGTCACTGCTGCATGCAGTGAAAGAGGCGCATGCTGACAGGGCAAGCATTGCCGTGAACAGATAATGGATCGTTTTCATAAGCTTAAGTGTGTTTTAAAGGGTTTGAAATATGATTATGTACGGAATGTCTATTTTTCTGTCTCGCGCTTGTAGACATAAAATATGGTGTATTCAGTGCGTCGCAGGGTGGGATAGACCTGTTTGATGAGGTAGCGGTGGGCTTCGCCGGCCTTAGCGGCGATGGCGCGCTCTTTCTCATCGGGCGAGAGGCTTCCGGTGAGGATATTTTGCACGATGGCCTTTTGTGGTATGTCGTTGTGCTCAAGCCAGTCGCTGAGGCCTTGCCAGTCTTCGGCCGTGGAGTTGGTGGTGACGATGTTGGGATCGACATGATAGACCTTGGTGATGTAGTCGGTGATAGCCTTTGCGCGCATGAGGGCGAGTCGCTCGTTGTTGGCATAGTTGCCGTCGGGTGAGGCGTAGCCGTGGATGAGGATAGAGGTGATCTTCATCGTAGTGTCGTTGCGCACCTGTGAGATGGTCTTGTCGATTTTGGCGAGTTCCTCGCGGTTGTTGCCCATGTCGGCCTGTATGTCACCTTTGTTGACCGGGAAGGTGAGGCGTGCCACTCCCGTGACATTGTAGGTCTTTACCTCTTTGGTTTTCGGTTTGGGCATGACGACAGGTTTGTCGGGTTCCAGCCACTGTCCGGCTCCGGTGAGACGATTGTCGGCGATGAGCGTCTGGTCGCATCCGCATGTGCCTTCGGCGATGAGCAATTGCGAGCGTTCCATCCATTTTTGGAAGTCAGTCTCGTAGAGATAGTTCACCGTCTGGTCTACGCCGTTGATTCTCTGCCTGACGGTCATCGGGTTTGGCGTGGCAGATCGTTTGTTGCGCAGATAATAGATATATCGTTTGTGGCCCATGATCTCGACGGGCGGCATCCTTAGAGTGTCGCTGCCGTTGGCGAGCATAGGGGTGAGCACCAGTCCTTTGTTGCTTTTGAGCATCAGTTTGTCCATGTTGAGGTCAATGGCGACATGGACCTTGTTGCCTTGTCGTGTGACCTGCTTGCTGTGGACATCCACCTGTCCGCCGGCGAGCTGTTGGGCCTGGGCTCCCGTGCCGTAGGCCACGAGGAGCAGGGCTGCTGCGAAGGCACGTCTGATTGTGCCGGAGATGATGTAGCTTTTCATGTTTTGGTCCTCCTATGGCTAAAAGACATACACTAAGTTGAGGGCGGCCTTGGTGGGGCCTACATAGTGGTGGGGTGTGTTGGTCTCGACTTTCTCGCCGCATTTCTCACACTCAAACTTGTCGTGTCGCGAGAAGGCGTAGCCGATGACGATCTCTGCCTCCATGTTCCAGTGGCGAGACAGTGGCCAGGCATAACCGTAGGCGATGCCAGCTCCTACTGCCCATCCTTCGAAGCGGTGGTGCTTGAGTTCTGAGAAGTCGATGCCCAAGAAGGAGAAGTTGGCATTGAGGCCGCCTATATTATATTGTCCGCCGATGGCGTGGAAGCCTACAAACGACCCCATCATCTTGTTGCAGAACCAATAGCGAGCCTCAGGCTGCACAAACCAGTGCTTCCACTTCTTGTTGTCGGAAAACGTCCATGGATTGTAGTTGCCTGACACGTCGAGAGTCCATTTCGGAGCAAGAGAGAGTTCCACACCTAAGTTGAAGGTCGTGGTGACATCATAGGCGAGGTTGCTCTTTACGGCCACGCGCTGCGCATGGGTGTGAACCGCTAACGTCAGCAGTGTCAGCAAGGCCAGCAGCCTCCTTGTCTTGAGGGTGAGAGAGGATGTGTTCATATCATTTGCTGTTTGATGAAACCAGAGATTTTCTGCGGCAAAGATAGGAAAGAAACTTTAAACAGATGGTGACAAAGGCGTGTCACTTGGTGACACTGTCTAACAGTTGTTGTGACATTAAAACATTTTTTTAGAGTAAGATTTATGCGAAATAGTTGCATGATTTTGTAAAATATCTTATCTTTGCCACAGAAAGGTGACAGCAGTGTGTCATTCCCCTTTATTTAAAGGGTGTCACCTTGCCATCAGTACGAGAAAACCTAAACGCGATATATATATGAATTCTCATCGAGTCATCATAGCTATCATAGAGCTCATTTTTGCCATGATGGCGTCTGCTGCCACAGGAAAAGCGGTGGATAGTTTGGATATTGAATTTATTGACAAACTCTATGTCAAAGAGCCTGAGCGGGCCTATCAGTTGCTGGGTGCCACCTACCACCGTTTGGTCCAGACACGGTGGCGGGGCTGTTCGCGTGAGCGTTACGAGTATGTGGCGGGTCACGTGTGTCTTTACAACTTCCACTACAACGAGGCTTTTCAGCATGCCATGGCCCTGCAGCGCATGGGAGGGGGGATAAGCTGGATGTATGGGTGAGGGGTATGAGCCTACAGTGTGCCGTGGAGCATGCCTTGGGCGACTATGGCCGTCTTTCCGACACCTTTTGGAAGCTGCGCCGTGCCGTCACCGAAGCCAGCGACGATGCGCTCTCTCCCGAGAGCAGGGTCTACAGCCTGTTGGAGTGTGACTATTACCAGATTCTCTGCGAATTGAAGCCCCATCATGTCTCGTGCGTGCTGAAGGCGTTGAAAAAGGCGCGCGGCGACATGCAGAAACTGCAACAGCGCTATCCGAGTTCCAAGGACAACTGCCATATCTTCGGACATATGCTTGACCGGCTGGAGGCCGACATCTATCTCGACAATAAGAAATACGCTCAGGCGGCGACCTATATCCCCAAGGTGCTTGCCGCTCTCGATGGAGAACAGCGGCGCGGTGGCGACGGTGTCACCGATGCTCAGGGCTATGATATCTATCGGCTCGACCTCATCGTGCGGCTCGGACAGGCTTATGCGGCACTGGGCCAGCGGCAGAAAGCCTTGCAGGAGGCAGACAAGGCTCTGGCACTGCTCCGCGTCTATCCTCATAGCGATCAGGTCACAGGACGTCTGCTCGGTATCTACAGCACGCTGAGAGAGATGCCGCCCAAGGAGGCCGTGGCCTTGGGAGAGAATTTTGTGACTTGCAACATGGGCAGCACATCGTCGGAGATGAGGCCGGTGTGTGAGAGCCTTATAGAGATCTATACCCATGAGGGAGACCACCAGAAGAGTCTCGCCGTGCTTGGGGTGCTAAGAAGCTATGGTGAGGATGTCATGGAAGCGCGGCAGAGCTATGCCCTTGTGAGCGACAGCATTCATCGCGAGGTGACGAGTTTGAGAAAGGATCTTGAACTCTCCTATCTGAGGAAATGGGTGATGAGCGGAAGTATCGTGATTTGTCTGCTGGCCATCGTACTGTTGATTTATCTCCACCATCGGCTGATGCACGACTCTCATTATCTCTATCGGCACGTCAAAAAGGCAGTGAACCGCACCGTGAAACAGAGCGAAGTGCCTGTGGTGGTGGGGGACATCCGCGACCGTGTCTCGGCGGTGCTGTCGCGTGACAACCTTTATCGCCAAGCCGACTTTGAAGCCTCGTGGTTGGAGAAACCGATGGGGATGAGCCTGGACGAGATCAACCAACTCCTCGATCGGCAGCATACCTCGGTGGCGGATATTGTCACGGAGTTGCGCCTGCGCTATGCGTGCCTGTTGCTGGAGACGACAGACTACGTGCTGCAATACATTGCGGACGAGGCGGGCTTCAATACGCTCCGCACCTTCTACCGACAGTTTAAAAAGAAATATAAGTTCACTCCCACAGAATACCGCCGGCTGTGTCTCCACATCAACAAGCAAAGGGAAGCGAGCAGATAAGGCATATGCCCTCTCCCGGCTCACTCCCTAGCCTCGTCTCCAAAGAAGAGGGGAGTGAGATACGTGATAAGCGGGTACTATATGATGGATGATGATAAACGGCTTGCGCATGATGGATGATGAATAAAGGCTGAAGAGAGAAAAACAGCTCTTGCGGTATGGATGATCGTTCCTTTTTTATATGCGGGAGATGGAGACGTTTATATGTGGGAGATGGAGAAGAAATCCGTCGTAACCAAAAATTCATATTTGCCTGTTGTATCGTCTTGTTTTTTTTAGTATCTTTGCATCGTGTAGCAACATATATGTTATATCCATATCTATATAATTTATTTATTAACACTTTAAAATACAATTGTCTATGAACAAAATTCTACGCTTAACTTTCGTGGCACTGCTGGCAATGGTCAGCAACATGGGCTTCGCTCAGGATGCTCAGCCTGCCGTCACTTTGGACTTTACTTCCAATGCTGCTTGGAAATTACCAACGAAATATGCTAAGGATAAGCAGTCGTTTACGAACGGTACTTATACCATTACGCTTGAAGCAGCAAATAGTGGTTATAAGTTCAATACTAACAAAGACTCAGGATATCTTATTTTTGGAAAGAAAGACGCAACGCTGACTCTTCCTGCTTTTGATTTTGACGTGGAGCGAATTGACATCGTCGGTGCATCTAGTGCTTCTGGAAAGACTACTCAGAACATCTTCGTTGATGGAAATGCAGTGAGCACGGAGACAACAGGTGCAAAGGGTACGCATGAGTACAAGATCGCAGATGCTTCGCAGAAAGCCGGTACTATCTACACTTTGAAGGTGACGAATGACAACAACACCCAGGTATCGAAGATCATGATTTGGAAGAAAGGTACAGCACCAGCGCCTGTAAGCATCAAGAACACGCCGGAGACTGCTTACACAGTAGCTAAGGCTAAAGAGTTGTTTGATGCGGGCAAAGGCTTGGACGACTTCGTTTACGTCAAAGGTATCGTGTCAAATGTTGATTCAAATCCATTTGAGCAGTATAAGGAACTGAATATCTACATCAGTGACGATGGTCAGGTAGAAAAAGAGAATGCTTTTGAAGCTTATAGTTGCAAGAGCTTCGGTAATACTGATTTTACTGCTGCAGATGCAGTGAAGACAGGTGACAAGGTGGTTATCTACGGTAAGCTCACTTCTTATAATGGTACATACGAGCTTGCCCGCGGTTGCTACCTCTATTCTCTGAATGGATCTACCACCGGTATCTCCAAGGTCGAGACTTCCGCTGCCAAGGCTGTCCGCTACAACCTCGCCGGCCAGAAGGTTGGTGCCAACTACAAGGGCGTAGTGATCGAGAACGGAAAGAAGATCGTGGTGAAGTAAAGACCAGAGCCCTTCTCGAGCCCTCCTCTAACTCCCCCCAAGGGGGGAGGATTGTAATACCCTTGTGCCGAATCATGCATTAGGGATTAGGGGGCAAGGAGAGGACAACAAAAAAAGTATCCCCTTACACCAGCGTGTTGAGCGCATGGTGTAAGGGGATTCTTGTTTCTGATCTTATGACATTGCCTGTCCTAATCGGTTGCACCATCACCCCTTGAAGGTAACTTGCTCCCCCTCTCCCCTTGGAGAGGGGGCAAGGGGGGTGAGGCTTGTCAAGGGGGGTGAGGCTTGTAGGCTCCCTCTTATTTTATTTTTACTCTACCGTATGTATCTTCCCGTCTTTGTCGACCTGCAGTTCCGCTACCTTGAGGCTGCGCAGCCATGTCGTGTCGTGGCTGGGCACACAGTCGTGGTGGAAGAGATACCAGTGGCCGTGATACTCCAGGATGCTGTGGTGCGTCGTCCAGCCGACAACGGGGTTGAGGATCACACCTTGATAGGTAAAGGGACCGTAGGGATTGTCGCCGACAGCATAGCAGAGCAGGTGGCTGTCGCCGGTGGAGTAAGAGAAATAGTATCTGCCGTACATCTTATGCATCCAGCTGGCCTCGAAGAATCGGTGCGGATCGTCGGCGGTGAGTGGTTGTCCCTGCTCGTCGACGACGACGACGGGACGTGGCATCTCGCTGAACTGCATGCCGTCGGGTGTCATACGCGCCACACGTGCGGGGATGGCAGGCTCCTTGCCCTTGGGGAGGTACTCGTCTTTGAGAGCTTTGTTGTCGCGGTACCACTGTAGCTGTCCGCCCCAGATGCCACCGAAGTAGACATAGATCGCCCCGTCGTCGTCTTTGAAGACACAGGGATCGATGCTGTAGGACTTGCGGATCGGGTCGGGCTGCGGGATGAACGGACCCTCGGGGCGGTCAGCGATGGCCACGCCAAGGCGGAAGACGCCATTGTAGTCCTTTGCCGCGAAGATCAGGTGATACTTGCCATTGACTTCCACGACATCGTTATCCCACATCTGCTTCTCCGCCCAGGGCACGTCCTCGACGTCGAGGATCTTTCCGCAGTCGGTGACGTCGGCTTCCATCGGGTCGCCGTCGATGCGCAGCACGTGGTAGTCCTTCATCTGGAAGTGACCGCCGTCGTCGTCGAAGGCCTCCCCGCTGTCCCAGTCGTGGGAGGGGTAGACATAGATTTTGTCGTTGAACACATGGGCTGATGGGTCAGCCATATAGTCTTGAGGAAAAAGATATCTGCTCATAGCTTTTGATGATTAGTTGCTGATTAATAAAGAAGGAGGGGGAGGGCAGCGGGGCTGCCCAGTGGGACGGTGCACAGCACCGTCGTACCGAACCGAACACAACCTACAGAGGAACAGGGCCCTCAGCGCTGTGCTGCGCCCCATTGCTGTGTTGCTCTCCAACGCTGTGCTGCCCTCAGTGCTGTGTTGACCTCCGATGCTGTGTTGCCCTCCGATGTGGCGCTCCCGACCCCTTGAAGCATTTTACTCCCCTCTCCTTTGGAGAGGGGTAAGGGGGTGAGGCTTGAACATCTTCACGATCTCCTTCACCACCTTCTTAGCCTTTCCCGCTCTGTCGAATAGCAGGGGATAGTTGGTGCGGCCGGGGATGGGCCAGTCGTTGAGCCATGACGTGCCGTCGGTGACCCCCCACAGCGTGACGCGCTCTATCTGAGCGGCGTGGCGGCGGTAGATGTCGAAGAGAGCAAGGTAGCGGCTGTCGAAGACTTTCTGTGCCTTCTTGTCGAGGCCTTTGACATAAGGGTTGTACTCCTTATTATATTGATAGCGCTGGCTGATCTCCGCGCCGCCGAAGCTCTTCGGGTTGGGCAGCATGTTGAGATCCAGCTCCGTCATCTGTACCTTCACGCCACAGGCAGCGATGGAGTCGATGCTTGTCTCGTATTGTTTCAGGTCGGGATAGTTGTATCCGTTGTGGCTCTGCATGCCCACAGCGTCGATGCGTATGCCTTTGGCTTTCAGTGCACGCACGAGCTTGCAGACGCCGTCACGTTTCGCCGGGGTAGAGAGGTTATAGTCGTTGTAGTAGAGTTCGGCGTTGGGGTCGGCGGCATGGGCAAAGCGGAAAGCCAGCTCGATGTAGTCCGGACCGATGATATTATAATAAGGAGTGTGTCGCAGCGTGCCATCCTCGTTGAAGGCTTCGTTGACGACATCCCATCCTTTGATGCGTCCACGGTAGTGGCTTACCACCGTGGTGATGTGGTGATACATGCGGTCGATGAGCACCTCGCGTGTGACGGGCTTGCCCTTGTCGTCGGTGAACATCCAGCGTGGCGGCTGGGAATGCCACACGAGGCAATGACCAAAGACGGTGAGACCGTACTTCTCAGCAAAGGTCATCGTCTGGTCAGCGTCGCGCCAGTCATAGCGGTTCTCTTCGGGGTGTATGATCTCACCCTTCATGCAGTTCTCGGCCACGATAGAGTTGAAGTTATCCTTTACGATGTTTGCCTCCACCGTGTTTCGCTCCCATACGCAGGACGTGTTCACGGCGGCACCGATGTAGAAATACTTTCCTACGGTCTCCTTGAGCGTGGGCGTGCTGTCCTTGGCACCGGCGGCCATCGTGGCTACGAGGCTGAGAGCAACCAGCAAGTTGCGTTTGATGTTGTTCATGTTGGATTAGTTTTGTTGTTTTGGGAATCTTTTCTACTTCTTTATATCATGGTATCAATCCTATGATATGCTTCTTTTATTTCTCCTCCAAGTGTCTGCGCTCGATCTCCTCGTTGATAGCGTCGACCTTCTCGTCGGTGAGCTCATATTTTGAAATGATGAACATGGCGAGTAGGAGCAGCATGGCGGGGATGACACAGACGAGCCATCGGATGCCTTCCTGAGCCTCAGGCGTCTGCAGTTCCAGGTCGTTCATGAAATAAGCGCCGGCGGCGTTGCCCACCGACATCATGGCGAAGGCGGTGATGAAGAACAGGGCGAGGACACGCAACGGACGGTTGCGGAGAAACTCCTTCCAGAGGTCGCTGACCTTGACGTTGGCGGTCTCTTTCTGATCCATGACCACGCGCTCCTTGGTCTGGGTGAAGCAGAAGAGCAGGAGAGCACAGCCTACGAGGGCATAGATGAGCATGGCATAGAACCACGCGCTCGGGTCTTTCGGCAGCGTGTTGGCCTGTGCGGTCACATGATAGCCCGTCATGGCCAGTACGATGCCGGGCACCACACCGCCCAAGGCCATGCCAGCCTTGAAGAAGATACCCGTCAGGGCATTGACGATACCCGAGATGCGGCGTCCCGTCTTGTATTCCGCAAAGGAGATCACCTCCGGCACGAGTGCCCACATATAGCCGGTGGCGACGATGACACCGGTGGACTTGATGAACTGGGCGATATACACGGCCGTCATATTCGTCTTCATGTCGAAGAACTTGCTGATGACATAGAGTGCCGCCATGCCGATGATGGCAATGGTGAGGAAGACATAGAACATGTTTTTCTTGCCGATCTTGCGCTTGATGGCCGGTACCATCGGCATGAAGATAAACGAGGGCAACGAGCCCAAACCCATGAAGAGCGCCATCTGCAACGGCAGTTTCTGCGCCGCCATGACGGCGACGAGGATGGGCACGCCCGCTGAGACAGCGAGTCCGCCGACGTTGGCCATGAACATACGCACGGAGGTGAGGATGGTGATCTCGTTGGTGTCGCGCGTCAGTGAGCTGTTGAGGGCACCGTAGGGCACGTTGACGAAGGTATAGCACATCGACATGCCGACATAGGTGACGTAGGCATAGAGCAGCGAACCGCTGAAGCCGTCCCAGAAACACAGGATGGCAAACGCCGTCAACGGCAAGCCCGCAAAGACAAGGTAGGCACGGTACTTACCCAGTCGTGGGTTGTGCTTGTCGACATAGGTACCTACGATAGGATCCCAGAGCACATCCACAAGACGCACCACAAGAAACATCGTCGCTGCCGCTCCGGCATCGAGACCATAGATATCGGTATAGAAGAACAGCAGGTACATGCAGATGGTCTGGTAGATCAGGTTCTGAGCCAGATCACCGGAGCCAAAGCCGATGCGCTGCAGCCAGTTGAGCTTGTAGAATCCGCGCGCAGCCTGAGCATCCTGGGCCATGGCGGTAGAATTGTTTACGTTTTCTTTCATCAGATATTAGGTTCTTTTGTCTGCAAAGTTACTCATTAGCGTTGGAATGACCTTGTTGTAGTGTTACAAATACATTCTTATTTGTTTCATCAGGCAAAAAAGAGACTTATTATCTTGCTTTTACCTTGTTTTCACCGTATCTTTGTACTTAATCAAATCAACCATCACCATGCACCAACACCTATTTATATTACGTTATGTCTTCATCGTACTCTCTGCATTGGCAGTGACACCTATTTATAGTATGTCGTCCGGGGATCCCGTCAGCAACGACGGTGTGGGGGCTACGCTGTGGCTGCCGCGCAAGGCCTCGACGCCCGCCCATGTGGTCTGTCCCAAAGTCGCCGCTCACACTGCTGCGCCCACCATTGCCATTGCCCGCCGTGAGTTGCAGGAGAGCTGGCAGGGCGGTCAGGTGACGCTGCGCCTTGTCTCTGAAGGCAGCGACAACGACGGATACCATATTAAATATAAGGCCGCCGACCACAGTGCCGTGGTTTCCGCGCGCCGCCCCCTCGGCCTGCTCTACGGCACCTACGCGCTGCTGCGCTGGCAAGCGACAAAAGAGGGCAATGACCGGGACACCACCTGGGCGTCGGCACCAGCCCTGCAGCGGCGTATGCTCAACCACTGGGATAACCCCGACGGCAGTGTGGAACGAGGCTATGCGGGAAAGAGCATCTGGAAATGGGAGCAGATCACGAAAAGCAGTATGACCGACTCGTTGCGCCACCGCCTGACGATCTACGCGCGCGCCAATGCCTCGGTGGGCATCAACGCCGTCGTGGTGAACAATGTCAACGCCAGTCCGCAGATGGTCACGCGTCCTTATCTCGAAAAGCTCAAGGTCATCGCCGACCTGCTCCGCCCTTACGGCATCCAGGTGTGGCTGAGCATCAACTTCGGCTCGCCGCTGGCTTTGCATGAGACCAAGACGGCCGATCCTCTCGCCGCTGCCGTGCAGCGGTGGTGGCAGCGCAAGGCACGGGAGATCTACAAACTGATACCGGACTTCGGCGGTTTCCTCGTTAAGGCCAACAGTGAGGGACAGCCTGGGCCGGGAGACTATCACCGCAGTCATGCCGACGGTGCGAACATGCTCGCCGACGCGCTGAAGCCCTACGGCGGTACGGTCATCTGGCGCTCCTTTGTCTATGGCGCCAACCACAAAGGTGAGGACCGTGTGATGCAGGCTGTGTCGGAGTTCAAGCCCATGGACGGGCTGTTTCATGACAATGTCATCCTTCAGTCGAAAAACGGACCGCTCGACTTCCAGCCGCGCGAGCCTTACGCGCCCATCTTCGACAACATGACGAAGACACCACAGATGGCCGAACTGCAGATCACGCAGGAATACACCGGGCAGTCGCTCCACTTGGTCTATCTCGCTCCGATGTGGAAGGAGTTCTTCAGCTACGTCGATCCGGTAGAACGCGGACTGAAGGGGATCGCCGGCGTGGCCAATACGGGCGACGACACCAACTGGTGCGGTCATCCGTTCTCCCAGTCCAACTGGTATGCTTTCGGCCGTCTGGCGTGGGATCCGTCCCTGACCTCTGAGCAGATAGCCCATGAGTGGCTGCTCCAGACCTTCGGCCGCGGCGACTCGGTGACGGTGGCGGCACTGGAAGATATGATGCTCAGCTCGCGTGAGGCGTGCGTGGACTATATGATGCCGCTCGGCCTGCACCATATCTTTGCCTTTGACCATCACTATGGACCACAGCCCGATGGCTACAAGGCAGAATATCCTTTGGAGTGGTGCCCCGTCTATTATCATAAGGCCGACAAGCAAGGACTGGGCTTCGACCGCACTGTCGCCACGGGGTCCGGAGCCACGGCACAGTATCGTGAGCCTTACCGTTCGCTCTATGAAAACGTGAAGACTTGCCCGGAACAGTATCTGTTGTGGTTCCATCATGTGGCTTGGGACTACCGTCTCGCCAATGGCCGCACGCTGTGGCAAAGTCTTTGCGACCACTACGACGCCGGTGTGCGACGCGTCGCCACCTACCGCGTGCTGTGGCAGAGTCCGGCCGTACGCAACTATGTCGACAAAGTACAATGGCAACAAGTCGACAAGTTCCTCGCCACGCAACTCGACAACGCACGCCTGTGGCAGCATACCTGTCTCGACTATTTCAATGGATTCAGAAGCTATTGATATTTAGGAGTGAAGCGTATGAAAAAAGTTATGATGACAGTTTTTTTCCGTTTGAAAATGCTAAAGCGATAATGGCAGCATAAAGATTTATATTTCCTCTCACTATGATTCCACGGGAAATATCCAGTGCGTCACGGGTAGAGATCTCTGTGTTCTCTGTGTGAGAATATTACAGACAAGGGGGTTCATCCCCGCCCTAACCCCGCAAAAGATATAAAAGCCATGTGCACGAGGGTGGAATGATTACCGCCCTAACCCCGCAAAAGAAATAACAGGGATGGAATGATTACCGTCAAGGGGGTTAGGGCGGGGATAACCC
>ULVN01100611.1_pt1 | contig 23400 bp, 32 predicted proteins | sample 1959491 | NCBI WGS metagenome assembly ULVN01 (sample SAMEA4835787, study PRJEB28245) | human gut metagenome | biome: gut microbiome; material: fecal sample | place: Denmark | collected 2008 | reverse complement strand
GCGCAAGACGCACCCGCCATTATCGGCATTTTTAAGAAGCTGGTTCTTAAAGCTTACGGTGTTAAGAGCCCCGACGGGAAGAGATTCATTAAATCGGAAGAACTTTCGACCGAATTTTCTCAGACGGAAGCATATTCGCAGTTGTTCATGGAACTTGCGACGAACGCCGATGAAGCATCCAAATTTGTAAACGGCATTGTTCCTTCCACCGACAAGGTCGATAAGAAGGAAGTTAAATAACTCATATAAAATCTAAACCAAAGGAGGGATGAATCATGGGACATACTCATACCCCTGATATAATTGTGGATCCGGATCCGCATTTCACTATTAACACGACGACCAGAGCGATAACCAAAGCCGAGGACAATAAGAAAGTATCGTTGATTCAGTATGACCACAATTCTGAACGATTCTCGTTTGATATCGACAGAATGATCGAAGGTCACGATATATTGGATTGCAACAGGATTCAGATTCATTATATAAATATGGACAGTTCGAACAGGTCAAAACGAAACACCGGTTTGTATCTGGTTGACGATCTCAAGGTTCATCCCGAAGACAGTACAAAAGCAACCTTTACCTGGCTTATTTCTGAACAAGCGACTCAGTGTACTGGTACACTTTCTTTCCTTGTATCGTTTTCGTGTACCAATAATGACGAAACTTTATATCGCTGGAATAGTTCCGTTTACAGCTTAATCACAATTGCGCCAGGTATTAACAATAACAACTCCGTAGCCGAGGTATATGCAGACGAGCTTCTCAAATGGGAGAACTATATTGTCAACAATCTTGACGAGCTGGAAACGGAGCTTAAAAATGTTACCATTCCGGCAATCGTTGATGAGCGTTATATCGAGCGAGAATTTGCTACCTCCGAAGAAGTAGCAAGTGTATTTGCACTGGACACAGGAGATGTTGAACCTGTCTCTGTTGCGTCGGTCGTTCAGACTACCGGACAAAGTACGACTGATGTAATGTCGCAAAAAGCCGTGACAGATGCAATCACAACGGCAACAATCGTTGATATTGCCGAAGAACAAGATATCAACAATTTATTTTAAAAGACAAGGAGCGTGAAAAAATCATGGCAAAATTTATTACTTTGGGTAATCTGGCAACGTTCAAAACTAAGTACGACACGATAATCGAAAATAAACACACCGAGGCAATGAACGCTGCAAATGCCGCTAATACAGCAGCGACTGAAGCTAAATCAACAGCAAATGCTAAGTATAGTAAACCATCTGATGGAATTCCGAAAAGTGACCTTTCCGCCGGCGTTCAGGCAGCATTGGATAAAGCCTCCGTATCAATACAGGAACATCAGAAGATCACAACAGGTAGCGCACGCGGCACAATTTCTGTAGACGGTAAAGACGTAGCCGTAAGTGGTCTTGGTGCTTTGGCATACCAGAGCGTTATACACAAATCGGATGTAGGACTCGGAAACGTCGAAAATTGCACCATGGACAGAGTGCCGACGAATAATTCGGATAATTACGTGACCTCTGGCGGTGTTAAAGATTATGTCGATTCGGCTATTGCATCTGTAAGTTTTTTCCAGTATGAGAAGTTACCCGACGGAGATTCCTTACCTCCTGCAGGTCCTGAGACTATGGGGAGGATTTATCTTGTGGAGCACAATGCTCACGATGATAATAACGTCGATTCAGAGGCTCAAAACTACTATGATGAATACATAACAATTTGCACATATGTTAACAACGAAAATCCTCAGGAGAATACATATGCTTGGGAGAAGATCGGCAATACAGATATCGATTTAACAGATTATGTTAACAATATCAAAACGAGTGGTGCACCACTGGGTGTTTTTACCGCCGTCACAAAAGGAGGCAACACACTTACTTTTACAGTAACTAATTTGGAAGTATCTGCCCCGACCGCAAGCGGAAACGCAGTAGCGTTTATCGATAGTATCTCACAGAGCTATAACGGAAAAATTACTGCTACGAAGAAAACCGTTTCCTCAGCGAGCACCTCAGCAGCAGGTCTGATGAGTGCGGCTGACAAAACAAAGTTAGACGGTTTGACTGAAGCGGCTGATACCGATATAGAAGCGTTGTTCGCTTAATTTATTAGGAGGTAAACAAAATGTCTAAGCTAATAACATTAGATAATCTTAGAACGTTCAAAGCTAAACTCGACGAAACAATTTCGAGCTCTGGCGGAGGTACAAAAACGGTAAATTTTAATAGTCGGGCTTATACGACTAAAACACCTATCTATGCTGAGGATCTTGCAATTTTGTTAGCAGATAGAAACAACACAATTACTTTCAACAGCAAAATATATCGGTTAGTTGACAACCAAGTTAAATCTGATCGTCTTTTTTATATGCATTTAGGTGAGAGCGGATACATAAGCGGAATCTATATTACTATATCGACTAAGAAGTGGGATAAGTATGATAATACATATGACTTAAATGATTATATTTCAAAAGCAACCATTCAAGGCGATAGTTCGGGTGTTATTTATTATGACCTCGATACGGATAGTTTTTATAGAATCAATAAAAAAAAATACAAGCATACTATACATTTTGTAACCAGTGTTGAGAACGATCAAGGACAGTTTTTATTTACAGTAGAAAGCGATCAGAGTGAACCGTTCACGAATACAAACGAAATTGAGGATGGAAGCTATACTGCATATTCAAGTAATATTGATAATGTAATTGGGACTTTACAAGTTTTTATAGATAATACAAATGGCGTTTATCAATGTGGCGGAGCGGTATGTATTGGCAATAATTCTTATACTGCTATACGTGAATACCTCAGTATCGAAAGTGATGATGTCGAACCGTTATTTTAAAATTAAAGAGGTGAGTTAATGATATTACATGCATTAAAACAAACTCTACTATTCTTGTGGTGTTTACCGCAGAATATTGCCGGTCTTATAGTTTTGGTGATTACTAAATGCCAAGGTGCAAAATCAGAGCGCTATAATAATACATTGGTTACGTACTGGAAATCTGGCTGTGGTTTATCTCTCGGCCGGTTTATTTTTATTTCGCCTAAAGACGACTATTCGGCATTAAGGCATGAATACGGTCATTATTTAGATGGAAATTGTCTAGGCCCCTTGTTTTTATTAGTCATCGGTGTACCATCTTTTTGTTGGGCGGCATTCTTTGATAAATACAGGCGAAAGAATAACATAAGTTATTATAATTTTTACACCGAACGTAGAGCTGATAGATTAGGTGAAGTTATAAGAAAATTTTAATCAGGAGGCGAGCTAATGCTCCAGATAACAATACCGTCCCGAGAATTATGGGATGAAGCAAAGAATGAATTCATTACAACAAAGGAGCAAGTATTACAACTGGAGCATTCGCTTGTTTCTGTTTCGAAATGGGAAGCAAAGTGGTGTAAAACGTTTCTTTCTAAGAAAGAGAAAACAAACGAAGAAACCATTGATTATATAAAATGCATGACGATAACCCAAAACGTCAATCCCGAAGTCTACAAGTATCTTTCTACAGAGAACATAGATCAGATACAGGAGTACATATCGTCACCTATGACAGCGACATGGTTCTCAGATGGGAATTCCGGATCTATGAACCGTGAGCAGGTGACATCAGAGTTGATCTATTATTGGATGATCGCTTACAACATTCCTTTCGAATGTCAAAAGTGGCATCTCAATCGTCTTATGACTCTGATACGAGTGTGCGATATTAAAAACAAACCGGCTAAGAAGATGAGCAGGGGCGAATTAATGGCTCGCAATGCTTCGTTAAATGCAAAGAGAAGAAAGCAGCTTAACTCTAAGGGTTGACAGTAATGTCGGAATGTTAATTTACAAGGAGTTTAACCATGATACGTATCAAACAGAAAGGTGACTTCTCTAAAGTAACACATTATTTCCAACGGGTTGAAAAAGCAGCAAAGATTAAAGATTTAGATAAGTATGGTAAGAAGGGGGTTGCTGCTTTATCAAAAGCTACTCCTGTTGCTACCGGCAAAACAGCGAATTCGTGGTATTACGAAATCATAAAAGAGAACGGAGCAGTGCGAATTTCGTTTTGTAACTCAAACATTCAAAATGGAGTTCCTATTGCTATTATTCTACAATATGGTCACGGAACGAGAAATGGAGGTTGGGTCGAAGGGAGAGATTACATCAATCCTGCGATTCAGCCTCTTTTTGATGAAATGGCAAATGACGCATGGAAGGAGGTAACTATGATATGAGTAAAGAAGTTGATGAAAGAGTTGTATCAATGCAATTCGATAACAAAAACTTCGAGAAAAATGTCCAGACTAGTTTAAATACTCTGGATAAATTAAAGCGTAGTTTGCACCTTCCAGGCGCAGCCAAAGGTCTGGAAGAAGTCAATTCTACGGTAAAAGGCATGAACATGGGTCCGCTTGGGCAAGCAGTCGAAGCGGTAGGAATGAAGTTCAGTGCCATGCAAGTCGTAGCGGCAACTGCGTTAATGCGTATAACCAACGCCGCTATCGATACCGGTAAGCGGATTGTTTCGGCGTTTACTATCGACCCTGTTAAAACAGGTCTCCAAGAATACGAAACCCAGATTAACGCAGTACAAACGATTCTGGCTAACACATCAAGTAAAGGTACGACGCTCGAGCAGGTTAATGATGCTCTCGATGAGTTGAATCATTACGCTGATATGACGATCTACAACTTTACCGAGATGACCAGAAACATTGGTACATTCACGGCGGCAGGTGTAGATCTGGATACTTCAGTATCTGCAATTAAGGGTATCGCTAACTTGGCGGCTGTTTCCGGTTCGACGTCTATGCAGGCATCCACTGCAATGTACCAGCTTTCTCAGGCATTAGCGGCCGGCAAAGTTCAGCTTATGGACTGGAACTCGGTTGTAAATGCTGGTATGGGCGGCCAGGTATTCCAAGACGCTTTAAAAGAGACGGCTCGAGTAAGCGGCGTTGCCATCGATGACATGATCGAGAAGCATGGCTCTTTCAGAGAAACGTTACAGGAAGGTTGGCTTACTTCTGAAGTATTGACTAAGACTTTAGCGAAGTTCACTGGTGACTTGTCCGAAGCTCAGCTTAAAGAGATGGGCTACACGGAAGACCAGATTAAAGAAATCATTAAACTTGGTCAAACGGCGAACGATGCAGCTACGAAAGTAAAGACCTTCACTCAGTTAATGGACACGCTTAAGGAAGCGGCTCAGTCAGGATGGACTCAAACTTGGGAAATCTTGATTGGTGACTTTGAAGAAGCCAAAGCTTTGTGGACGAGCGTTTCTGATTACTTCAGTGAAGCGTTAAACAAATCAGCGGAAGCACGTAATAATATGCTTCAAGCGTGGTCTGATGCTGGCGGTCGTGGAATGGCGATTGATTCTATCAAGAACGTTTTCAAAGGTCTTCTCAGCGTAATTAGACCAATCAAAGAAGCATTCCGGGAGATCTTCCCGAAGACTACGGCTGATCAATTAATTAAGATAACAAAGAGTATTAAGTCGTTCACCGAGAAGCTCAAACTTAGCGAGAAGAATGCTGCTAACCTGAAAGCTACATTCAAAGGATTCTTCGCCATAATCGATATTGGTCTGACCATTATCAAAAGTGTAATCTCCGCTGTAGCTAAATTGTTTGGCGGCGTCTCGCAACTTAGTGGAGGTATACTCGGTGCGACAGGCGCAATCGGCAATTACATCGTTGGTCTGAGAGATTCGATCAAAGAGTCGAATACATTCGGAAACATTCTTGGAAAGATTGCCGACATATTAAAAACAGTATTCAACAGATTCGTTGACGTACTCGGACAGGTTAATCAGAAACTGGTAGCGCCCGGTTTTAAGGCGTTCTTATCGTTACTGAAAGGCATCTGGAAGGTTCTTCAATGGATCGGAAGCAAAGTTAAACAAGTGCTTTCAAGTGTGGCTGACGGTTTGAAGGAAGCATTTCAAAATGGAGATTTAACAAGTCTAACTGCTATTGTAAGCGGTGGTCTACTTGTTATGATTCTTAAGAAACTCAAAGATTTTATCTCTAATCTTAAGAATCCGTTAGAAGGCTTATCCGGAATACTTGACAGCGTTAAAGCAATCTTCGGTTCGGTCGGCGATGCACTTAAGTCTTGGCAAAACGAGCTTCAAGCGAAAACCCTGCTTAAGATAGCCGGAGCAATCGCCATCTTAGCGGCGGCAATACTTGTTATTTCTACGATTGAACCTGCCAAGTTGGCGGCTTCTCTTGGGGCAATGACAGCGTTGTTTGCCGAACTGATGGGCGCTATGGCAGTGTTCGCTAGAATTAGCGGAAGTGTCAAAGGCGTGTTCAAAGCGTCTACGGCTATGCTTAGTATGTCTACCGCAGTACTTATTCTTTCTGCAGCATTGAAAGTATTATCGAGCATTAGCTGGGGTGATTTAGCAAAAAGTTTACTTGGTTTGGCGGCAACGTTTGCGATTTTAATTACAGCGTTAACCTATATGTCCAAGATAGACAAGATGGGTAAAGGCGCAAGCAAATTATTCGTTATTGCAACGTCGTTAGTCATCTTTGCATCGGCTCTCAAGATATTAGCGACGATGAGTTGGGGCGACATGGCTAAAAGCTTAGTAGCTATGGCCGGGGTGTTTTCTATCCTCGTAGTTGCATTGACTCAAATGTCGTATATATATAAAGCTGGTAAAGGCGCAACTAAAGTGTTTGTCATAGCAGTTTCGCTGGTCATCTTTGCATCAGCTCTCAAGATATTAGCGACGATGAGTTGGTCTGATATTGGAAGAAGTATAACCGCTATGGCTGGTATATTTGTTATATTACTGGCGGCTATGGCTATAATGTCGAAAATCAGCACGTTCAATCTTGGTGCTGCTTCGATTCTGATAATGGCTAATTCTCTTATCCTTATTGCTATCGCATTGAAGATTGTAGGCAGTATGGGGTGGGATAGTATCTGGAAAAGTCTAACCGGCATCGGCGCTACTCTTGCATTGATGGCCGGTGTTCTGGCTGTTATGGCAGCGATCGGTCCAAAAGCGATAATCGGTGCTGCTGCAATGGTTATAATGGCTGCGGCTATAAACCTGTTAGTTCCTCCGTTGGTATTACTCGGCACAATGAGTTGGGAAAGTATCATTAAAGGACTAGTAGCAATAGCTGGGGCATTCGTGATCATCGGTGCTGCTGGTATATTGTTAAGCGGAGCTATCGTTCCTATATTGGGTTTGGCTGGGGCGTTAGCGTTAGTCGGTATAGCTACCCTTGCTTTTGGTATCGGACTCACTGCGATAGCAACAGGTCTTACGGCTTTATCGGTGTCATTAACTGCTGGTGCAGCTTCAATTGTTGCTGGGCTGACGATCATTATTACCGGTATTATTGGTTTGATACCGACAATTATAGCGGCGATAGGTAGCGGTATAGTATTAATACTTAACACCATAGCGTCGTCAGGTAAAGCTATATTTAATGCTGTCAAAACAATTCTAGTTTCGTTAGCGAACGCTTTTACCGAAGCAGTTCCGGCTATTGTCAAAGCAGTGTTTACATTGCTTGAAGCCTTGTTGAAAGCACTTGTAAGCTTCATTCCAAAGCTGGTTGATGCAGGCATAAAGCTTGTGGTCGGATTGCTTAACGGAATTGCGCAAAATATCGGCAAGATAATAGAAGCTGGCATAAATCTCGTAGTTAATTTCCTTAATGGTATTGCAAGTAATTTAGGCAGGGTTATAGATGCCGGCGTAAATCTTGTGTTATCGCTCATAGAGGGGATATTAAGCACAATACCTAAGATTATCGATGCGGCGTTTACAATGGCCATCGAATTAATAAACGGTTTGGCTAATTCGATACGAGAAAATACGCCGCTTGTTATCGATGCGATAAACAACTTGCTTGGTGCATGTGCCGAAGCCATCGGTGCATTTGCTGGCAACTTTGTCGAAGCTGGTAAGCAGATAATGTCCGGATTTGCTAAGGGTATAAAAAGTTCGCTGGGTACGGTTAAAGATTCGTTACTCGGCGGTGTTAAGAAGGTTTGGGGTAAGGTTACTGGATTCTTCGGAATTCACTCGCCTTCAAAGAAAGCTGCTGAAGCAGGTCGTTACATTGACGAAGGTTTGGCGGTTGGCTTGAACAAGTATGCAGATAAAGCCGGTAATGCGGCTACAAATGTTGCAAAAGAGACTTCGAATTCTTTGACCGATGCCTTGAGTGCTATTCCGAGTGTTATAGATGCAGACGCACAGCCTACAATCAGACCGGTTCTTGATCTCAGCGAAGTCGAAGCCGGCGCAAGTGAAGTAGACGACTTGTTCGGATTCAATCCGGCGGTCGGCGTCCTGGCGAATGCTAATGCAATTGGAGCTTCGGTCAATAGAGGTCAAAATGGATCTACCGATGTTATCTCTGCGATCAAAGATCTTGGTCGTAGGATTTCGGGAGGGTCTGGAAATGTGTATAACATTAACGGAGTAACTTACGACGATGGAACTGCTGTTTCCTCCGCCGTTGAAAACTTAATAAGAGCAGCAAGAATAGAAAGGAGGATATAATTCATATGGCCAATGTTACGTATAAAGTCGTAAAAGGGGATACTCTCTCGGGTATTGCGAAGGCAAAAAGCACAACTGTCTCCAAATTACTCGAGTTGAATCCGGACATCGTAGATAAAGACCGAATATACGTCGGCCAAGTAATCATTATATCTGGAACGGCTGCCCCTAAAACAAAGAACACTTCGCAGAAAGCCAAGATCACGAATTTTGGTCTTCAGTCGAATACAGAAAGAACAGTGTTCGCTACGTGGGCTTGGGACAAAAGCAACACAGCGAGTTACGAAGCAAAGTGGGTATACGCCACCGGAGATGGGGTTGGGTTCATAGGGAGTAAAGAAACCGTAACGGTTAGACAAAGCCTTTACAGTGCACCCGACAATGCTATTAGCGTAGCATTTCAAGTCCGCCCCATCTCTAAAACGTATAAAACAAAGAAAAATCAAGAAGTAAAGTATTGGACAGCAGATTGGTCGACGGTAAAGCGGTACTACTTTGTAGAACAACCTATAACTCCACCAATACCTAAAATTACAGGTGATCCAAATGCTATTCTTGCTTTAAAAGATTTCAAACTAACAATCACGTTAAGTAATCTTGAACTGAACGCAGACAAGATAGAGTTTGAGATTACGAAAGTTGGCGGACCTAAATATAGAACTGGCACCGCAACAATCACGAATAAAAAAGCCTCGTATTCTTGTACTTTGGCTGCCGGGAGTCAATACACAGTTAGGTCCAGATCAGTTAAGGGTTCGTTAAAAAGTGAATGGTCAGATCCATCAGAGTATATAATCTCGATGCCTGCTGCTAGTGAAGGTATCTATTTAATATATGCTCTGAATAACACAACTGTACAAGTTAACTGGTATGATGTTGGCGGCGTTGATAGTTATGAAGTTCAGTATACTGCTACAAAAAGATTTTTTGACAGTAATCCAAGTGGAGTTCAATCACAAAAAGTAACAGTTGGGTATGCTCAGATTCAAAATCTTGTTTGGGGGAATACATATTTCTTCAGAGTACGATCAATAAAAGGTAGTAAAGAATCGGCTTGGTCTGAAATCAAATCAATAACATTAGCTGGAGCACCTGCGGCACCTACAACATGGTCTTCGCAAACGACGGTAAAAGTCGGAGATCCTTTAACGTTATATTGGGTGCATAATTCGCAAGACGGCTCTCGTCAGACAAGATCTCAATTACAATTAACGGTAAATGGGGCTACAAAAATAGAAACAACGTTCTTTGGAAATTGTGTGTCAACTGATAATCAGAGTACAAAAGTAGTATCTATACTCGATTTCTCCTCGTCTGATTTGAAAGAAGGCGCAGTAATCAAGGTGTATGCATTATATGTTAACACCGGTTCAAGCATTAAATTGAACGTCAATGATCTCGGAGCTATTGATGTAACTGTGACTGATTCTTTTAACTCTTTATATTGGGCGGCAGGATCTATAGTTACGTTTAAATATTCCGATGCCACTTGGGTCTTGACTGATATTAGTGCTTCTGGAAGTACAGAATCATATTCAGTAGATACTTCGCAATACACAGAAGGCACTTCGATACGATGGAAAGTAAAAACCGCCGGCATTCTTAAAGATACGGATGGTAAATATATTTACAGCGATTGGTCGACCGAAAGAACAATTGATGTATATGCACCGCCGACCGTAGAAGTCAATGTGGCAGATCATACTGGAGAATCGATCGAGGAGCTTACTGCGTTTCCGTTTAATCTTGCAATTCGGTCGGGTCCGAACACTCAGACGCCTATTGGATATTCTATTTCCATTACGGCAAATGAGACATATGAGGACATCGACGAAGCAGGAAACACTATACGAATCGGTGAAGGAAGTGAAGTTTATTACAAAAGAATAGACGACACATCTCGAGTTTTGACAGTTCCGATTATGGCAAGCGATATAAATCTGAAGAATAATATCAGCTATACGGTTACCGTCAACGTAGGTATGAACTCTGGATTGTCTGGAGAATCATCTGCGGAATTTACGGTGGCTTTAGCAGATGCCGAGTATTGGCCTGACGCTGAAATTACGTATGACGAAGAAAGCTTTACTACATCGATAAGACCGTATTGTCAAACTGAAAGCGGTGCACTTATAGACGGAATTATATTATCTGTTTACAGAAGAGAATTCGATGGCTCGTTCACCGAATTAGCTACTGGGATAAACAATACTGAGCGTACATACATTACTGATCCGCATCCTTCACTGGATTATGCGAGATACAGAATAGTCGCTACGGATTCTTCCAGCGGAGCAATAAGCTATTATGATGTTCCTGGCTACCCTATTAATGAGACTTCGGTCATCATTCAATGGGACGAAGAGTGGCAGAATTTCGATCTTACAGACGACAAATTCTATGAGATCGACGGAATTACTTACTCTGATGAGCTGGATCAACCTTCGTGGAGTGGTTCACTGATTAAGCTCCCGTATAACATCGATGTTTCGGATGATAATCAAGTGGATGTTTCCTTAGTTAAGTACATCGGCAGAAAGTATCCCGTAAGCTATTACGGTACGCAACTCGGCTCCACATCGAGCTGGACAATGGAAATACCAAAAGAAGATTTACGAACTTTATACGCCCTTAGACGTTTAGCTATATGGACTGGTGACGTATACGTACGAGAACCGTCCGGTAGCGGATATTGGGCGAGCATTGCAGTGTCGTTCTCCCAGACTCACAAAGAGTTAACGATACCCATAACAATAACTATAACGAGAGTAGAAGGAGGTAAATAATATGGCAGACTGGTTATCGTCTATGCAACAGACGTATGAATACTACACGGTCGATCCAGTAACGTGGAAAGATGACAAGCTTTTAGAATACGTTACGTCATGCACGATAAACAGAGATTCGACTGCTGAAACTCTTGGCTCAGCTACTCTTGATATAACAGAGCCTATTGATGAAGTGTACATAAGGGTTTACCTTGTTACAATTCAAAATGGAGTTAAAGAGAAGCATCCATTGGGTACATTTCTTGCTCAAACCCCTTCGTCCGGTTTCGATGGAAAGGTTAAGAGCATATCCGTGGATGCTTATACTCCATTACTCGAATTAAAAGAAAAACAGCCCCCTTTGGGCTATTCAATTTTGAAACCTTACGTAGGATCTGACGGAAAGATGGCTAATGACGAACCGATAATGAATTTCGTACATCGGTTAACAGATGAGCATGCTCGAGCTAAAGTCGTTCCCGTGGATCACGATAAAAAACTAACAAACAGCTTTGTTGCTAATGCAGATGACACATGGCTTAAGTTCTTATCTGACTTAATGGCGAATGCTAAGTACAAGTTCGATCTCGACGAGATGGGACGCATTATGTTTAAGCCAGATCAAGAGACTGCGAAGTTACAACCGGTATGGACTTATAATGATGACAACAGTTCAATTCTTCAACCGGACGTTACGATCAATCGAGATATATACGGGATTCCGAACGTTGTAGAAGTTATATACTCGAATGGGTTAAAGAAATTTTACTCTAAAAAAGTAAATGACGATCCAAATAGTCCTACTTCAACTGTAAACAGAGGACGAGAAATAGCGCAAAGGATAACTGACCCCACTTTCGTGGGTGTCCCTAGTCAAGAAGAAGTTGAGGAATATGCAACTAGAGTTCTTAAAGAAGCATCGACGATCGAATACTCGGTTACGTATACGCATGGCTATTGCCCGGTTAGAGTTGGAGATTGTGTTATGCTCAACTATTCGAGAGCCGGCTTAAAGCACATTAAAGCAAAAGTCGTTAGTCAATCTATAAAATGCGAGCCCGGTTGTCAGGTTACAGAAAAAGTCGTATTTACTGCTGAATTATGGAGGTGATATTTCATGGCGTTATCAAGTGATTTAATATCTCAATTCGTAAAAGCGACTAAGGATACGTCGAAAGATATAACTGAAACAATCGTTTATGGGACTGTTCAAGAAGACGTGAGTATGGTATTGATTGACGGTTCGGACACTCCTACGCCGGTAAACACTTCCGTAGTTCTTAGAAAAGATGACCGAGTGTCTATCCTGTTAAAAAATCACGAAGCAATAGTTACAGGCAATACAACATCACCAGCTCCTCGAAAAGATGAAGTTATAGACGTGTCAAAGCTGAATGCTGCTGAGGCAAGAATCGGTGAGTTGGAAGCCGCTAATGTGACAATTAATGGCACTTTGAGTGCTCATACCGCAAACATCGAGACGCTTAATGCGGATATCGTAACAGTTAATAGGCAATTGAATGCAGTAGAAGCGAACATTACGAAACTCCAAGCTGAAAAAATATCTGTAACAGACATCGAAGGTAAATACGCTAACATAGACTTCTCAAACATCACCAAAGCTACGATGAAAGAGTTCTATGCTAACTCAGGTATTATTAAAGACGCTGTACTTCAAAATGGAGTTATAACTGGTGAATTATCCGGTGTTAAAATCAGCGGCGACCTCGTTTTAGCGAATACTCTTGTGGCGGATAGACTCATAATCAAGGGCACTGATGGATTATATTACAAACTGAATACAGACGGAGCTACGGTGGAAACGGAGCAAACTGACCAGAATAGTTTGAACGGCACAGTCATCAAAGCTAAGTCGATCACAGCGTCTAAAATTAACGTAACCGACCTTCAAGCATTCGGAGCAACGATCGGCGGCTTTAAAATATCTGAAGATTCGTTATACTCTGGAGTTAAGTCCTCACCCAGCAATACTACGAGAGGTATTTACCTTGGAAGTGATGGGCAACTGTTCTTTGGTGATGCTACGAATTATCTGAAATACATCATCGACACAAACGGTAACTCGAAGCTTCAAATAGCTGCGGATAGCATTATCTTTGGAGCTAACCAGAATTTAGCAACCGCTTTAACCGATGCTTCTAAGACGGCTACTAACTTCATGAGTTTGACGGCGGCAGACGGTCTTATAGTCGGCGATCGTACTGGAACGCTCGGAGGAAACATTCAGCTCAAGTCTGAAACCACCGGCGCGTCTATTTCATTAAGGACTGGCACGACCGTACTTGCAAAGTTTATATCTACAAACAAAACTTTCACGGGTGTAACGTCGGCAACCACTTCTACAAGTAGCGATACGGAGACAACTGAAGACGATTCTGGTACTACAAGCGAAACAACCGGTGGTTCATCACAAACGATATCCGTTAATCAAGCAGCTACAGTAGTTAAGATCGAAAGTGCTAATCCCGTATATTTCTCAGGCGGTGTGCGAACTGATAACGTTATCATCAATTCTTCGAGTTTCATTTCGAATACTGATTTCACTCTTAATGGAAAGATATTCGATAAGGACGGACGGTCAGTTCTTGATCTGAATACTATTGCCGGAAATTTAACGTTGGGCTACGGACGATATAAAAATGCCACTGCATCAAGTAATGATTACACCATTATATATGGTAACAAAATACGTTTAACAACCAAGAAAGGTATCGTAATAGCGATGGATGGATCTGTTGCTTTTGATGCTCAAAATGCAAATGGCAACATGTCAATAGGTTACCATCTGTATAAAAAGAAAAGCGGCGATACAAATATCTATGCTGGCGACGTAATCAATCTGCGAGGTAAAAGTGTTGATATTAAAGACAGTACTGGTGAAACTTGTTTCGACGCCAAAAATAATGTTGGTAATACGATTGTTGGGTATGCTCGATATGTTACTGGCAAAGGTAGTACGAATATTTATGGCGGCGATGCTATAAATCTTTTAGCAAAAGCAGGCGGAACCATAATTGTTAATAATGCATTTGTGCCGGCATCTAACGCATCACTTGCCTTAGGTAAAGCCGGTTCTTTAGGTTGGTCGAATATTTACATCGGTAACGAAAGCGGTGTGTACAACGGTCTGAGAATGATCGTTGGAGGATCTAACGAAAATCTTTGTGGAAGAGATGAAGATGGAAAATACATATTCGGAAATAACGGTTCAGTTATGTATTATCGAGCAAAAGCAGTAGATACGACTACTACTGGTAATGCATTCAAATTTACATCTGGAAACGACCTAGCATCCAATAACACGACATCTATCTGGTTGTTCGGTGGTGCTGATAGTACTTCACGTTTTATCGGTTCGTACATGGCATACAATCGTACGTATTCTTCCGCAGGAAATATGTATGTTACGGCGAATGGTATATTTGGTCGTTCTACCTCTTCGTCACAGAGATACAAAGAAGATATAACTGTAGCTGATTTAAGCTGCTTCAGCGGATTATATAATCTTCCGGTTAAGAAGTTTAAGTACAAACCTGGATATCTTTGTGGAGAAGACGAGAGATGTGGTCAGTATTTGTACGGCTTCGTGGTCGAGGATTTGGTAGACGTCTTGCCTTGCGCCGTTGAGCATATCACAAACGAGAATGGTGAATCGGTTCCTGAGATGTGGAATAGTAACATAATTATTCCGGCACTTCTTAAACTCATTCAAGATTTGAATGGACGGCTTTCGAATATCGAGACCGACTTCGGTGGTTATGAAGAAGTTAGCAATAGCGAGATCGAAGATTTATTCAATCAAACAAACAATGATGCTAATAATGATAGCGATATTGAAAAATTATTTATTTAAAGGAGATAAAATATGTTGTCTGAAAATCTTATCAAGTTGTATAACACCCTTGCTCTCATCGAGACCAAAGGCGAGAACACGAAACTGATGGCGCAATGCATGGTGTTCACCGAGCAATTAGCGCTGGAAGCAAAACAAGCCGAAGCACAGGCTGCTAAGAAACAGGAAGAAAAAGAGGAGGAACAGAAATGAAAAAGATTTCGAAAGAAACAATTATCAGAACCGGCGTTCTTATTTTAACCCTTGCAAACACTCTACTGTCTGCATTCGGAAAGAATCCTCTTCCGTTCAGTGAGAACGACATTTATCAAGCAGTGTCTGCTATCTGTACGGTTGCGGCAACTGTTTGGGCTTGGTGGAAGAATAACTCGTTCACGTCCGCTGCTCTTAAGGCAGATGAGTATATGAAGGAGTTAAAAGCCGAATCGAAGAAAGACAAAGAGGCTAAGGACAAACCAGCGGAGGATCGAGACGATAAACAAAAATGATCGAGATTGTATTTTCCGGAATTGTAAGTGTTGTGGCAGCGGTTCTCGGATTCTTGTTAAAGAATTCGATAAAAGAGAATCACCGGCTTAAGCAAGAAAAAAGCGAAGAGGAGAAAAAGACTCTTACTGCGTTAAAGGATGGAGTGAAATGCTTGCTTCGTTCTAAGTTAATGGAGTATCACGACATATATGTCGAGGAGAAACATATAACTTCGACCGAGTATGAGAATTGGACTCAAATGTATAAGGCTTATCACGATCTTCATGGAAACGGCATGATAACTCATATGGCCGAAGACATTGAAGACCTCAAAATGGATAAGTAAACAAAGAGATAGGGAGTCGCTAATATAGCACTCCCTTTTCTTTTTAATTTTACTTCTTATTTTCTTTTTGTTTTCTTGCCGCTTTTACAAGTTCGATAGTCGCTTTCTCCAAACGTTCTTTGCTGACTTCTCCTCTAACGGTTATCGTTGCGTTTTCGAATTTATATGTTTTCTTCATCTGTTTTCACCTCTTTCTTAATACGTTCTAACATCTTGTAAAACTGTGTCTCTGATATATAAGCTTTAATGTACATCTCCCATATTCTTTCCTCTTTACTCTTCAAATCCTTGTCACGCATAGGTTTCTACTCCTTTTATTTTTCCGGTGTAACCGGACAACGTCAGTTGACTATGTACAGATACACCGGATTTTTATTTAAAAAAATATGACCCGTTTGATGGTCTTTCCATCTAACTTAATCTCTTGTATCAGCCTTGCCCAGAAGAGTTGTTTTTCTTCTTCTATCAAGCCTTCGTACAAAGATCTAAAGTCACTATTTAGAAGCTCTTTCAGGGGTTCTATATTTCGTGGCTCAGGCGGAGCGGTCTTTTCTGCCTTTTCAATTAACACTTTAAGTTCACGATCTTCTTGAAGATATTCGTCATCTGATTTATTACCAGCCATATATGCTACAGTCAGACGACGTTGTTTCTCTTTCAAAGCTTTCACATCGACAGATGGTTTTGGTTTCGGCTTAGAAAGCTCTATTTCGGCGAGTGCTATTTCATCTCGTAAGAATTCATCAAGTCTCGTAAGTAGCTGCTTCTCGAGTTTCAGCTCAGAATAACTTCCGTGATTACTGCAACCCCTTGCTCGATATGCACAGCGATATGTTTTATAAACCTTAGATTTCCGTGTGTCGGCATCTCCACATAATTTGTTTCCGCATTCCGGACACCGTATTAACCCTCTAAGAAGATATGTTCTTCCGGTCGGTGTCGCTTTCTGAGGTCTCTTTTCATGGAGTCGAAGAAAATCTTCAGGGGTTACATACGGTTCACAGAAGTCTTGCACACCTCGATGTATTCCGCAATAAAAATCACTTCGAGTCATTCTCATCCAAGACTTCCAATCCTTATTTATACCGTAAACATTAACCATATGACGAATTGCCTTATTCAAGTTATTAGACTCGATCATTATATCCCAAAACTCTTGCACAGCTTGTTGTGTTTCCGGATCTTTTACGAGACGCATTACTCCGTCTTCATCCGGTTCTTTCATGTATCCTAACGGAATAGCATTACCACCGAAGCAAGCCTCTTTATTTTTACGTTTATGCTCTAATACGACTTTGATACGCTCAGCAGTACGATCTCTTTCGTTCTGGGCGACAGCTAAGAATATCGTGATCGACATCTGACCATTTGCAGTAGAAGTATCATAATCTTCTTGAATAGCTTTCCATTGAACTTTATATTTGTCGAGAATCTCTTGAACTTTGAAATATTCTTTTACAGATCGAAACCATCTATCGAGTTTTGTAAATAGAATCATATCTATCTTTCCGGCTTTGACGTCTTCAAGTAAACGCTTTAAAGCTGGTCTTTTCAATGGCGGTTTAGCTCCACTAATCCCTTCATCTGTATAATGATCTACTATTTTCATTTTGTTCTTTTTAGCATATTCTTCTAAATTACTAATTTGTGTTTCAATAGAATACCCATTCAAACTTTGCTCTGTTGTTGAAACACGCTCGTATAAACCTACTCTTAAAATCCCCATTTTCCTGTCTCCTTTATAGTGATGTCTTGCAGCTAAAATATATTCTCGCATCACCTCCTTAATGGAAACATTTTCACGTTGCTTTTATACGCCTCAGTCACTATAATGTTTTCAGAACATTTGTTCTAGATAAACAGTTGAGAGGAGTTTTTCTATTTATGAAACAAGACTTATTAGAATTGATCGAAAAATTAAGCGAGAACGAAATCGTATATTTATACGAATTCGCAAATAAATTATTTTCTTAACTTTTAACAATCATTCTTTTTTAAATTATAGATAAGATCTCTAACCATTTTCTGGTTGTCCGAACTAAGCTTGTAATAGTCTCTCAACGCATCCATTAATTCAAAGTCAGTAATGATTCTTACGTGAAAATCTGCTGATTCTTTCGGAGTTTCGTCAAAGATTAATTCAGATGGTCGGATGTTTAAAGCACTCGCTATCTTTTGTAGAGTGCTTCTTTTTATGTTGACAACACGACCGCTTTCGTATTTTGCTATTGCAGATTTCTGAAGACCAACGATATCTCCTAATTCTTGCTGCGTCATTCCTTTCGCTTTTCTAGCTTCCTTTATTAAACGTCCTAACTCCACTTTATTACCTCCTTGATTAAGTATCTTTATTTTACATTCTGGTGTCTTTAAAATCAAATAATTTGCTTTTTAGGGTATTGACTAGTCCAAAAGACCCATGTTATCTTAAAAGTGTCTTAAAAAGACACAAAGAAAAGAGGTGAAAAGGTGTCAGTGTCTAATCGAGACATTATATGTAAAATCGAGACAATTTTAAGTGAAATTTTAAGCAAAAAACATGATGCAAAAATAACTATTAAATTTGTGAAAGCAAGGGAGAAAATTCAAAATGGCAACAGCAATACGTCCAGAAATATCCGAAAAGAACAAATACTGGATTGACCGGCACCGATACTATGAATTAAAGCATTTTTGTTTACAATATCCAATTTGGAAGGAAACATATCGCATGTACGAGGAACCATGCATATCAGCATCCACATTTGAACAAATTCATTCGAGTAATATTCCGTCTGATCCTACAGCTAGGTATGCAATGTTAAAAGCACAATGCGCTGAACGGATCGAGATGATTGAAGAAGCTGCAAAGACAGCAGACAAAGATTTATACAAGTATATTTTAAAAGCTATTACTGAAGGATTGTCCTATACATATATGAAAACAAGAATGGATATTCCTTGCGGCAAAGATATGTATTACGATCGGTACCGACGATTCTTCTGGATACTCGATCAGGTAAGAGAATAGGAGTGAAGACAGTGATTATATTAGCTAAGAATGAAATTAAAGCCAGGGCGAGACTTTCTCGAGGTTTGGTTAATATTTTGAAAGACGATATAGACATGCTGAACATCGATGCTGATGACTTTAATATTTACACGATTAACGAATCTATCAAAGAAGCACGAGATACGCTTAACGATATGATGGCAAATCTCGATGAACTAGAGTATGTAATAATTCGATTAATGGAGAGAATGTAATGAAGACAATCAAACGAATTAAACGAGCATTAAAACAAAAATTTAAGAAAGTGTTCAGACGAAAGTCTAAGAAAGAGGAGTCCCGTTAAGGGGCTCTTTTTATTTTCGCGGAATCAACAACTAATCTTATGAGGAATAAACTCAAAGGAGATATAAAACATGGAAGACAAAATTGTAGACTGCACTCAACACAGTAGAGAACTGGCAAATAAGGCTATCAACGATTCTATTGATAGAGCGAAATTATTCATTACGCACAGAATGTATAATATGGCTATCGACGAATTAGATTATCTTAAACGCTTGATATCTATTCAGGACAAGTACGATGCATTATTGTTTAAAATGCAAAAACAACAAATTGAGATACTCTCAACAAAGACTGAGGCTTAATTAGCCTCTTTCTTTTGTTTTCGTGTCGTTTACACCTCCTATAATGAGAAATAACATATAAAGGATGAGGTAAAATGGACGAAATGAAATTGAAATTATCTACAAGACTTATGAGAGGTATAGCAGCAAAAATTATCGCTAGATCTATTCGAAAGAAGTATGGATGTAAAGTAAAAATACAACTGAACGAATTAGATATTAACGTAATTGATGGCGATACAAATCTCAAAGTAAATGCAGAAGTAACAATGGATAGTAAAGAGTTCAATGAAATCATGAAAAAAGTTATCTAAAAGATTGAGTCATTATTGACTCTTTCTTTTCTCTTTCGTGAGAACAACAAATTATATTATGGAATAAATAAAGGAGGTAATTATTTTATGGACGAAAAGCTTGTGGCACCGGTAATGTATTCGGCGTTATTTTTGACAGGCAGCGTAATTATTTTAGAGAAAGTTTGCGAATATGCAATTAAAACCTATGATAAGAAATGCACTGAGTTGAAAGCAGCTAAAAGCATTATCAAAAAGCAGAAGAAGGAAATAAAAAAATTACAGAAAGAAAGATCAAGAGACTGAGTCCGATTAAGGACTCTTTCTTTTTGCTTTCGCGAAATAACCAATGAGTTTTATGAGAAATTATTAAAGGAGGTTTTCTATCATGGGAAACAAAGTGTTAGATTTATCGGCATTAAGCGATGTTGATTATGAACTCGTAAAGAAAGGTTACGACGATTTTATCAACGGTGACAAAACGAAGTTTGGATATTTCGGGTACGTAGACAGACGTACGCTTAAAATCTTAAACCAGTGCGCCAAACGTGGAAAAATCATCGGGCCTCTGATCGGAGGATTAATTGTATTGGGTATGACTGCCGGTATACATCACTTGTGGGTTCAATGGAAAAAAGACCACAAAAAAGAAGTTCAAGAGTTTGAAGAGTTTGAGTCCGTTTAAGGACTCTTACTTTTGCTTTTAACCTAGATTAAAATTCTGTCTTATTTTTAATCCAGCGTTAACGAAACCGTACTCAGGTTACAAGAATAGATGATATTTTTGTAGTGTAAAAAATTTAAAGGAGGTATGCCATGCACAAAATTCATATCCTTGTTGACGGGTTGTTGGTCGTGTCTCTGCTCTGCAATGTTGTAGGTATGACTTATCTTAGACACACATGCGGAACACTCAAAATTGACCGTTCCAATCCGGTGAAGGATCTTTATCGATTCGATATCGATAATCTTGATGCTCTGTCTAACAAGAAACGTATTGTGTTGAAGGTGGATAATAAAGCCGACCTTTCGCACGATTAACAGCGTCTATTATGGAATGTAATCATTCACATTATTAGAAGGAGATAAAAAACATGGACGAAATTAAAGAATTGTTAGACACGGAAATCAGCAACGAATTGAGCGATTTAGGTGACCTTGAAAGAGGTTCCGAAACGTACAAAGTAACGGTTGATGGTATCACTAAGCTAATGGACAAGAGAATTGAAATGGAGAAGTTAGAAAGAGATACGCAAGCTAAAGACAAAGATCGAGAAATCGAAAGCAAAAAAGCAGAAGGTGATTTAACCGATAAAGCTAAAAGTAGAGAGATCGACGAGAAGAAGCTTGCGCAGATCGCTAATGAAAAGAACGATCAATTATTCAAGAACGGAATAGCTATAGCGGGTATCGTTATACCGTCTATGATTACGATTTGGGGAACATTCAAGACCCTGAAGTTCGAAGAGACTGGAACCGTAACTACGATTATGGGTAGAGGATTTGTTAATAAACTAATTCCTAAAAAATGAGGATTAACTAACCAAAAGCAGGAGGCCAAAACATTGGCTTTCTGTTTTATTTATCAAATCTTAAATAACCGGAGACTTCTTATGAGATACCATTACAAAAAGCCATCGATATATTTATCGAAATACGGAGAAACGTATAATTGCAATCATCCAGTATATAACGTCTGTACACTATTTAAAATTGATGATAAAGGACTGGCAATCGTTCAGCAAAGAATTGACAAGGACACAAAATTAACTTGGTGGGGCGACATAGATCCATGGCTTACCGACGAGTTATATTTACACCCTGGCTTTAAAAAATACTTTGACGAACGTGCTAGTGAGTGTACCGACGGTTTATACCCGACAGTGACAATTAGGCAAATTATGTGGGCGTTGAAAATGAAGCCTTTAGCGAAACAAAGATGGGAGACTTGCTTTGACAGAAAACAAATTTAAATGAAAGGAGATAAAAATATGGGTAGATGCGATTGCTACAGTGAGTATTCGTACAAACGGAAACCTACTGAATTTCAGAAAGGATATTACTTTGCGAAAACCGCTTCTATCCCGGACGAAATCACGGTAACCGAAGGTAGATGCTACGGAACAATGGATCGAGAAAGATGTTGTTGTGGCGGTGATAAAACAAAATGTGACCATATGGGAGGCAAATAAAAATGAGCAAATTTATACCAAATACAAAAAGATTTCTCAAACGGAACTCGTCAACTATATTAACATGTATCGGTGCGGCGGGTGTTATTGCGACGGCAGTTATGTCGGCAAGAGACACGATCAAAGCCAAAAAAATAATCGAAGAGATGAAGGAAACCGACGAAAAACTTACCAAAAAAGAGATCGTTTCAGCGGTGGCTCCAGCTTATATTCCTACGGTCGCAGTTGGGCTGTCGACGCTGGCGTGTATTTTCGGGGCGAACGCACTCAATAAAAAGACTCAGGCTTCTTTGATGAGTGCATATGCAATTCTTAACCAGTCTTATAACGAATATCGCGGTAAGGCGAAAGAATTATACGGCGAGGATTCGGACAGAAAAATAAGAGAGGCAATTGCAGTGAATCATTACGATGATAGCGATGCGTTCGAAAGAGAAGAAGGAAAGCAGTTATTTTTCGACTTCTATGGACTTCAGATGTTCAATGCAACTATGGAAGAAGTATTAAACGCCGAAAAAGCGGTAAAACAGTTACTCGATAATAACGGTTATGTGGGGCTGAATACGTTCTATCAATTGCTCGGAATAAAATGCACGGATGTCGATTACGAGATTGGCTGGTCTCGTCAATCCTGCAAAGAATATGGTTGCGACGGGATTGAGTTCTATCACGAGGAATCAAGAGGTAGCGATGGTATTCCATTTACGTCTATAACTATGGTCACTCCTCCAGTAGAGGATTATATGTGGTTTTAATCCGCGAAAAAAACAGCCTGTATTATGGAATAAATAAAGGAGGTAAATGCTTTATGAACAACAAACTGGTAAAAGTTATCGGACTTGCAGCTAGCGTAGTTGGTGTTGTGGCGTCAGTCGCAACTAACTGGGCTAACGAAAAGAAACTCGATGACAAAATCGCAGGAAAAGTATCGGAAGCACTTGCAAATTTAAAGAACGAAGATTGAGCCATCATTGGCTCTTTCTTTTTTCTTTCGGCATAAAACTATGAAAGGAGATTCTATATGAACAAACAAAAGGTGCCAAAATTCGCTAAAGGATTGAAATTGTCTTTAGCAAAGCACAGTCCCGAAATTCTTACGGGAATCGGAATTGCTGGCATGATCACGTCGACATTTCTTGCTGTCAAAGCTACACCGAAGGCATTGATTTTGATTGAGAAAAAGAAAGAAGAGCTCAACAATGCATATTTTGATCGCAAGATGGACGAAGACGGCGATCTGCGGGATTACGACGAAGTAACAAAACTCAAATTCTCGGACACGATTAA
>ULVN01069872.1_pt1 | contig 23567 bp, 19 predicted proteins | sample 1959491 | NCBI WGS metagenome assembly ULVN01 (sample SAMEA4835787, study PRJEB28245) | human gut metagenome | biome: gut microbiome; material: fecal sample | place: Denmark | collected 2008 | reverse complement strand
TTGGCTTTTACATATAGATTTTAGATTTGATTTGATTATCGGTGTTATCCAAACTTTTGGATAATATCGATGACACGTTTTGCCAGTTCCAGTCGCCATTGTGACGTGCCAGACCGACATTGAGCATTTGTAAGTTCAGAGACTCGATAGGAAGCATGTGATGATCATAGATAAAAGGTAGAACGCTGCAAAGATAAGAAAATAAATCGTAAGTGATCCTACTCTTGTTCAGAAATGTCATTTTTGTGCTATTCTAAAACAATATATTCCTATTCGTTCATCAGAGTAATCCCGTAACTTTGCCAAAATTACCAAATAATCATTATCACCTATCATATTCTTAAAACTATATGAAGAACAAAATCTATTTACTCTCAATTGCAACGCTGTTGTGTGCCTGTAATGGAAAAGAAGACATTGCGCTGTTTCCACAGGTCAACAACGAGTACGATCCGGGGAAGCCAACACTTCTGACGGACATTGAACCCAAGTATGGCGGCATCAACACGCCATTTATCGTTAAAGGCAACTTTGGTGACAGTCTCAGTCACATGAAAGTGTACTTCGGGAAGAAGTATGCTGTACTGACCAGAACCAATGGCAGCACGATACTGGGTTTGGTACCAAAGTTGAATGCCGGGCGACACCCTATCTCAGTTGTCTGTGGTAATGACAGCGTGACACAGGACAGTGTCATCTTCAAGTATGAGCAGACCAAGTCGGTGAAAACCGTTGCCGGAGCTTTTGGCGACGAAAAATTCCAAGACGGCGACTTGAACACGGCTCGTTTTAAGGAAGTGTCGAACATCGCTACGGTCAAAGGTACAAATTCCGACAACGTCATCGCCGTGGAATCGTGGTGGAACGCACGCGTGAGCCTCATCTCGCCCGAGGACAACAGTGTAGTAACGCTCTCCACGTCACACAGTTTCGGCACGCCCGCCGTGGACAACACACGCGAGAAATTCTATCTGCTCTCGCACTGGTCCGAGGACCGCACCATCTATTCCTATTCACGCGCGGAGAACTATGCAGAGAAGAACACGGGTATCACGATCACGAGGAACGATATGCCCGGGCAGATTTGGTCGGGAGCTTTCCGGGAGAACGACGATCAGCACCTCTTTCTCTTAGACACAGAATGTAATTTCTGCGAAGTGGATTTGGAAAACCGTACTTACAAGAAGATTCCTTTGACCGGTGACAAGCCCAATGATTTCCGCGACCGATCACAATTTATCTACAGCAAATACCACCATTGCTTCTTTGCTTCCTTTTATCAGATGGCGGGCATTTACCGCATCTATGAAGACAACAATGCACAATGGCATATCGAGAAATACGCAGGATTTAATGGTGCAGGAACGGCAACAGGACACAGATTGAAAGACGCTCAGTTTATTGAGCCCTACGGAATGACGGTCACCTCCGACGGTGACATCTATGTGATCAACCGTGCCGGAGCCTTCATCAGCCGCATATCGGGCGACTATGTCAAGACCGTAGCCGGAAAACCTGGAGTAGGCGGACAGGTCAACTCTGACACAGAACCGCTCGACGCACAGTTCAACTCTCCACAAGATATAGCCGCTGACAGTGAGGACAACTTCTATATAGCCGGCGGATGGGACAGAACAGTGAGAAAACTGAGCATTGAATAACCCTAAAGAACAAACGACATGAAACAACATATCCTTATGACCTTGATGGTGCTCTGTCTCTCTTGGCTCAGCGTCGCCGCACAAGGCAATCTCACCGTTTCCGGACTCGTCATGACAGAGAAAGGTGAACCCATTATCGGTGCTACCATCAGTGTGAAAGAAGTACCCGGAAAAGGTGTCGTCTCAGACTTGGACGGACACTTCAAACTGACAGATGTCGAACCCGGACAAACACTCAGCATCACCTATATAGGCTTCAAGCCTTATACGCAAAAAATAGAAAAGAGCGACGAGCGCTTGCGCATCGTGCTGAAAGAAGACTTGGGCGATCTCAACGAGGTGGTCGTCGTCGGACAAGGCACACAGCGAAAAATCTCAGTCACCGGCGCTATCACCAATGTAGACGCAAAGGATCTGCATGTGCCTGCAACATCGGTGAGCAACATGCTGGGATCGCGCGTGCCGGGTATCATCAGCGTAACACGAAGCGGTGAGCCGGGAAACGACTACTCTCAATTCTGGATTCGCGGTATCAGCACTTTCGGTGCCAATTCCAGTGCGCTGGTGCTCATCGACGGTATCGAAGGTGACCTCAACAGCCTTGACCCGGAAGACATAGAGAGCTTCTCGATCTTGAAAGACGCTTCCGCCACAGCCGTATATGGTACGCGCGGTGCTAACGGCGTGGTGCTTGTCACCACACGAAGAGGTAAGGCCGGAAAACTGAGAATCGACGGAAAGATCAACGTCAACTATTCTTACTCGCCCCGTATGCCGGAGTTTGTCAACGCTTATGAATATGCCAGCCTTGCCAACGAGGCAGCTGTGTCACGTGGCATGGATCCTATCTTCAACGCAGTGGACATGACGCTCTTCAAGAACGGCATGGATCCAGACCTGCATCCCGACGTCGACTGGCACGATGTCATCTTGAAGGATCATACCTGGTATCAGCAGGCTCACTTCAGCGCTTCCGGCGGTGGTCAGGTAGCCCGCTATTACCTCAGCTTGGGAATGCTCAACAAGGACGGTATCTTCAAGCAGGACTCTAAATACAAAGACAAGGACTCAAACGTCAAATTCCGGCAGTATAACTTCCGCGCCAACGTCGACGTGAACCTCACACGCACGTCAGTCCTCACGCTCGGACTGGAGACGACCATCCACGACAAGAACTATCCGGGATATGGCGACAGCAGCAATGACCTGTGGAATGCCTGCTCTACACTGACGCCGATCACTGTGCCGCTGATCTACTCCAACGGCGATTTCCCGGCATACGGTTCAAACAACAATCAGATCAGCCCTTACGTATTGCTCAACCGCACCGGCTACCGACAGTTCTACGGCAACAACACCAAGTTGAACCTCTCGTTCCAGAAGGATCTGAGTATCATCACCAAAGGACTCTCCACAACACTGCTCTTCAACTTCGACTCTAACTCCAATCTCTCTGAACAACGCACGAAATGGCCGGCACTTTACTATGCTACTCAGCGCAAGCGCAACGGCGAGCTGGATCTGAATAAGGTGCGTGACTATCAGTCACAGCAATACAGCAACGACAAGTATGTCGACCGCAAGTTCTACTTCGAGGCACATCTCAACTACGATCGTCTTTTTGGCAAAGACCATCGCGTAGGAGGACTGATCCATTATTATATGTCGGACTATAAGTCATCTGGCAACACCACCTTGCTCGATGCCATCCCCAAACGTTACATTGGCCTGTCCAGTCGTGCCACCTATTCTTATAAGGACACCTATTTCATTGAAGGCAACTTAGGCTATACAGGATCAGAGGCCTTTGAGAAAGGACATCGGTTCGGACTTTTCCCAGCCATTTCCGGAGGATGGATTCCCACACAGTATGCTGCTGTGCGCAAACTCGTACCCTGGCTTAGCTATCTGAAATTCCGTCTCTCCTATGGTGAGGTGGGCAACGACCGCATCTCGGGCTCTCGTTTCCCCTACCTCTCACTGATGGGCTCCGGCGATTCCGGGCCTTGGCAGTCAGGCACAGGTATCACGGAATCACAAGTAGGATCAAACAACCTGAGATGGGAGAAAGCTGTCAAGCGCAACTTGGGTATCGACATGAAGCTCTTTAATGAGCGTATCGACCTGACCGTCGACTTCTACCGTGATGTCCGCTCGGGTATCTACCAGCAACGCGCCAGCATTCCGGCAGAAATGGGACTGGCTTCCCTGCCCTATGCCAACGTGGGAAAGATGAAGAGCTGGGGCGTTGACGGACATATTACCTATACCCAGCCGTTCTCTCCCGATGCAGGTATGACGCTGAGAGCCAACTTCACACAATCGAAAAACAAAGTGCTCCAATATGAGGAGACTGTAAAAAGCTATCCCTATCAATACACGGCGGGATATACCTGGGGCATTCAGCGCGGCTTGGTCGCCTTGGGACTCTTCAAGGATGAAGAAGAAATCAGGAACAGTCCACGACAGACGTTTGCCAGTGATGTGCTGCCGGGCGACATCAAATACAAGGATGTCAATGGCGACGGCGTGATCAACTACGACGATCTGATACCACTGAAATACAGCAATGTGCCACAAATCCAGTATGGCTTTGCTACCGAGTTCTATTGGAAGAACTGGACGCTGAGTGTGCTCTTCGGCGGTGTCTCGCGTGTGCAATACTATGTCGGCGGCACAGGCTTCGTACCCTTCGAGCAGAAGGAGACCGGCAATATCCTGAAGATCGTTGCAGATCAGAAAAACCGCTGGACGGCTGCCAGCTTCTCGGGCGATCCCACTACAGAGAATGCCAACGCACGTTTCCCCAGACTCTCTTACGGATCAAACGCCAACTCCACCATTGGGTCTACCTTCTGGCTGCGTGACGGCAGCTATCTCAGACTGAAAAACGTACAACTCACCTACACGTTCAACAAATCGTGGTTGCGTAAGCTCTACATGACAGGTGCCTCGATCAGTCTCATCGGCGAGAATCTCCACTTGTGGGACCACGGCGACAAGATCTTCGACCCGACACAGGCCAGTGGCAACGGTGCTGCCTATCCATTGCAGCGAGTCTACACACTGCAACTCAACGTATCATTCTGATCTATTATCAACTGAAAACAAACAACTATGAATATTCGTAATAAAACGCTCACACGAAAGACGGTGGGATGGGCACTGGCTCTTCTGCCCTGCGCAGGAATGACTGCCTTGAGCTCCTGCGAGTCTTTCCTTGACATCAACAGCTATATCAACGACCAGGTCACTATCGACTCGGTCTTCACGTCTAAAACACGTGTACTGCAATACATCAACGGTGCTGCGTCATTTCTCCCCGACGAGTCCAAGATCTTCTCCATAGGCTCGTACTCGCCCAGCGGACTGGCCGCCGATGAGGCTATCGTGCCTTGGGCAGACTGGAATCATCGCGGCTCTTATCTCATGGTCGACGAGGTGACGGTCAACGATGTCAAGGGCTACGACCCTTGGGAAAATTACTACAAGGGCATCCGTAAAGCCAACATCCTCATCAAACGCATACCAGAATGCAAGGAACTCACCGACTTGGAACGACGAGACTACATGGGACGGGCTTACTTCCTCCGTGCCTATTTCTACTATAGTCTCATGCGACTCTATGGCCCTGTGCCCATCGAGCCCGACGAGCCATACGCCAGTGACACAGAGGCGTCTACAGCGTCAGTAGAGCGGGCAAGCTATGATGATTGCGTGGAATATGTCTGCAATAACTTTGAGAAAGCAGCCGAATACCTGCCCGTCAGCCGTGAGAAAGCTTATCAATATGTTCCCACGCAGGGAGCCGCACTGGCCTTTGAGGCCCGGCAACGTCTCTACTGGGCAAGTCCGCTCTTCAACGGCAATACATATTATGCTGACTGGAAACGCTCCGATGGCACCAACTTCATCTCGCAGCAGGAAGACAAGAGCCGATGGGGAAAGGTCGCCGCACTCTACAAGCGGATCATCGACATGAACAAATACGCCTTGAATACAGTCGAGAAAATCGCTACTACCGACCATGTAGCCGGCACGCTGCCCCTGCCTTCGACGGTGTCGAAAGAGCCGTTCCCCAATGGCGCAGGAGACATTGACCCGTACAAGAGCTACAAAAGTATCTTCGACGGAAGCATCGAACCGGAGCATAACAAGGAGCTTATCTATTTCTGCCCACGCAGCGATGCAGACGACTGGACTTTCTATCCCAACCCTTTAGGCGGTATCAACGGATTCAGTGTCACACAGGACATGGTCGACTCTTATCGCATGGCAGACGGTCGGCAATATAGTGAGGCTACTGATGAAGAAAAATCATGGAGAGCCGTGGGGCAAGGAAAGACTTTCTCGGAGGATTATGTGCTTGCACCGGAACGGGCTCACCGCGACGACAACCGCGAGCCTCGCTACTATGCCAGCATCGGATTTAACTATTGCGTCTGGCCTTGCACGTCCTACACGGGTACCGAGGCCAAGAAGAACTTCGTGGCCACATATTATAAAGACGGCAACAGCCAACCTACCGGAACGATCAAGGTGGATTACAACCGACTGGGCTATACCTGCAAGAAATATGTCAATCAGGAGGACATCATGCATTGGCAGGGCTCACGCAAGCCCAAGACCTATCCCATCATGCGCTATGCGGAAGTGCTGCTCGGCTATGTGGAAGCCATGAACGAGATGACGGAACCCTATACTGACCCTGTAAACAAGATCACTGTCAGCCGTGATGTACAGCAGATGATGTTCTACTTCAATCAGATCAGATATCGTGCAGGCCTGCCCGGCATCACCACGGCAGAGGCTTCGGACTACGAGACCATGAAGAAACTCATCAAACAGGAGTGGAAAGTGGAGTTTGCCTTTGAAGATCACCGCTACTACGATCTTCGACGCTGGAAAGACGCCCCCGATGCCATGAACAAGCCGGTCACCGGTCTCGATGTCAGCGCAAAGATGGCGGAGAGAGAGCAGTTCTATACCGTACGCGTGTGGAATACGGAAAAGACGATGAAGCGCGTGTTTAAGAATAAAATGTATTTCTATCCTATTTCCAAAACGATTCTGCAACGCAATGGAAAACTGGTACAGAACCCAGGATGGACCGATTAACCTATAAAAGACAAAAGCATGAAAAACTATATTTTTGCAACGATCAGCCTGGCTGCCGCACTGCTCTTCACCGCTTGCGATCAGGAAGCGCCCATGGACACGGACCTGTATCCGCAAACCGCCTACATCGTGGGTGCTCATTATCGGATCATTGACGAGTATCTCGACTTGAGCTATGAGCAAGACACGGTCAATATCTCTGTGGCCATCAGCGGCAACCGCTCCTTGGGGAGTGACGTAAAGGTGACTTTGGAAGAGTGCCCGGAAGCCATCGACACCTACAACCAGCGTGAGGTTTCGGCACGAGCCAGACAATATCGTCCTCTAAGCACAGACATCTATCAGATTCCGTCGTATGATGTCACGGTACGGAAGGGGGAAGTGTTCCACACCTTGCCCGTCTATGTCAACCCGTCGTCGCTTCACTGCGACTCGCTCTATATGCTGGCCTTCAGAATAGCAGCAACGTCTATGTACGAGGCAACCAAGATCGACACCGTCGCCCTGTTGCGGATGAATCTTGTCAACAAGTATTCGGGACAGTACTACATGAATGGTGTCATCAAGAACGTGGACAATCCCAACGACTCGCTGGTCTATGTCATGCCGAGACAGCTCACGGCTACGAAGGACGGCAGGACGGTGAGAATGTTCCATTATGATAATGAGTGGGTGGAAGGAAGCAGCAACGATTATCGTCCCACATCCACATTCATGATTACAGTCAACGATGACAACAGTCTCACGCTTCATACCTGGGACAAGTTCGACCTTGTAGAGGGTGGAGGAACATACTACCCGGAGATGAAGGTGTACGACATCTGGTATGTCTACCGCGACAAAGGAAAGACATGGCGCGCCGAGGGCTTCTTGTATAAAGAGAGGAAGAACAATACAGAGCAACACGCCATCAACGACTGGATGGAACTGATGCGGGCCAAGAAAAGTAAATAGTGGTAAACCGATCATGAAATAACAGCGGTGCCTTTTGGTAAACCGAGGCATGAAATAACAGCGGTGCCTCTGCACGTGACAGGCAGAGACACCGCTGTTTGTGTTTACGCGTGTCGGTGAATGCTCTTTGACAGCAGTTCATAGAGCTGCCGGAGCTCGGGATCATCGGCGAGGAGGGCGGACTGTGCGGCGATGACGTTCTCGTCGTAGCGGACGGCGGGACCCGTCTGGGCATCGTGGGGCGAGAGGGCGTGTACTTTGCGCGCCGTCTCGTCGATGAGCGGGAGCATCACATCGAAAGGCAGATGGTGGGCGGAAAGGATTCCGGCGGCAATGTCGTAGCAGTGGTTGACGAAGTTGCAGGCCCATACCGCTGACAGATGCAGGTACTTGCGGTCAACGGTGGACAAGGGATAGACGCGGCAGGAGATGGACAGCGCCAATGCGGCGAGCAGGGTGTGGGCGGTCTCGTCGTTCCATTCGACGAAGGTGGGGATGATGCTGAAGTCCACCTCACGTGCTTTCGAGAAAGTCTGCATGGGATAGAAGACGCCATAGTGCGGAGCCTTGTCCTTGAAGACATCCATAGGCATGGAGCCGGCGGTGTGGAGGAAGACTTTCTCCGCAAGGTCGCCGCCCGAAGAAGTCAGTGAGTGGGTCAGTTCCGCGATGACATCGCGCAGTGCCTTGTCCTTGATGGAAAGGATATACACGTCGGCGCGGTTGTCGATGGTCGTCAAGTCGGTTGTCGCAGGACAGTCGAGGATGGCGGCTAAAGCTTCTGCTGAGGTTGCCGTGCGGCTGTATACCTGCAGAATGTCGTGTCCGGCCTTTTTCAAAGCCTTGCCCAAGTTGGTGGCAAGGTTGCCGGCTCCTATCAATACGATTTTCATAATAATATAAAGTCCTTCTCTAGCTCCCCGAGCCCTCCTCTAGCTCCCTGAGCCCCCCTCTAACTCCCCCCGAGGGGGGGAGGAGAGCCCACCCCATGCTCGCCCATTCCTGCTAAGCAAGGTATTTAATGGAATTGCTGTTCTCCCCCCTCGGGGGGAGTTAGAGGGGGGCGCTTGTTATTTACATAGCTCAGTGCGGCACCGATAGCCGTGCAGAACTCGCTGCTCTTGGGTATGATGAAGCGCACGTTGTAGAGTTCTTCGAGTTTAGGGAAGAGCTCGTTGCACTGCGGCAGTCGTGAGAGGTTGCCGATGAGCACGAAGTCGCGGATGCCGCTGTTGAGTGAGCTGAGGATAGATGCTGAGCCGATGGCCTGCAGCACCATACAGATCAGACCCTTGGCGATGTCCTCGCGGCTGGCGTTGCCCTGTGCGTTGGCGAAGAGGCTGGCGGTGGCGTCCATGGGCAGACCCGGTAGCGGATGCGCCGAGATGTCGCCGATGCTTAGGTTGATTTTCCGTGTGTCACCCTGCATGGCCATCTCAGAGATCTGCTTGATGTCGTCGGTTTGGAGTAGCAGACGGCTGAGGCCGTTGAGCGTACCGCCGCCGATGCCGATGCCGCCGAGGTGGCGGATGGCACCGTCCTGATAAGAGACGAGCGACGTACCCGTTCCCATCGACACCACGATCATGCGGTTGAGCTTCGACTCAAAGGCCGCGCCGAGTCCGTCGGCGATGAACTCTTCGACTTTCTGCGTGGTGAGCCCGTAGATAGGACTGTTGATATATGCTGCGCCGACGCCGGTGAGCATGACGCGCTCCACGTCATCGAGGGCGATGTCGTTGTCGTGGAGAAACTTTCCGAAGGCACCGTAGAGCGAGGTGACGGGGTCGGTGGCTTTGATCCACAGGGGCGAGATGACCTCGCCGCCGCGGATACCTACTATCTTTGTCGTGGAGATGCCCACGTCGATACCGATTGCTATCTTGTTCATGATCGATGTTGTTGTTTTTGATAGGGATTATAGAGGCTATAGAGACTATAGAAGCTATAGAGCCTATAGGAACTATCTAACCCTTAGAGACAGTCTACGATGTCCTTGGCCACTTCTGTTTTGCTTTTCTTCGGGAAGTCGCGGCGGCTGCCGTCGCGCGCGATGATGGCGATCTGGTTGTTGTCGCTGCCGAAGGTGGTGTCGGGGATACGTGTGGAGTTGAGGACGATGAGGTCGGCGTTTTTCTTCCGTAGCTTCTCCTCGGCATTGTGCACCTCGTTGTTTGTCTCCAGGGCGAAGGCCACAAGCTTCTGTCGGCTTGTCTTCATCTTGCCGAGCGCGGCGGCGATGTCCTGCGTGGGGAGCAGGTCGATGTGGAGTCCGTCCTTGTCCCGCTTGATCTTTTGGTCAGCGACAACCGCCGGTTTGAAGTCAGCGACAGCGGCGCAGAGGATGGCAGTGTCGCAATGCGGAAAGGCCTCGGTGGCGGCGTGGTACATCTCTTCACAGCTCTCCACGTCGATGCGATGGATTGCCGGTGAGCACTGCAAGGCCACGGGTCCGGCGATGAGGGTGACGTCGGCTCCGCGTTGCAGGCATTCCTCGGCGATGGCGAATCCCATCTTGCCTGAGGAGTAGTTGCCGATGAAGCGCACGGGGTCGATTTTCTCGTAGGTAGGTCCGGCGGTGATGAGCACGTGTCTGCCGGCGAGCGAGCGCGCTGCGGGGGTCTGACCGTCGCTGTTGGCAGTTTCGCTATGGGCATTCGCTTCGCTGCTTTCTGTTTCGTTTTCAAAGTATTCGTCGAGTGCGGCGATGATATTTTCCGGTTCCTCCATGCGTCCTTTGCCCTCCAGTCCGGAAGCGAGGAAGCCCGAGCCCGGTTCGATGATATGGTTGCCATAGCCGCGTAGCGTCTCTATGTTGCGTTGCGTGGCGGGATGACGGTACATGTCTAAGTCCATGGCGGGAGCAATGAAGACAGGCGCTTTCATGGAGAGGTAGGTGGTGATGAGCATGTTGTCGGCGACGGCGTTGGCCATTTTGCCGAGACTGCTTGCCGTACAGGGCGCGATGAGCATGGCGTCGGCCCAGAGTCCGAGATCCACGTGGGAGTGCCACGTGCCGTCGCGCTGTGCGAAGAAATCACTGATGACAGGTTTATGCGTCAGTGCGCTGAGCGTGACAGGAGTGATGAACTCCTTGCCCGCGGGCGTGATGACGACCTGCACCTCAGCCCCGCGCTTGACGAGTCCGCGGATGATCAGGCATGATTTATAGGCGGCGATGGAGCCCGTGATGCCCAATACGATTTTCTTTCCTTTTAGCATTTCGCTGCGAGTTGAAATGAATAAATGAGCTTGGTCTTTACAGACAATTGCCTTATTGGCTACAAAGTTACAAAATAATTATATAACTTTGCACTTGTAAAAGAACTAATCAACATGGGTTATTTAACAACAGACAAGAAAAAGATTACAACAAAGACTATTTTGGAGATGAAAGCCGCAGGGGAGAAGATTGCCCAGATGACGGCTTACGACTTTACGACGGCTGGCATTCTCGATCGTGCGGGCATCGACGCGATCCTCGTCGGTGACTCTGCCTCGAACGTGATGGCGGGCAATGCCGACACGCTGCCGATCACCGTGGACCAGATGATCTACCATGCGCGTTCGGTGGCGCGTGCGTGCCAGCACTGCTTAGTGGTGTGCGACATGCCGTTCGGCTCTTACCAGGTGAGCCGCGAGGAGGGTGTGCGCAATGCTATCCGCATCATGAAGGAGACGGGTGTCGACGCCGTGAAGATGGAAGGCGGAGCGTCTATTGCCGACACGGTGCGTGCCATCGTGGAGGCCGGTGTGCCTGTCGTGGGACATTTAGGACTCACACCTCAGAGCATCCATAAGTTTGGCGGCTATGGTCTTCGTGCCAAGGAGGAGGCTGAGGCGCGTCAGCTGCTCGCCGACGCACATGCGCTCGACGAGGCCGGTGTCTTTGCCATCACGCTGGAGAAGGTGCCTGCCAAACTCGCCGCGCAGGTCACTCGCGAGGTCAAGGCGGCTACGATCGGCATTGGCGCCGGACCCGATACTGACGGACAGGTGCTCGTCTATGCTGATGCGCTGGGTATGACACAGGGCTTTAAGCCGAAGTTCCTCCGCCATTTCGCCGATGTCTGCCAGTGCATGACCGACGGTGTGCAGGCGTATGTGCAGGCCGTGAAAGGCGCTGACTACCCCAACGAGGAGGAGAGCTATTAAAAAAAAAGCCTCACCCCCAACCCCTCTCCGAGGGAGAGGGGAGTGATATGTTAGATAAACAATAGCAGCCTCACCCCCTGCCCCTCTCCAAGGGAGAGGGGAGTGATATGTTAGATAAACAATTATTTGAGCATGAAGAAGAATTCCCCAAAGGACACACTTTCGCCATTCCCTTCGCCCGCAGAGCATTCTACTCCCCTCTCCTTTGGAGAGGGGCATGGGGGTGAGGCTGTAGAGGGGCAAGGGGGTGAGGCTGTAGAGGGGATAGGGAGTGAGGCTGTAGAGGGGCATGGGGGTGAGGCTGTTATCCTCTTAGCCAGTTCTCCACGATCTTGCTGCCCATCGGTGTGAGCACGCTCTCGGGGTGGAACTGTATGCCGTGGATGTTGTAGTGCCGGTGCCGCAGTCCCATAATCTGTCCGTCGTCGCTGACGGCAGTGACCTCGAGGGCGGCGGGGAACTCTGTGCGGCTGACCACCCAACTGTGGTAGCGGCCCATGAGCAGACGCTTGGGCAGTCCGTCGAAGATCGGGTCGTTGCCAAACTGTGTGCCCTCGGTGGCAACACCGTGATACACCTCGCTGAGGTTCTCAAGTTTGGCACCGAAGACCTCGCCGATGGCCTGATGACCGAGACACACACCGAGCATGGGCTTGCGGCCGGCATAGGTCTTGATGACGTCGAGGAGGAGTCCTGCCTCGCTGGGGATGCCCGGTCCGGGACTGAGGATGATTTTGTCGAAGGGCTCCAACTGGCCGAGCGTGAACTGGTCGTTGCGGTAGACCTCCACCTCGGCACCCAATTGCTTCACCAGATGCGCGAGGTTGTACGTGAAGCTGTCGTAATTGTCTATGATAACGATTTTCATATCATTCTGGTATTCTCAAATTCTTGATGGAATAAGTCTGTTTCTGCCGCTTATTCGTACTTTGAATTTCTGTTCTTCTCTACGTTTTTATAGCTTCTCAGCAATCTTGATGGCCTTGACGAGAGCGCCGAGCTTGTTGTTGCTTTCGTTGAGCTCATAGGCGTCGTTGCTTTTTGCCACCACGCCGCTGCCGGCCTGGAACCACAGCTCGCCGCCACGGCTGATGAAGGTGCGGATGACGATGGCCTGGTTGAGGTTGCCGTTGAGGCCGATGAAACCGATGCATCCGCCGTAGGCGCCACGGTTGTGGGGCTCCATCTCGCTGATGAGCTGCATGGCACGCACCTTAGGCGCACCCGAGAGCGTGCCGGCGGGGAAGGTGTCGAAGAACGCCTTGATATGGTCGGCACCCTTGTTGAGCTTACCGCTGACGCGGCTGACGAGGTGGATGACGTGGCTGTAGAACTGCATGTCTTTGTAGAAGTCCACCTTCACGTCGTGGCAGTTGCGGCTCAGGTCGTTGCGTGCGAGGTCCACGAGCATCACGTGCTCAGCGTTTTCCTTCGGGTCGTTGCGCAGGAACTCAGCAGCCCGGCGGTCCTGTTCGGCATTGCCCGTGCGCTTGGTAGTACCGGCGATGGGGTCGATATACGCCGTGTCGCCCTCAATGCGGTTGTGGGTCTCAGGGCTGGAGCCGAAGATGCGGAAGCCGCCAAAGTCGAAATAGAAGAGGTAGGGCGACGGGTTGATGGAGCGCAGGGCGCGGTAGAGCTTGAAGTCGTCACCCTCGTAGCGCTGGACAAAGCGTCGCGAGATGACGATCTGGAAGACGTCGCCGCGCAGACAGTGCTTGACGCAGCGGCGGATGTTGGCCTTGTGCTCCTCGTCGGTGAGCGTAGAGGTTGCCTCGCCCACTGGGTGGAAGCTATAGGGCTTCACGCTCGCCTTGTTGACCGCGCGCTGCAAGTCAGCGAGCTGGCGGTCGCCGTCGTCGCTGTTCTCGGCCAGGGTGATGAACGTCATCGTGTTGTTGAAATGGTCGAAGACGATGAGGTCGCGATAGAGGATATAGTAGATGTCGGGGGCATCGTTCTTTGCCATCGTGGTGTCCTTGACCTCGATGTTCTCGAAGTAGCGCACAGCGTTGAAGGCCGTGTAGCCGTATAGTCCGCAGAAGTTTGCGCCTTCGCCCTCGATATGGAAGCGATGGATGAAGTTGTCGAAGTCCTTGACGATGGCGAGCTTGCAGGCTTCTCCCTTTCCGGGTCCTGTGGCGGGCAGCTCGTGTTCCTCGGTGGTGCCGTCGGGGAGTGTGACGATCGTCTTGCCGTGGCTGACGGCGATGGATGCGATCGGGTTGATGCCGATAAACGAGCGTGCGTTTTCCGAGCCGTGATAGTCCGAGCTCTCCATCAGCGCACTCTGTGGATAGATGTCGCGCAGCCGCATGTATACGGCAACGGGTGTATAGAGGTCGGCGAGAATCGTTTGTGAGTAGACATTAAACACTACCTCACCAGCCTCACCCCCTTGCCCCTCTCCCAAGGAGAGGGGAGTAGAATGTTCGGCGGGCGATGAAGCCTCTGCTTGTTTTCGTTCTTTGTCTTCCATATTTATAATCTTTGCTATTCTATTCTTTATTTCTGTTTTTTCAGTTCTGTTTATCTAACATACCACTCCCCTCTCCCTTTGGAGAGGGGTTGGGGGTGAGGCTTTTTTTAAAACTTTCCATATTCTTTCGCCATGTCTTTGTGAGTGAGATAAGTGTTCATGTCCTTGTCGCCACGTCCGCTGACGGTGAGCACCACCACGTCGGAGGGTTTGAAGGACAGTTTGCGGAGGGCAGCGACAGCGTGTGCGCTCTCGATGGCGGGTATGATGCCCTCGGTGCGTGTGAGCTCATAACCGGCATAGATCGCCTCGTCGTCGTTGATGGCGAGCACCTTTTCGCGTCCTTGCTGTGCGAGATAGGCGTGCATGGGTCCGATGCCCGGGTAGTCGAGACCGGCCGAGATGGTGAATGCCTCCTTGATCTGTCCGTCGTCGGTCTGCATCACCAGCGTGCGTGCGCCGTGGATGATGCCCTCGGTGCCACAGTGAATGGTGGCTGCCGTGTAGTCGGTGTCGATGCCGTGGCCGCCTGCTTCGGCAAGCACAATCTTCACGCGGTCGTCGTCGACATAGTGATAGATAGTTCCGGCAGCGTTGCTGCCACCGCCCACGCAGGCGATGAGATAGTCGGGATAGTCACGTCCTATCTTCTCCTGTAGTTGCCACTTGATCTCTTCGCTGATGACACTCTGCATCTTCGCTACGATGTCGGGGTAGGGGTGCGGGCCCATCGTGGAACCGACGAGGTAGAAGGTATCCTCGGGATGGCAGCACCAGTCGCGGATTGCTTCCGAGCAGGCATCGGAGAGCGTCATATTGCCGGTGGTCACCGGATGCACCTTTGCGCCAAGCATCTTCATGCGCTCCACGTTGGGATGCTGTCGCTCCACGTCGGTCTTGCCCATGAAGATCTCACAGTCCATGCCGAAGAGCGCGCAGACCGTGGCTGTTGCCACGCCGTGCTGACCGGCGCCGGTCTCAGCGATGATGCGTGTCTTGCCCATCTTACGTGCGAGGAGTATCTGTCCGATGGCGTTGTTGATCTTGTGCGCTCCCGTGTGGTTGAGGTCCTCGCGCTTGAGATAGAGCTGACAGCCGTAGCGCTCGCTCATGCGCTTGGCGTAGTAGAGTGGTGAGGGACGGCCGGCATAGTCGCGCAGCAGCGTGCGGAACTCCTGCTTAAACTCCTCGCTCTCGATGATCGGCAAGTAAGCGTCTTGCAGGTCGTGTACACATTTATATAATATCTCAGGGACATAGGCTCCGCCAAACTGGCCGTAAAAACCGGACTTTGTTGGAGAAGCCTCATCACTTACAGCCTCACCCCCATGTACAGCCTCACCCCCTATCCCCTCTCCAAAGGCGAGGGGAGTAGAATGCTCTGCGGGTGCAGCCTCACCCCCATGCCCCTCTCCAAAGGAGAGGGGAGTAGAATGCTCTGCGGACGTTATGTGTTTCTCTCTTAGTTTTCTTTCTTTGTCTTCCATATCTTTAATCTTTATTGTTTTTGCTTTTGTTATTGTTATTGTGTTCTTTTTATTGTTTATCCTTCATATCACTCCCCTCTCCCTTGGAGAGGGGTTGGGGGTGAGGCTTCTTATTGTTTATCCCTCATATCACTCCCCTCTCCCTTTGGAGAGGGGGTGGGGGTGAGGCTTCTTATTGTTTATCCATCATATTACTCCCCTCTCCCCGGAGAGGGGTTGGGGGTGAGGCTGTTGGAGGGGGGTGAGGCTGTTTTTTATTCAATCCCCAATATCTTTCTTAGCCTTTCCAATGTTTTTCCTGTGTCAAACAGAACTTCCTCATTAGTAAATCTGACCACATCAAATCCCAAGTGGTTGAGATTTTCTGTTCTACGAGCATCATCCTCCATCTGTTGCCGTTCAGCGTGGTAGCCCCCATCTACTTCAATGACAAGTTTGTATTCTAAACTGACAAAGTCGACGATATAATCCCCAATGATATGCTGCCGTCTGAAATGATAGGTATGCTGATAGTCACGAAGATGATCCCACAGGTATCTTTCTGCCACGGTCATGTTTTGTCGATTCTCTTTAGCAAACTGTTTCAGTAAGCCATATCTATCAGGAGAGGCAGTCATGTAAGCGTAAGTAGGAGCCTCACCCCCATGCCCCTCTCCGAGGGAGAGGGGAGTAGAATGCTCTGCGGGTGATGGATACTTCGAAAGTGTGTCCTTTTGGGAATTCTTCTTCATACTCAAATAATTGTTTATCAAACATATCACTCCCCTCTCCCTTGGAGAGGGGTTGGGGGTGAGGCTGGGTTTCAGGGGGTGAGGCTTCTTATTGTTTATCCCTCATATCACTCCCCTCTCCCTCGGAGAGGGGCAAGGGGGTGAGGCTGCTCTAATGCGTCAAACAATAGGTCAAGGGCACGGTCCGGGTCTTTTGTCTCGTTGAGCAGCGTGACGAACTTTGAGCCGATGATGGCACCGGCGGCATTCTGCTGTGCACTCTCTAAGGTCTGCTTGTTGCTGATGCCGAAGCCGATCATGCGCGGATTGTGGAGATTCATGGAGTTGATATGCCGGAAATAAGCCTGCTTGGCCTCACCGAAGTTAGACTGTGCCCCCGTGATGCTTGCAGAGGACACCATATATATAAAGCCGTCGGTATGCTCATCGATGAAGCGGATGCGCTCCTCGCTGGTTTCCGGCGTGATCATCATGATCACACGGATGTCGTATTTGTCAGCGATGGGCTTCACCACGTCCATATAATCCTTGAAGGGCAGGTCGGGGATGATGCAGCCACTGGCACCGCTCTCCACACAGCTACGGAAGAAGTCCTCCAAACCATAGTGCATGATGACATTGAGATAGCCCATCATCACCAGTGGGATGGTGACCTGGTCTTTGATCGCTTTCAGTTGCGCGAAGATCTTCTTGAGCGTGGTGCCGTTCTTCAAAGCTACCGTACCCGCACTCTGAATCACCGGGCCGTCGGCTAAAGGGTCGCTGAAGGGAATGCCCACCTCGATCATGTCGATGCCATGACGCTGCATGGCGAGGATCACGTCGGCCGTTCCCTCCAATGTAGGGCAGCCGGCGCAGAAATAGAGCGACAGCAACTTGCGGTCGCCACGGGTAGAAAAAAGTTGGTTGATCTTATTAGCCTCACCCCTTGCAGCCTCACCCCCTTGCCCCTCTCCGAGGGAGAGGGGAGTAGAATGCACTGCGGGTGCAGCCTCACCCCCTATCCCCTCTCCGAGGGAGAGGGGAGTAGAATGCTCTGCGGGTGCAGCCTCACCCCCTATCCCCTCTCCAAAGGCGAGGGGAGTAGAATGCTCTGCGGACGTTACAGGTTCTTGTATTTGTTTTTGTTCTTTGTCTTCCATATTCCTTATCATTGTTTTCTATTCTTTATTTCTGAGTTCCTTTCAATTCTGTTTGTTGTTTATCTAACATATCACTCCCCTCTCCCTCGGAGAGGGGCAAGGGGGTGAGGCTGTTGGAGAGGGGTTGGGGGTGAGGCTGTTGATGAACTTCTTGAGCATTTCCACGTCTTTCATTCCCGGTGCCGTCTCGAACTTGCTGTTGAGGTCTATGCCGACGCATTGTGGATGGTGGAAGTCACGCAGTCGGTCAATGTCATCCGGTCCAATGCCACCGCTGAGCAGGAAAGGCGTATGCCCCGTGTAAGCCTCAAGTACCGACCAGTCGTATTTTTGTCCGCTGCCGCCGTAGCCTTTGCATTTCGTGTCGAAGAGAAAGAGGTCGACATGCCCCTCGTACTGCTCACAGCGTTTCAAGTCCTCAGCACTGGATACGCTGATGGCCTTGATGATCTTGATCTGTGGTACGATGTCGGGAACGAGTGTCCGCCGCAGGTTGTCGATCATCACGGGACTCTCATCACCGTGGAGTTGCACGTAGCTCAGATGATAGTTGTACACGGCGGTGACAATGTTCTGAGGCATGTCGTTGACGAAGACGCCGACGAATTTTGGAATTGCAGCCTCACCCCCTTGTACAGCCTCACCCCCATGTACAGCCTCACCCCCTTGCCCCTCTCCGAGGGAGAGGGGAGTAGTTACTTTGTTAAACGGGGCCTTGGATTGTGTTGACTTTAACTGTGCCGATACTGGCTGTTTATTGCGTGTCTCTCCTTTCGTTTCTTCCGCTTTCAATTGTTTATCCAGCATATCACTCCCCTCTCCTTTGGAGAGGGGTTGGGGGGTGAGGCTACTATAATCCGGAAAGATCCCCGCATCCGACGAGATGCTCTCGACATATCGCGGACTCTTGGGGTAGAAGATCAGACCGATGAGGTTCACGCCTAAGGCCGCCACCTCGCGGATGTTCTGCGCGTCGCGCATGCCACAAACCTTGATCAATTGATAGTTCATAACGCTATGGCCTTCATTCAACATTCATCTTTCAACACTCAACATTCGTATCAGTCTTGCCAGTTGCTCGCCGGGATAGTCTGCTTTCATGAAGTGTTCGCCCATGAGGAAGCCGTGGAAGCCTACCTCGCGCAGCTGTCGGATGGTGTCGGGATCGCCGATACCACTCTCGCTCACCGTGCAAACGCCTTTTGGCAGCCGCTCGGCGAGACGGAAGCTGTTGTTCACGTCGGTGACGAAAGTACCGAGGTTGCGGTTGTTGATGCCGTACATGTCCGGCTCTATGTCGGCGTATTCAAAGTCCTCCTCGCCGTGCATCTCCAGCAGAGCCTCCAGTCCGAGTTCGTGTGCCATGTGCAGGAGGTCGCGGCATTTGTCCTTTTCCAGGCAGGCAGCGATGAGCAGTACGGCAGAAGCACCGCAGTAGCGGGCTTGGAAGAGCTGGTATTCGTCGATGACAAAGTTCTTATATAATATAGGTATCGTCACGCCGGCTGCCCTGGCCTGCTGGATATACTCGTCGTAGCCACCGAAGAATTTCGTGTCGGTGAGGATACTCAGCGCGGCAGCTCCGTGTTGCTGATAGCTCAGGGGGATGACCGAAGCCTTGCCTTCCTGCTTGATCCATCCTTTGCTGGGCGACTTGCGTTTAAACTCAGCGATGATGCCCGTTGGTGAGTCCATGAGAGCCTGGCGCATCGAAGCCGGTGCGCTGGTCTCCTTCTTGATCTGTTCCTCCACGAGCGAATAGAGGCGGCGGGGCGGGATGAAGTCCATCCGCTCCTGCAGTTCCTCCACTTTGTGGGCTACGATTTCTTCTAATATATCCATGTTATTCTGTTTTTCTACAAGTTTCTCCCCATTCGTCCTTGTCGGTATTGTGGTCCTTCCCCGCTACGATTTCTTCTAATATATCCATGTTATTCTGTTTTTCTACAAGTTTCTCCCCATTCGTCCTCGTCGGTATTGCGGTCCTCCCCCCTTGGGGGGAGTTAGAGAGGGGCTCCTCCCTTTACGAGTTGAGTTCCACAAACTTCTTGAAGGTGTTGAGTGCCTTGCCGCTGTCGATACTCTCGCGTGCGATGTCTATGCACTCCTCAATCGTTTTCTTACCTTTCTCATAGACTTGTATGCCGAAGGCAGCGTTGGCGAGCACGATGTTTTTCTGTGCGGGCAGTGCTTTGTTGGCCAGTACGTTGTCGAAGATCCCCTTAGCCTCTTCCTCAGTGGCACCCGCCTGTATCTCCTCCGGTTTGGCGATGTCGAAGCCCAGTTCAGCGGGTTTGAAGACGCGCTCATAGTCGGCAGTGGTCACCTTAAACGGTCCTGTGAGCGAGATCTCGTCATATCCGTCGATGCTGTTGACGATGCCGTAGTCGATACCGATCTTTTGGTAAACCTGCTGATAGAGGCGCATCTGGTCGAGGTTGGCCACGCCGAGCAGCTGGCACTGCGGTTTTGACGGGTTGATGATCGGGCCGAGGAGGTTGAAGAATGTCGGGAAGGGCAGGGCCTTGCGGATGGCACCGACGAACTTCATGGCCTTGGCGAAAAGCTGCGCATGGAGATAGACGATGCCGCACTCGTTGATGGAGCGGTTGAGCTTATCGAGATCAGCGGTGAAGTTCACGCCGTGGTTCTTGATAACGTTCGACGCGCCGCTGACGCTTGTGGCGGCATAGTTGCCGTGCTTGGCTACTTTGTATCCGGCACCGGCGATGACGAAGCAGGCTGTCGTGGAGATGTTGAACGTGTTCTTGCGGTCGCCGCCGGTGCCCACCACGTCGATGTAGCGGTCACAGTCCAAGGGTACGGGCACGCCCGTGGCGAGGATGCCGTCGCGGAAACCTAAGAGCTCCTCCACGCTGATGCCGCGCATCTGTATGGCGGTCAGCAGGGCGGCGATCTCTGCGTCGTTGAGCTCACCGTGCGTGATGGCGATGAGCAGTTCCTTTGTCTCTTCACGTTTCAGCTCCTCATGGTTGAGGAGACGGTTGAAAATAGCCTTGATATCCATAAGCGTATATTTTTTAATTGTTATATGTCTTGTTTATCTTTGTTGCTTTTCCCTATCCATCAACATTAAAAAAGGCCTGTCGCAAGAACGACAGGCCTTTGTATGTTGTTGGATGTAGTACCCACACGGCTTCTCGACTCACGACTTTTTAGATCTTGAGCTACGCCACCACCAATATGCAGATACATGATTCTTCATCTTTCTTGTTGTTTTTATATTTCGGGTGCAAAGATACAAGTTTTCCTTTAAACTGCAAACGTTTTGAGTGTAAAAATATCAATTCGTTGCATTTTTAACATTTATACCGATCATCTTTACCTTTTCCTCAAAGTCATCCTTATCGCCTTTGGCTCCCTTCTTCACGCGCGCGCGATAATTATATATGGTGTTGACGCTATAGTGCAGGAACTCTGCGATCTTGGAACTGTCGTTGATGCCGAGACGGATGAGGGCAAAGATACGAATGGACGTGCTGAGCTGTCCGTCTTTCTCTACGTTCAGTTGGGCATTGGGAGGCAAGCTTTGTTAAAAAACTACAAGTTGAGGCGTAATAAAATTAATATAAATTTAGCATAATAATTGGCAATTCCTCATTAAATTTTAGTAGCTTTGCAAAAATAAACATGAAATCACACCATTTTTATTATATTATGAGAAGAATAGGCTATTCTTTCTTGACGACACTACTTGTGGTGCTGAGTAGTTGTGGAGGCAAACAGGCGAGTTCCGTCCAGAAACCCGTGAGAGTGAAAGTACAGGAGATAGGTGCCGTTCAGGTCAACGGTGAGAATGCCTACAGTGGCACTGTAGAGGAGGAGAGTGGCGTGAGCCTGAGCTTCCCCGTGGCGGGTACTGTGCAGACGATGGCTGTGGACCAGGGTCAGATGGTGAGTCGCGGACAGCTTGTGGCTACGATCAATGCCACAGGTCAGACCGGTGCCTTGCAGTCGGCGCATGCCGTGACCCAGCAGGCTCGTCAGGCTTATCGTCAGGCGCTGGATACCTATAAACGCTCGAAAGGGTTGCATCAGTCGGGCGTCATCTCCGATTCCAAATGGGTACAGGCCCAGACGGCGCTTGCTGAGGCGCGTGAGGCTGTGGCTTCGGCAGCAGCCTTGGAGACGATAGCCCGCAAAGGTACAGGCGATACCCGTCTGACGGCGCCGTTCAGTGGATATATCTCAGAGAAGGCTGTCGACGTGGGGCAGAATGTGCTGCCGGGTGTGATGGTGGCAAAGCTCGTGCATATCGACCGGGTGAAGATTTCTATCTCTGTGCCGGAGGACGAGGTGAACCAGATGCAGCGTGGCGAGGAGATGATGATATGCTGCGATGCCATTGGGAGCGCTACATTCTATGGCAAGGTGATAGAGAAAGGTGTCACTGCAGACCCCTTGAGCCGTACGTATGATGTCAAACTGCTCGTCAACAATCCCGACCATAAGCTCTTGCCAGGTATGATCTGTCAGGTCTACTCTCGTTTCTCCCGGGGACAAATGAGCGTCTTCGTGCCGGCCAAGGTGGTACAGATCAACCCCGACAACAGGATGTTTGTGTGGATCGTGAAGAACGGACGGGCTACAAAACGATATATCAACTTCCTCGACGATACCTCCCAGGGCATACGTGTGAACGGTGGTCTGGAGCCCGGCGACCAGCTCATCGTAGAAGGTCAGCAGAAGGTATCAGAAGGTACACGGTGTGAGATTATCAAGTAGATGTTGTTGCCGATTAGGTAGAAGGTATCGAGTATGCAGAAGAAACACAGATCATTCCAGGAGATATGCTTGTATTACCGGCAGATCGTCATTCTGTTGGTGACGTGCCTTGTGGCACTCGGCGTTTATGGACTGGTGAATATCAATAAGAATGAGTTCCCCGATTACACCGTGCGCGAGGGCATCGTAGCAGCGGTCTATCCGGGTGCGACCTCGGAGGAAGTGGAGCAACAGGTGACGAAGCCATTGGAGCGTTACATCTTCTCTTATAAAGAGGTGTTGAAGGAGAAGACCGTGAGCTATTCGCGCGATGGTATGTCGATCATTGTTGTGGAACTCAATGAGAACATCGAGGACAAGGATGAGTTCTGGTCGAAGTTCAAACATGGTGTGCAGACCTTCAAGAGTTCCAGTCTTCCAGTAGGCGTGCTTGCCGTGCGCGTGCAGGACGACTTCGGCGACGTTTCTTCGGAGCTGATCTCTTTGGAGAGTAAGGACAAGACCTACCGTGAGCTGTGGCGCTATATGATGATCATGCAGGATTCGCTCCGCATGATACCCTCTGTAGGAAAGATGAGTCTCACAGGAGAGCAGAACCCGCAAATCGATATCTACCTCGATGCCACGCGTCTGTCTAAGTATGGCATCTCTTATATTGCTGTGGCGCAGGAACTGGCAGGTAAAGGCTTCACGAGTACGGGCGGCAATGTGGGCAACCGGTTCTATCGCAGTCCGATCCATGTCGATGAGAGTTTGAACACCATCTACGATGTAGAGAATGCGGTCATCTACACCGACCCGCGCGGAAAGACCGTGCGCCTGAAGGATGTAGCCACGGTGAAGATTGAATATCCCGACCTGACGAAGTATGTCACCGTGAACGGTACGAAGGCGTTGCTGCTCTCCGTGACCAACAAGGAGGGCACGAATATCTCTACGATGGGATCGGCGATCAACAAGAAGCTCGAGCATATCAAGGCAGACCTGCCGGCAGACGTACATATCAGTAAGATCACCGATCAGAAGCAAGTTGTAGACGATTCTATCTACGACTTCCTGCGTGAGCTGCTCATCGCTATCTGCTCCGTGTTGCT
>ULVN01000564.1_pt1 | contig 23795 bp, 27 predicted proteins | sample 1959491 | NCBI WGS metagenome assembly ULVN01 (sample SAMEA4835787, study PRJEB28245) | human gut metagenome | biome: gut microbiome; material: fecal sample | place: Denmark | collected 2008 | reverse complement strand
CCGTCCCGTTTTTGTGGAAGCTGTGTTTTATGTCGCTGCTCTCCACATTAATGCGGAATACTTTGCCTTGGGAGCCGGTACTGCGCAGATGTGCGTGCCGGGCTTCTCCGTTTTCATCCAGCCCTACAAACACGCAGTTGTGGTGTGGGTCATCCTCATAGAGCAGCTTCTCCTGCACAAACGCCGTGACCACATCCCGGTCGATGCACCTGTGTTTGGTGAGATAGGCATACATCCTGCGCATAGTCAAGTAAGGCTTCGGCAGGGCAAAGGGTTTTGGCTCCTGCGGCTCCGGTTTCTGCTTTGCAATGGGAATGATGCCCTGTCCGTCTCGACCCAGCAGTATGGACACGGCTTCCGGGAAGGTCTTGTCATAGAACTGCCGCACGAAGCTGATGGCGTGGCCGCCCCTCCGCGCAGCATGATCATACCACCTGTTGGCGCGTACAGTGATGCTGTGGTCGCTGGCCAGCCGGTACTCCCGTCCGGCTTTGAGGAGCTTTTCGCCCCGGTCACGCAGAAAAGATGGCAGGTCAACCTCGTTGGCCTGCCGTTTTTCTGTGGATGTGAAATATACAAATTTACCCATGCATTATACCTCCTGTTACATGGTGTTGTCGTTGACATGGTGAAGCCGCTCGTCCTCGTGGTCATCTCGCTTGTGTCCCAAGGCCATGCGCTTCTCCTGCAGCCGTCTGCGGCGCTTGGAGTCGATTCGCAGCGCAGGTGGGATGACCGGCATACTCGTCCTAAATATCTGCCCCATATGATGCAGCAACCGCATGACCACATTTGCCGGAATATGCCTTGCAGACACAGTTTCTCCCACTGGCTGCACATCAACAGAGCCACGGATGGGTGGCGTTTTCTCTGCCGATTGCTTTTCCCCCGGCTCCACACTGTCAGCAGACGGGGAAAACGAGATATCCTCTGCCTCTCGGATGATCCAGTTTTTAAGAGAACGAAACTCCTTTCGCTGCGTCAGCGGCTGGCGAGGCGGTGTGTTCTGCCCATAGTAGCCCGCAATCTCGTCTTTCAGTTTCCACCATTGGTCGTAGCAAGCCGCCACCTCCGGGAGCTGCGCCAGCCGCTCCACAATGACATCCACCTGTGCCTTGACCGATTTGGGCAGATAGGAATAGACATGTTTGCCGCCGACCTGCGCCAGTGCCTGGGAGAGTTCTTGCAGCTCTTTCACAAGCCCGGGGTCATCGGCGGCACCGGTTTCCAACACCCGAATGCGCTCCAGTAACAATGCCTTGGCGTTTTGTATACTCTCCTTGTAGGCGGCATCCTTCCGAATGTAAAGCTCCGTCATCTCATCCCGAAAAATTTCGTTCGTCATCTTGGACCGAATCGATGCGATCCCCTTTTGCGTTAGAAACCCCGCCTTGGGATCGTCCGACCACGCCATCATGTGTATATGCGGATGGTGCCCCTCGTCGTGATATGCCGCATACCAACGAAACTTCTCCGGTGGAATACGCATGGCCTCCGCAATGGAGTGGCTCTCCTGCTTCAATAGGTTCTGCCATGCGGCTGCTTTGCTGTATCCCAGGCGCTCCGCATCCTCCCGCCGCAGGGAGAAAATGAAGGTCCACACTTTTCCGGCGTGAGTCTCCAGTTCGCTTTTTGCCGCCTTGAGATCCGTAACATCCGCCGCACTGAATAGCCCGTGACCGCCGCGCTTTTCCACCCGGGGCCGGTTGGCGATGTAGGCCATATAGCCGCTCTCGGATTCCAATTCATGCAGATGCGTATCCAATGCAGCAGCAATAAACGCAGACGCCGTACCCCGGTTGGGTGTCTGCAGGTAGTCGGCGTACTCGAAGAGTTCCTTTGCGTCCGGGAAGTCCTTCAGCAGTTTTGTGAAGAACTGCATCTGTTTTTTAGTCACCGGCTCGGTGCTTTGAAGGACCTCCACGCCGTCTCGCTTGGCAACATACTCCATATATCTTGCCGCACGGCCTCCTTGGATGTACCCGCTTTTCTGTATCAGCCGTGCCATCGGTTACTCCTCCCGGTGAAATAGCAACACATCCCTAAAAGAGATGCTGCCATGCGTACCCGCCACCTCCCGGACACTGTTACCGCGCATTTTGTTGTACTCGTCCCGGGTCATGTCTATGTCTCCGCCCAGCAGATGGTTGGTCATGTTGTGCTCCACCACCAGCTTGAACAGCAGCTTGCCCAGCCTGTCGCCAAACACGCCCAGTGTGCCCTCCAGCATCTCCTGTAGCGCGTGGGGCAGATACGCACTTGTCCGCTCGGCGTGCAGACGACCGCAATACTGCCGCAGCGCCTTCTCCACAAACTCGTTGCGAGTAGGGCAGTTATCCAGCTTATAGAATGCGTCCACCTCTTGCCACACCTCGTCTGACAGCCAGACAGAGTGTCGGCTTTTTCCGTTTTTATCCATTGAACTGCACCTCCTTCTATTGAGTGTCAGAGCCTCCCAAAGGCCCTGCAAACACGGGGCAAACAGGCATTTTTACAAGAAATAGCGCCAAAGCATATTCGTCTCCGCATGATCAGCGTCAATTTCAAAGTGCTGCAAACCTCCGTGGCAGTCCGCACTGCGGGCTGCCGTAAGGGCCAATGGCGCAATAAAGCGCCAAAGGCTTTCTCCTGCCCCGATTTCGGCGCACCGAAAATCGGCCCAAAACCTCGCTCAACCTGCCAGGGCGCTATCCTTACCCTCCCGCGCTCCCACGAGGCCACACAGCGGCCCACAGGGGCGGACACGGGGCATCTCCTGCTCGGCATCTCAGCCGACATGTATCGGAGGCGAAAAAAGAGAGCCGCACCAATTGGCGCAGCCCTCTAAATAGAATATTTGGTTTTAAATCCCCAGCATCGGCGAAATGTGCTGCTCCTGCTCCATCAGAAGTTCCAGGCTGTAATCCAAAATCTTCTCCTTGCGCTCGGTCAGCATGGTCAGATAGAATTCACGCTGGATCGGCAGTAGTTCCGGGACATCTTCGAGAAAGTTATGGATCGCAGCGAGGTCGATTCTTGAACAGACACGCTTGAGCGCCTCATTGCAATCCGGATTTTTCAGCGAGGAAATGTAATCAAAATAAGATATCTTTTTCCCGCCTTCTTCGATAGAGGAAGTTGGGAAGGTATAGATGCGCTGGTCGATTTCCGCTTCGTCTTGCAGCACAGTTTTCATCCGTTCCAAATCAAGCTGCGGGTACAGGCAGGAACCGCAGTCATAGACCGGCGCCAGCTCTGCCTGCTGCTTCTCCTCATCCACGAGGAAACCCCAGTTGCCGTTATGCCGGTCGAAGTTTCCAAGGAACGCATCCGCAATAAACATGTCCCAGAAAAATTGCCGCAGCTCATCGGAGGGATAAATACTCTGCTCCTCGATGGCCTCCAGAATGGAGGACAGTTCTTTTCCATAACCGTTCTGTTCACTGTCGATGCAGGTATTCTTCAGATGGGCAAACTCGATGAGCCGTTTTCCGTCCTCTGTAAAATCCCGACAGGCAACTACTAGCTTTGTCTTGCCGCGGCTGTCCGTATAGTTTCCGAGGAGCGTTTCCTGTGTCCGAAAGCCCAACATTTCAAAGATATGGCAGGCGACATATTCGCTGATGCAGCCGTTGCTGTAACTCATATCCCGATTTCGGCTGGGCTTTGGAGGGAACTTGAGCATATAGCTATGTCCTTGATAGGTGATATTGATTTTATTCCCATTGGCTCCGCCGTAGGCGCGGAAGCGGTTGACTGGGCAGTTGGTAAAATCAATCATAGGTTCTCACCCCCCTCATAAATATTTTGTGCGAAGATAATCAGCCTGCTCCTGGGTAATGGCGTTGCTCCACTGATTGGAGTTAATCGCACTATACAATTCTCCCCACAGGCAGTCCATATAAGACACCTTGTCCTTTTCGCCCTGAATGTACTCACGAAGCGCCCTATCCAAACTGGCGGGCAGATTCTTTTCCAAATAGGTTCGGTCAGTCGGCTTGCCGCCATGCATTTGCGGTTTCTCCACGGTCAGCGTAATGAGCTGCTCCATCGGGATATCCAGTGTGGAGGACAGCTTCATGAGCGTACCGGCACTGCATCGGGAGAGCGTTGTCTTGCCGGAGCAGATGTCCGCCAGCGTTGCCCAAGGCACACCGCTTTTCTTGGAGAGCTGGTAGCGGGAGAGGTTCTTTTCCCGCAGTATCTGCTGGATCGTCATATACATCACCGCTCTTATTATATCGGTGCGCCGATAATCAGTCAAGAGAAAACCTTGTAAACCTCTGCCTGCCATGCTTACATCTGCATTTCGGGAGTCTGTGATCCACTCTCCCGAAGCTGCTGGGCGTACTCATGCAGGCTCGTGCCGGTCTGCTGCTGGCAGAACGCCTCCATCTTGCGTGCCAACACCTCCTGCTCAGCGGCGTTGAGGTGATAGCTCCAGTTTTCTTCTGTGCCATCTCCTTTGCAGAGATTCAGCTCCAATGTATCACAGAGACAGTCTTTCTCGATGTCGTAGTTGGCATAGATGTTGAGCCAGTCATCGTTCTGATCGGTGCAGACGAATGTCCCGAAGGCGGCATCCACATCGAAGTCCGCCTGCAGATAAAAGTTGAGCTTGCCATCCGATTCGATGATCTCCTCACCGAAAGAAAAATTCCGTGCAGAGAGATGTCCTGCCGAGGTGATCTCTTTGCCGTTCAGACACTCCAGCAGTTTCTGCAGCATCACATCCCCGGAAACAAGCTGCTTTTGTGTTGCACGATAGGCGGCTGTAGACACATCCTGCATAGCCCATGTTTTCCAACCTTCTATGGTATGGACAGCGGAGAACTCCCGCTTGTCAAAATTCAAATCAAACACGCCGGTGACTTTTCCCGTATTCTCCATGCGCAGATGTATCAGGTGCTGATACTCCTCCGGCGTGATCGGCTGGGCCTGCGAATACAGAGAGATGAATTTGCCGGTGCTGCGCTCCGCGTCTTTTAGATATTTGCGGAGCATCCTTGCGGCACCCAACAGTTCCTCGCCGGGGGTAGTTTTATAATACCACTCCTTCCCGTTTTCCATCACATGGTAGGCCGCATAAGTGCGGGCGGCTTCTTCCGCCTCACGGTTTGCGGCATCCTCGGCATAGATCTCACGGCTGATGCGCTCATACTCACGCTGCGGAAGCTGATTACAAAGCTCGTCCAGCACAGTTTCCAAATGCTCCTGCAGCGTCTCCCCCTTGAGGTGCTTTTCAATGGCGTTCTTCCACCTCCGGTCCAGCCACAGGACGATTTCTTCATGCTGTGCCATGCTCATCGCCCTCTTTCTGCTTCGTTACGGATGCTTTTGCAGGCCGCCTGGGTCTGGCCGCAGGAGCAGATTTACTGTCCACATACTCCCGCACCGCTTCCGGGACTTCCGATTCATAGAGCTGCTGCAGCACTTCCTCCATGCGCCGCTGCACGGAAGACCGCTGCTTGCGGAGCACAAACTCCAGCGCATCCAATTTGGCTGCGTCAAATCCAATGGTGATATTCTTACTTTCCAATTTCAGTTCCTCCTTAGTCATACTTGATCCCCGGCACCTCCAGCCAGTGGGTCCAGCCCCGGCCCTGGAGCTTTGTTTTTACCACGCCGTACCGTGTGTCCATGGCCTCTATGACCTCACCGTTTCCAATGTAGACGCCGATGTGCCCGGACTTCCACACAGCCAGTCCCGGCGTGTCGGGCATGGTCTCAATGCTGCCTTTGCGTCCGGCGTTATAGTACATACCGTCTGCACCCACATCGGGCATACCGTTGCTGCCGTACTGGATCTCCATGGTCTCGGTGTTCAGCCAGCCGTAACCTTTGATGAGCCCCACGCAGTCGGTGGTACGCCTGTTCAGCCAATGGGAACGGATGAAGTCGGCTTCATCCCCTACGCCCTCCGGGTATTGCGAGATCTTATATTGCAGCAGCTCCGGCGTCAGTACCTGCCCAAAAGTGCCCCACACATAACCCCACCCGGAGTTCCATGCGTTGGCGGCATAGATGGCCAGATCTGCACTGTTCTTTGTGGCAGGGTCTGTAAACATGGATGCCTCCAGTTCCATCGGCGCATTGCCTCCCGGCTCATAGGCTCCGTTGAAGGTACCGCTGCCCGCGCTGCCCATGACCATGGAATAGATCTTCACGGCATTGGAGCGTTCCTCTGCCGTGACCGCACGCCCCCGCCACACGGATAGCTGCGCATAGACTTCCTCCATAGGAAGCGGCACGACCACTTCATAGGTTTCATCCGTCTCCTCCCGCACCCTTGTTTCCGTTTCATAAAAGCAAGCCGCAAACGCCTCTGCATCCGCCTGCGACAGCGCATCTGCTCCAAAGCAGAGGACAAAGAAAACAGCCTTGACCTGTATTGGATCAAGACTGTTTCCCTCGGCTTTTTGATTGACCTCGGCCATCGCCGCATCCAAATGGGCGAAAGAACCCTGCATCTGCGTGAGCTGTGCCCGGTATTCTGTCGGGACACTTTCAGACAGCTCCGTCCCATAGAACGCCGCCGATACGACAGCGCCGTTGTGCTCGGCTGTGCCGGAGCCTACACAGCACAAGAACGCCACCAATAAAATCACCGGCGACAAAATCGCCGCCAGCACCCACCCGACTGTTTTGCGGCCCTTTTCGCTGGTCAGAACGGCAGCCGCCAGCCGAACAAGCTGTGCGCTCAAGCAAAGTCACCTCCTCCATCACCGACCACCAGCCGAGCCAAACAGCGCCGCCTTATGCATCGGCGCCTTCACCTCCAGATGGTACCGTTCCATGCCGCATTTATACAAGCACTCGCCACGCCTTGCCCGCTGGATGAGTTCAAACTCCGCCTCGTCCAGCTGCAGCATATCCATATAGAATCGCTTCCCAATGGAGCCGGGATTGAATAGAAACTGGTGGGGCGGAATGGCAAAGAGCGGCTTTGTCATCTCCCGCACACCCTCCTGGTCGAAATCTTCCAAGTTTTGAGAAGCCATTACCAGCGCCGAGTCCCGCTTGCGCACACGCTTCAGGCAGTTGCGGATGTACTCAATGGCCACCGGGTTAGACAGCCACAGGTACAGCTCATCCAGCACCGCTACGGTATTACCGCCCGTCAGCAGCCGGTCCGACATATACGCCAGCACATTGAACAGCAGGGCGTTCCGCAGGCTCTTGGCCGCCGTCAGCACACCGCCCACACCGAACACCAGAAAACGGTCGCCGGAGATATTGGTTTGTCCGTTGAAGAACAGCGCATCCGCCCCCACGCACAGGGAATGCAGGCCCAACAGCACCTCCTGCAGCAGCTCCTGTGTGTACAGCGCACCCGACTTGTAGTGAGCCAGTTCCTCTTGCATGAGTTCGTACAGGTCAGAGAGAATGGGGTAGTCCTCCGGTGCAAGCTGGCGTAGGTCCGTCTCCTCCGTAATGCCCCAGCGGGCATATAATTTGGACAGCATGATCTCTATGGTGTCCAGCTGCGGGTCGGAGAAGTCCTTATAGGCCCGGAAGAAGTCTTTCAAAAAGGAGATGTGCCGTGCCAGCAGAGTGGACTTGCGAAAGGCCTCCGGGGCTGTCTCGTCGGTGTCCTCGTTCCAGCTCCGCACTTCCAGCACATTGATGCGCTTTTCTCCGGCCATTAAGTCAATGAAGCATCCACCTAAGTTTTCGCACAGCTCCTCCAACTCATGCTCGGCGTCCAGAGCAATCACCGACTTGCCCGCCTCCAGCAGATTGCAGATCAGCAGCTTGATGAGATAGCTCTTGCCCTGGCCGCTGTTGCCTAAAATGAGGATGTTGGCAGAGGTCTTGTCGCTGTCCCGGCGGTCAAAGTCCACCACAATGTTGCTGCCGTATTTGTCTTTTCCAATGTAAAAGCCGTTGGGGTCTGTCTTGCCGGAGTAGTTGAAAGGATAGAGATTGGCCACGCTGCCGGCGGGCAGTACCCGCTCGAATTCCCGGCCCAGCATATTGCTGCCCACAGGGCTGACGCAGCAGAATCCCTGCTTTTGCCGCAGGAGCAGCTTGTCCACATTCAGCTTGCAGCGCACCAGCTCCGTCAGTACATCCGTCTGGAGCTGACGAAGCCGTTCCTTGCTATCCGCCGTCATCTCCAAATACACGGCACAGTGGACCAGCGGCTCGTGCTCCCGGTGCATTTTATGCACCAGCTCCGCCACATCCCGCAGATTGCTCTCCGCCGCCACCGCCTGCCGCAGTTTGTTGGGGTCTGAGCCGTCCAGCTTGTTTTTCTTGTTGGCGTTGTCGATGATCCTGTCCTCCTCGCCGGGGGACACCTGCCGGCAGTAAATGCGCAGCGTCACGCCGCTTTTCTCACCCAGCTCCCGCAGGAGCGCCTGGGCCTCGGTGCTGGCCGGATATTCCCGCAGCGCCCACACGCAGCGGTAGGTGCTGCCGAAGATGTAATGATCCACCTCGAATTTCACCACCCCCGGTGCGATGCGGTCCAGATAAGTGCGGAGAAACGCTTCCTGCTGGGAAGGGGCCTTTTTAGAAAATGGATTCTTCATTTTTCCTCCTCACCACATATATAGTTCTATGTGCGGCTCCAGTTCCGGCTCCTGCCCGGTAAACTGTTCCGGCTCCTGAAACATCTGCGTATACCGCTGTATCTGCTCCTCCGTCAGGGAGCAGAAGCCCCCTGCATGGTCATCTCCCACCAAAAAGAAAGGCCCGCAGATGATGTCATCTCCGAACCGTCGGTTGGGCTGCATGCCGTTCAGTTTTCCCTCATCGTTACAACAGAGGACAACGCCGTCTCCCATAGAGAGAGGCTGGAACAGACCCTCTACCTCCCGCTGGATGGCTTTCAGGCCCTCCTCCATCTCTTTCGCATACGGAGCTTTTCCCGGCTCCACTTTCAGAATTCGCATTTCAAACCTCCGTTTCCGCTGTCAGCCACTGCGCCCCGTCTACAAAGGAGAATACCTCGTGGGTGGCGTCCTGCTCAAAATAAATAGCCAGCAGCTCCATAAGCCGCTGGCCCTCCGCACGCTGAACGACAAATCCGCAGTCCCGGAACTGCTGCTCCAGGGATGCATAGTTCATGGTCCCGTCCGTTTTTCTACGCCGCAGAACGAAGCAGAACTCACGCGAGGAGGCCATGGTGGTCTGGACGCTGTCCAAATGCTGACGATCCTGCACCAGCAGCCCACGGATGGCGGGCATGTCTTCCGCCTCCAGCCGCTGCCGGTAGAACTGGCGGTTATCCTGAAAGGACTCCTTGGAGTCCAGGGCCAGCAGTTCCAGTTCCGCCATACCCTTCAGCACGCCCAGCAGCTCCTGCACCTTTGCCCGAACGCCCTGCTCCGGCAGGACATTCAGATTGCTGGGATGAACGAAGTAGAAGGCCAGCTCTCCGCCCTCTGTTACGACGCCGTCATTTGTAATATCATCGATGCCGATGAGCTGCCGGGTAGATTTTTTCCTGCTCATGCCGATTCCCTCCACACATAATATTGTTGTCCGAAAAAGAAAAACGCCGCAGCATAGCGCAGGAAGTCCAGCATGCTGATCCCTCCGTGCCGAATGCAGAGAAAGGCCAGCGCCGCTGTAATGACCAAGGGGATCATGCTGCCGGTCTGGGTCAGCGCCAGCACCGACAGCAAAAGCCCTGTCCCGATCCACGCCACATCCCGCAGCGTCCACAGCCACAGCATAGGCCGGGCCGTTAAATTTTCGGGGTATAGATACATAGTTTTCCTCCCAAAAGTGAAGCCGCAGGTGTTTGCCTGCGGCTTCTGTGTGTTTTATTCTTCCTTCTCGGCATCATTCAGCTCGCGCTCAATGAGCCCCAGGATGAAATCCTTCTGCTTCAGGCCGTTCCTGGCCAGGTAGTCCTTCAGCCGGTCGAAGAGTTCCTCCGGTACCTGAAAGGCGATGGTGCGATTGTTGGCGTTCATAGTTCGTGCTCCTCCTTCAAAATGTTCTCTGAGTATGTCCGTGATGTAGTCGGCCAGGGTCTGGCCCCGCTGCTCCTGCTCCGTCCGAAGCCGCTGGTGCAGCAATAGCGGGATGGGTGCGCAGAGGTTCTTTTTTTCTTCCATAGTCTGCTCCTTTCCGCCTCTCCCGAGGCAAGCAAAGCATAGCCCAACTGCGGCGCATAAGCTATTGACAAGTCTAACGAGAATAGAAGCGCAAAGGCAGCATACCGGACAAGTCTAACGAATATTTTCGCTCATCTGAACCGCCTGCACCAAACACTGCATCACGAAGTCCACACAGGGGATGGCCACACTGTTGCCCAAGGCCTTATACCTTGCGCTGTCGGATGCACCGGGGATGTCCGTCCACCCGTCCGGGAAGCCCTGCAATCTCTCACATTCCAATGGAGTCAGGCGGCGAATGAGATGGGCATGGACATCTGCCTTTTGGCAAATGAGATCGACGGCATCTTTACACTGCCGTGCGCTCTGTGTGCTGACCACATCATTCTCCCTGAAGTCATCCACACGCTGGCGGCTGTAGACCGCATGGTGATCTGTGGCAGTCAGGGTATAGGCGATGTCCTGCTGGTATCCGATGCCGTTCCCGCCGTTCTGTGGCTGGCGGTCTATGGCATTTCCCGTAATGCAGATCACAGGTTCCCGCTCCACCAGCGGTACATTATTGCCGCCCGTCCCATAGCGTGCCGACATGGTAGGCGCTACCTCCTCCATCTGCCGGTAGCGGGCATCAATGCCGTGGTTTTCATACACCAACGGCTGATGGCCGTGCTCCTGCGCCCGCAGTGTACCTGTCATACCCTCGGAAATTTCCATGACCTGACCGCCCTGATCGTTGATGCACAGCACAGATGGCATACAGTTGCCACTGGCGCCTGCCTTCAGTGTTGGGGCAATACTTTCGTGGTATCCGATGCTCCCGGCACTGGCTCCGGCACCTGCAGAAAAACCGGCAACAAATGTCTGCTGTTTTATTCCCGGCTGTGCATTTAGAGCACCCGCCACATCATGTAAGTCACGAACCTCATCTCTTTGGTTGGCCGCAAAGGCTATAACGCCATTCCTGCCGGTGGACATCCCGCAATTGACTCCGAGGGTAGCTGCCACATCGCCGGTCAAGTCTCCGTTGTAGCCGTCAAAGCCCTCAGTGTTTTCACTTGCCTGCGTCACGAAAGTCTGCATCTGCATATTTGAGGTGGCCATCAGCGCACCAGACACCCCTTGCAGGTCGATGCCCTCGTCCCGCTGGTTGATGTGATAGGCATCTATATCTGTGATCTGGCCGTCCGGGAGCGCAAGACCCGCCTGGATCTTCAGCGCCCGTTCCAGCTTCTTTGGCAGCGCTTTGCCCCGTTCAAACGCCCGGCGCAGTATCCCCATGCAAGCCTTCGCTGACAAATAATACTTTGTCGGCGGTGCGCCCTGCAAAATCCGCGATAAGGAAGATTCTCTTGCGCCTCTGGGGGACACCCCAGTATTGAGCGTCCAGGCACCGCCAGCATAGGGAGAAATCAGTTCCCAGTAGGATTCGCCCAGCAGGTTGCCATGCCCAGGGGTAAGGTCTAGGGACATGAACGGTACCGCACTTAATTCGGACGATCTCTTCCAGGACGATGCGGAAGTCCTCGCCCTTCCGCTCTCCGCTGGAGAAGGCTCCCGGCACATTTTCCCATACCATAAATCGGGGCCGAATATGGATACCTGCCCGGCCTCGTGATCTGTCTGCATCTCTCATCTCCTTTACGATGCGGATCTGTTCCATGATGAGACCGGAGCGCTCTCCGGCCAGCCCGGCTCTGGCTCCGGCTACGGACAGATCCTGACACGGGCTGCCACCGCAGATGATATCCACCGGCGGCAGCATGGCCCCATCCAGCTTCGTAATATCTCCATAATGCAGCATCCCCGGCAGCCGCTGCTGCGTGACTCGAATGGGAAACGGCTCGATCTCACTGGCCCATAGGGGGATGACACCGTTGTGTATAGCCGCCAGCGGAAAGCCGCCAATGCCGTCAAACAGGCTGCCCATAGTAATGCACCTCATTTGGCCGCCACCGTCCGGGCAATATTGACGGCGCTCTGAGCTGTGTAAACCGCCGAGGTAAGATTGGCCTTCGTGGTGGTGTCCAGCCCAAAGGCCCCAGCGATGCGGGGAATTTCCCCGGCAGAGAGCATGAGTCCCAAGCCCAGCAGGGCGTGGTTTTTGAACACCATCAGCCCGGCCACAAGGATGGTGGCCTGCAAGAACGCCGTGAGGCACAGGCCGATGACCTGCTTGCACCACTGGACGAATCCGTCTCCATACCCCCTAGGCACAGAGAACATATACAGGCTCCCCACGGCAATCTGGATCAGCAAAATACCACCGCGCTTCAGATTGCTGAAAAACACCTTGATGACCGCATAGGCCATGAGGATAAGACAGAAAAGAACCATAAGCCCGCTGGTCTCCCGCCCAAATCCCCGCAGGGGATAGGTGGACTCCGTTAGGCTTTCCAGGTTTTCAAGATCTGCCAGCGCCGCCTTTGCCGCATCCCCGATGCTGGTGGACCCGAAGCCGGTGATGCCCGCCGTCAAGGTGCCCTGCAAGGAAATTGCCAAAGAATAGAGCCGCACCGGCACCTGGGTAAAAAGAGAGACGGCCAGAAAGCCCTTGAGGACATTCAGCACCGTCTCTTTCACATTGCCCCGCCCAGCGGAATATTCGATGCCGCATTCAAACACAGCCACCACCAGTCCCGTGGCAAACAGGGCCCAGCCCAAATAGGAGAAAAACAGCACCACGCTCTGCACCCAGTTCATCTCGAAGAGCTCTGCGCCCATACTGCCCATCTCCGAAAAGAAATTTCCAAGGAAACCAACCACTTGACTGTAAAACCAGTCCACGATCTGCCCCAGTATTTTGTCCGCTACAAAGTCCCATATAAACAATAAATCACCTCCTGAACATGCAAAACCGTCCCGCCAACCAACAGCGCAATTTTCCACTCATACCCCGATAATACTCCAAATATACAGCGGCGCCGTCAGCGTGAACACAAGGCATGCAAACAGAATGGCCGGAGCCGTCCATTCAAATTGCCCTGTTTTCCGATAGTCAAAATACGCCGTCCCCAGCTTCACGAAAAAGAAAATAGCCAGAATCATGTCAATAGCGGGAAAAACCACCTTGTTGACCACCGACTTGATTTGCCCGGACGCCGCCGTCCAGGTGCTCTCCACTGCGCCCGCTACATCGCCGCTGCCTGCGGCAAAGGCCGCCACAGACAGCAGGCAGCACAGCAGCGCCGTGATACTCAGCATGAGCATGATACGCTTTGCAGTTTTCATTTTGCGTCCTCCTTACAGTGTCATTTCATTCATGCCGTGCTGCAGCTCGGCCAATTTCTCCGCTGCCCAGTCGGGGATACACTCGTCACGGATAATGCCCACGAACTCGGAGCGGTTCCATCTCGTGGTCTCGCCGTCTCCCAAACAGGTGCAGAGTACCGAGCGGCCACGGGCGTGGGGCTGACAGCCGAAGCCGCTCAGAGCCAGCCACAGCTGATTTTCCGGCTGCCAGCAGGACTCCCGCAGCGTGTCCGGCGATAGGATCAGCACCCTGCCGGTGAAGTCCTGCTCCCCGGAGTTGGGTTCACAGTGTTCTGCGCCGAACAGGTGCAGCTTTGCCAGCTCCGCCCGGTATTCGCTGACAAATCCGTCCAACACGGCGGGATGGCTGTTTATGAGGAAGGTGTGCCGGTGTCCTCCGTCTTCGGGGACGAAGATGGAGCGGCTCCACTTCTTATTGGTCTCGTGGTAGCGTCCGTCATAGGACTGCTCCTGCAATGTGTTGGCCAGCACAAAGCCCACCCGCTTATAGCCATACTGGTCAATAACGCTTTTGGCGCAGTCGGCGCCCAGATGCATCCCGTCAAAGTCCCTGCGGATGGCCAACTCTATGGCCCCGGCGCAGGCGCAGTTGGTGCGGAAGTTGGCACGCCACAGCTCCAACTCGCCCCGCTCCCGAGCCTCTTTGGCCGTGTAGGGGTACATCGTCTCACTCGGCAGCATAGACGATGTCTCCTTCCTCTAACAGCTGTGCCAGCAGGGACGGGCAGCATCCACTCAGCATAAGCAGGGGGCGAATGCTGTCCGGCACCTGCGGCACATCCTCCATATCCTTTTCGCAGTCGACTGCGCAGGGCATCCTGCATGCCTCCTGCAGCACCCCCAGCAGTTCCACGGCAGCCTGAGACAAGCCATCCAGTGCGTGTAGCAGCTGCTCTGCCGTCATTTCCTGCGGCATGAGCAGGATGTGATCCTGTCCCAGCCACGCAGACAGGGAGATGCCCACCAAGCCCAGTTCCTCCAGTGCACCGTTGGGAATGAGCAGGCCGTTCTTTTCAAATTTCATTTCATTGTTCATGCGAAAATCCTCCTATACTTTTAAGGGCTGCTGCGGTATATGCACCAGCCTGCACGATTTTCCCCGGCTGTCATAGTCGCCGAAGAAGGACATCTGCGGCGCAAAGGTACGGGGATCGTAGTTGGTCATGATGTACTCACGGTACTTGTTGTTTTTCTTCTTGGACTGGCTGTTGGGACGCTCTACCTCGTAGATGAAGAAATCGTCGTACAGCTCCCGGATGTACGGGCAGTTGTTATAGGACACCATAGCGAAGCCCGTATGCTTTACCAGCACATCGTGGAGCCGCTGGTGGTCGCTGCGGGGAAACTCCACCGTATAGCATTCCGCCTCATAGTAGGGTGGGTCACAGTAGACCACGGTCTGCGGGTCGTTTCGGGCGGTGATGATGCTCTCGAAATCCTTGTTTTCCAGTACCGCATTTTTCAGCCGATGGGAGCACTCCCATATATCATGGAAAAACCGTCGTATATCGCAGGAGCCTCCGCCATAGCTGTCGCCGCTGCTGTTATAGCTGTAGCGCTGCAGCTTATAAAACGCCGCGGCACGGCGCACATTGCCTAAACTGCCACGCTCTAAAAGCAGCTGCCGCACGATCTCCGCCTGGGGCGGCTGCAATAGAATTTCCGTCAGATCCAGCTGCTGCTCCATATATTCCGTGGTGAAGTCCTCGCCCCGAAGCTGACGCTGCAACACATCGAATTCGTCATGGGCGTTGATGGGGAGAAAGCCCAACTCCCTGACCAGCTCCATCGGACGCTCCTTGGCACAGAACAGGAGGTTATACAAATCGTGGTTCAGGTCGTTATAGATCTGCAAGCAGCCCCTGGGCACAGCGGTGTTTAGCGTAATAATGCCGCTGCCGCCGAACACATCCACCAGCGTCTTGTAGTGGCTGGGCAAAAGCATCTGTATGGCCCACATGAGCTGCCCCTTGCCGCCCACCCAGGGCACGAGCCTGGTCGTAGGCTTCCTCATTTCCCGAAATTCTCCAAGGCCCGCTCCAGGCCGGAGATGGCAGCGTCTAACCCACTGCGCATCTTTTCGAGGCTTCGGATGGTGGCATAGACCTCCGCTGCCGTCTCCGCATAGTAATACCCCCGCCGATCCGCCGCAATGGGTACGGCCTCCTGCCGCAGTCGGTTGATCTTTCGCCTAAGCTCGTTCCCGCTGATGCCCAGCGCCCGCTCCAATTCCCGGCTGCTGACCACATTTTTATGTCCCTTGCATCCGTTCTCCAGATACCGGGAGATGGTCTCCTTCGTCATTCTTGCACTCCTTTCCGGGTACCGCTCACCGAAAAGGGTGCAAAAAGTGGGACCGCTGTCCCTTTTCGGAAAGCGGCCCCATTATTGATTCAGTTTACTGCATGGTTATATCCATGCCCTGCTGCGGCAGATGCATAGGCTGTCCATCCGGACGATGGACATAGCCATAGTCACTGAGGATGCCCCTATCTCTATACATCAGGTCTGCGCCGTAGGCGGTGAGATTCAAATTCCGGATGAGCAGGTCAAGCTCTGGCCCGTCTGCCATAAGGGAAAGTTCCTCCCGTGCCCGATCCTCCAACGAGTGGATATTCGGTTCGAAGGCGTATTCACTCAGGTGCTCTGTCAGCGCCATGGCATCCTCCAGCTTGTAAATATCCAGCTGACTGGCCACTGCCTTGAACGCCGCCAGTTCCCCATTTGCATCCAGCATTTCGAGACACTGCGCAAATTGATTGACCTGCTCCATGCTGGTGTGAGCCATATCTACGAAGGCCCACATCTCCGGCATGGCGGTGTCGCATTCCTCCAGCTGCACCTCCTGCCAGCTATCCACCTCCAGACAATCCAGCACGGCATCCAGCTCCGCCTGCTTTGCGGGCAGGTACAACTTTACGGCACGGACATCACTGACACAGAGGAAATGGATCATATACGGCGGCTTTCGTGGCGGCCTGCCCAAGTTGGGCGGAGCCTGCCGCAGCTCGGCTTCCCGCACTACATAGCCGTTCGGGGTCATAGCGCCGTGTTCGTCCCGGCGCATCCTTTCACCGATCTTGGCATAGTCCAACAGCTCCAGCACACTCTCCGGCACTTGTTCCAGCTCCGGCAGGAACTCGTTCTCCACATAGAACCGACCCAATGCCGCATCGTCCCGGATCCCCGGCACCACATGACAGCAATCCACGCTGTACGCCAGATCCAGCAATCGCTGGAGGGTCAGTTCACCGCCATTGGTTTGGCACAGCTCGTCGACCTCCATCTGCACCAGTCCCTCAAAGGCAATGGCTTCTACATGGTCGAATGTGCTCAGCTGCTCCGCCAGAGCGTTGAACTGATACAGGTCGCTGTCATCAAGGAGCGGTGCAAGAAAACCGCACCGGCCAATGTCCTCCACCTGCCAATAGGGTTCCCGTCCATCCACCAGCCGCAGCTTATCCAGTGCGTCTATCAGTTCCCACGGCGTAGCGGGCAGATCCAGCTCTGCGTGATTACTGCGATCCGGATCACCCAGATATACGGAGAAAACCTTTTTATCCAAGCTCCATGCCTCCTCTCTGCTGCACGATGTCCATGCAGTGATCCGGGTCTGCGCCGGGGACATCCCAGCCGCACATGCTGCCGATCTTCATAGCTTCCTCCTGAGCGGGTGTTACACCCAACTTCCGGTTTTGCTCATCCGCAATGCGGCGGTTTTCCTGTGCATCCGGCGTAGACCAGTCGCTGGGATAGTACCCGCTCTCCCCACGCTTCACGCAGATGAGCTGGCCCGTACCCGGCAGCAGGGTAAAACACAGCTGAGGCAGTTTGTCCCGGTAAGGCTCGAACCGCTCCTGCTCCGTCCGGATGCTCCAGTCCTCATCCTGCCACAGGTGGACATACAGTTCCCGGCCGCCGTCCAGTGCGATCTCCCGCTGCTCGAAGCCTTCGCCCCAGCCATCCGAGGCTTGGCCGGAGATGTACTTCTTCAGCGCAGCCAGTTCTCCGTCCGACAGTTCGCCGCTGATCTGACACTCCGCCACGCCCCACAGCCTGCCGTGCCGCTGCTCCACATCGAAGACAACGGAATGTACCTTGTCGTTGACGCTGTCCGGTTTTCTGTACCAGTACATGACGCCTCTGACCTGTTCCTCCTGCATGCGGTTTTTGAATAAGGCGCTGCGGATCTTGTCCTCATACGATGCCAATTCGCCGCCGGTGAGCCGTTCCGCCTCCTCCGGCATATCGCCCCACTCATCCGGCTCGTAGAGTTCGGCAGTCAGCGGCATATACAACTTCAGCATGCTGCGTTCGGGCGGCAGGACAGTGAAGCTGTCCTCGCCGGGGATGAGGGCCAGCGTCCGCCCGTTATCCCATTTCATCTGAAATTGCCCGGCGTCATCTACGCACACAAGCGTACCCTCTGTGCCGGGTGCTACCGGCGCATAGGGGTCCTCCATGGAAACCAGTCGAATGCGGGTGCCGGGCGGGTATTTTTCCCGCAGGAATTTCACCATTTTCTCGGATGTAAACATTTTTAGATCTCTCCTATTTTCTGTGTGTATTCAGATAGCGTATATGGATCATCCTCACTGAAGAAATCCAGCAAAATATCATCTGCCGCCTTGCGAACGGCAGGATCGTCCGTCAGGACTTCGTAGCGAAACCCGGTGGTATCCCGATAGGGCAGTTCCGCCCGGATACAATCCAGAAACGACTCTGCATCGTAGTAGAGGATGTCATCGTCCCCGACAAATGTGGCCTTGCCAATAGGCTCCATAATGCATCACTTCCTTCTTTCGCAATACACCACCAGCCGTTGCCGTCCTCCGCTGGCGTAGGGATGGCAGGTGATGAGCGTCAGCAGGTCACGCCCCGGCTGGATTTTGATTTTGTCCACCTGGTCCGGCTGGATGATCTTCATATCAACCACGGCATAGGTGAGTGTTTCCCATAGACTCGTAATCGTTACGGTATCGCCCGCCTGCAAGCGGTCTATGTGCCGAAAATAATCCGCGCCATACCATCCTCTATGCCCGGCAACGACGCAGTTGGTACTCATGCCGCCAATGGGCGCCGAAGTATTCCCCAGTACGGCGGCCCCTGCGGCAAGGTGCGAATCCGACGCGCCCAAGTAGACCGGCATGACCAGCTCCAGCGCAGGGATCTCCAGCACGCCTATGATCTCGTCCTCCACGCCGTAGTCTCTCAGCAATACAGCAGGCTCCTCACAAGCCGCAGCATCGGCCAGTCCCGCCTGCCGCTCCGTATAAATGCGCTGGTTATATCCCTGCAAGTCCGCCAGCAACTCGGGGTATGACTGTCTCGCCTCCTCCAAAAAGCCCTGTGCCGCCGCGCTCATGTCCGCTTGCAGCCTATGCCCGGAAACCACCGGCCACAGCAGAATACAAAGCCCCGCCACGGCCAGCGCCACCGCCAACAAAGCAGCTTTTTTACCCACGGCGTCGCCTCCTTGCAAAGAAGCAGACCCCGCCAGCCGCAGCCAACACACCAAGGCCGATGCCCAAGCCCGTGAGATAGTGCTGCGTCCACGAAGACGCAGCCTTCGGAGTTTTTCCATTTTCTACCACCAGCTCCGGCACATACGGCACCCGATGTCCCCGCACCAGCAGCCGGTGGGTGTTCACCCCAAAGGGCATACAAGTGATTAAAGTTACATAGTCCTTGTCCTCCTCGATTTGCAGCAGCGATGTGTCCGAAGGCAGTACCGTGGCGATCTGGTCCACCTCGTAGGCCAGCACCTCACCCAGCACATGGATATAGAAAACATCGCCTTTCACCAACTGGTCAATGTCTGTAAACAGCTTCGCACTGGCCATCCCACTGTGAGCCGACAGCACCGCATGGGTGCCTGCCCCGCCTACAGGCAGAGAAGTCCCCACCACATGCCCCACGGCCCGCTCCAGCGTCTCCACTCCCGTGCCGTGCCGCACCGGGAGATACACGTCGATCTTCGGGATGTCGATAGTACACATGGCCCCGCCTATGGCGAGTTGCTCTGCATAGACCAAGGGAGAGGCCGAAGCCCCTCCCGTACTGACCGCCGCCTCGCCCCGCAGCAAGGCATTATACGCCTCCGCCGCCCGACGCTGCTCGGCCAGCTTCGCGTCGTCGGCGTCTTCGATGGCATTGGTATAGACTGTTTCCACATCCGAATGATACCGTTCATTCAGCAGCTCACCCAGCAGCGGGTAGAGCAGCAATCCCAGCGCCAGAAGCACACAGGCCACCGCCAGCAGTCGCCACTTCACTGGTCGTTCCTATTGTGCTTCCGCCCCCGGACCACAATAAACGCCGCCACGCCCAGCAGCATGCAGCCGCCCACGGTGAACATCCAGGTGCCGTAACCGCCTGTCTTAGGCAGGTCAAAGCCGGGGTTGTTGATGACCGTCAGCGGCACGATGGCATTGCCGTCCTCCATGTCCACTGCGTCGCCGTTGACAGTGCCGCTGGCCGTCAGGAGCTTCACGCCGCAGGTCTCGCAGGCGCTCTCGCCCTCCGTAGCGGTAATGATAATTTCGATGCCATCCTTCAGCAGCACATACCCCTTGTCTGTGTCTGTCTCCGTCAGCGTGTAAGTATCGTCCTCCAGACCCATGACCCGGATGTGCCCCTCCCCGTTGGGCACAAACACCGTGGCCTTGCTCTCCTTCACCTCATGGCCGGTGACATAGTACACGCCGCCCACCAGCTCCGCCGTCACAAAATAGCCGTCCGTGTCGTTGTGCAGCAGGAAATGAACATTGGCCAGGTCGCCCTTGCCGTCCGAAAACTGCTTCAGCACATCCACACCGTAGGTATACACATGGCAGCAGTCCTGGAGCGTATCAAAGTAACCGGTATTGGTGCGCTCCCAGGTCAGCACCACCTCGTTGGGGTTGTCGCTGTCGCCCAGCTGTGCGTCAGCGGTAAGGGTAGCCGTATAGGTGATCCGCATAGTACAGTCGCTGTAACCACGCTTCACGCTGCCCGTGTAGACGCTCTCAGATTCGTTGATGTCCGCCAGCCCGGTCTCTGTCATACCAATGGTCATGGTGTTCTGTGCGTCATCATAGCTGACGGCGAACTTGCCGGAATCCTCGTCCCAAGCGGTGATCTGATCTGTGCATCCGGCATCTCGGAAGAACTCAATGATCACATCGCTTCTGTTGTAGCGGATGCCCTCACGCAGCGTGTCCGCAAAGGTATAGGTAGTGAGGCTGGTAGCCTTGGAGGTAATGGTGGGCAGTGTGCTGATGATCTGATACTCCACCACATCGCCCACAGAAGCGGTGGCGGTGTGTGCATAGCCGTCCGCAATATCCCCCGTGCCGCCGTTCTTGCCGGTGCTGTTTTTATCCTCCCGGACGGTCTTTTTCAGCGTGGGATTGCCGGTCTGATTCTTGGGGTACACGATCACATCATAGTTCCAGTCTTTGCCGTCGATAGTGGTCATGGGCAGAGACACGAAGAAGGGGTTGCAGGTGCTGGTGACATTCTCCGGCACACGGGTCTCCACCACCAGATACAGCCCCTGCTCCAGTCCACCGACCTTGCTGTGTCCGTTTTCATCCGTCTCGGGCATGGCCCCGCCGTTCCGGACGGCAATCTCCAGCGCATTTTTGACGGTGGTAGCATTGTCGGCCAAAGCGTCCGCCAGGGCTTTGTTCAGCTTGTCGGAGGTAAAGTAGAACACGCCGCCTCCGCTCTTGTAAGCGTCCGCCTTGCCCAGCCCAATGGCCTGGAGCACTGCGTCATCCGCAAAGCCATACAGCACGCCCACCTTATATTGTCCATTCTCCCGCTGGCTGTAAGTGGAGATGGACGCCACCCGCAGATAGCTAAACTCCACGCCCTGAATGGCGTACTTTGCCAGCTTGTCGGTAACGGCATCGTCCTGCACACCGGTGCTGACACAGGACGCCGCATCCCACGCCCCGTCTGCGCTGGCTGCCGTGATGTCGTACTTGTAAAGGGAAAGGGACGCCTTTCGCCCGGAGTCAATGGTCGGCGCCGCGAACGCCGTGGTGACCAGCCCCAAGGCCATGACCACAGCCAGGAGCAGCGCCCAAAGTCGTTTTGTTTTCTTCATGGTTCAGTTCTCCTTTTTCATCGTGGTTTTTTTGCAAAAATAAACACCCGTGCCGACACCCATGCCGAGCATGAGTGCCGCAAACAGAATATAAATTGTGAATCCCGCCCCGCCCGTAAAGGGCAGCGCAAAGCCCGCATTGTTGCAGGCGGTAATGGTGATGTCCCGGTCGCTTGCATCCAGCGTCCCCAAAAACAAAGGCTCCGCCAGCAGCATCATTCCCTCCGCCGCCTGCACCTCCGTCACCCGGTAGTAGGTGCCGCCGTCTGCTGTCAAATCTTCCCAGCAAACCGAGCCGCCCGCACCCGTTTCCGCTGTGCTCACCTCCTGCCAGTTCACCTGGTCCGCAGAGGATTCCAGCAGAAACCGAATCCCCGGCAGAGGCGCACCCTCGGCGTCCACTTTCTTTACCGTGATCCTGCCGGGGATGGCAGCGGTCTTGATTTTGAGATAAGCCGTCACTGGGTCCCGAACGCTGGCGGAATAGGTAACCACATCCTGAATACCGGTAGCCGATCCCCACACGCCGTCGCCCCAGACTACCACGCCCGCATGGGTAGTGCCATTTTTTCTGCCCACCACGGTGACAGCCTCCGGGATAGGCTTCTCCGTGGAAACCGCCAGCACATTCCCGCTCTTGCTGAAAGTCAAGTCCGCGTCCTCACAGCTAAAGCTGTACCTTTCCAGCATTCCATTGGTGTCCGTGACGCTGCCCACAAACTTGCTTCCGTCCCAACTCAGCTCCAGCGTCCCCGCATTGGAAGGCAAAGACCCGCATAAGCTGGGCCGCTTACTGTGGGTCTGCACCGAAGTCACAATGGAGTTGTAGTAACTGAGAATTTTGCTCCGCAGGGGATGGGTACTATCCACCCGTTCCAAGGCTTCGTTATAACCCATAGACTTCACATCAATATGGTAGAAGCTGCTGTCCCGTTCGCCTACCACCACCTCCCAAATGAGAATCTGCGTGGCATAGGCCCAGGCCATTTTCTCCGCCGTAGCTTCCACATCCGCCCACCAGCCCCCGCCGATAGAGCCGTGGTAGCCGTAGCTCATAACCCGCCCGATCAGCCGCTGCACCTCACGGGGCGAAAGAGGATGCCCGGCAGGCAGGGTCATGCGGTCCCACCAGGTATCGTCATGGTCCGTAAGGGAATCATAGTTTTTCTGCGGCACACCCGGCTCAATGCAGTAGGCCACCTCCCCCTGCCAGGAATCCAGGCACCGAAACTGCGTGTAGTTGCCAGCTGCCACATGATACCCAAACCGCAGGTTTAACGCCCCATGCCCCCACTTGCCGCTGGATTTTAGCGTGTCATCTGACAGCGGAAAATTCCAAATATACACCTGCTTAGATGCCGCAAAAGCCGTAGTGGGCAGCATGCACACGCACAACACCAGCGCCAGCAAAAACGCCGTCCCACACTTGATAATTCGTTTCAAATTAACCCTCCCATTCTCCTAAATTTTGCCATAAGAAAAAGGCTCTCACAGAGAGCCTTTCCTCTATATACAGCTTCCGTTATCCACGTCCGATGAACAGCTCATACTGCCCGTCTCCGGCCTGTTCCGTCCATATCCACACAGCGGTGCAGCCTTCCTGATCCTTATAGTACGTCAGATCATCCCGGATATAGGCGGCCAAAACATCTTCCGTCTTGCTGCTGCACCGGATGGGAGTGTCCCATGTGCCGGCTGCCGCAGGATCCAGCACCAGCCCGATGCTCACGGCATAGTCCTTGGCGTAGGCCAGCCAGTAGTCCATGGCAAAGGCTTTCTCCTCCGGCTGTGGAGCTGCCTCATCCGTCACGGGTTCAGAGGGGGCGGATCCTGTGGGCGGAGTTTCAGGCGGCACAGTCTCGGCAGGCAGCACTTGCACCGGAGGAACTTCCGCCGCAGGCTTCGCTTCTCCGGCAGAGGAATTGGTTTTCTTTTCTCCCGACGGCTCCGCATCGACAGGGCCGGGGCGTTCTGCCTCATCTTGTGTTACGACCTCCGAAGGGTTTTCGTTTCCATTTTGCGCCGCTGTGGTCCCGGAAGCGGCGGCAGATGCCACTTGCGGCGGATCTCCTTCTGTCGTTTTCGCAGATGCTCCGGCTCCGCCGCAGCCTGCGAGGAGAAGCACGCTCAGCATACCCGCCATGATTTGCAGTTTTTTCATTTTGTACCTCCAGTTTTTATTTTTCTTTTCCGTCCTGTGTTGGTACACAACACAACTACCACAGGATCGCCCACAAGTCAACGGGAATCTGCGCAGCTGCCATAGAAAACGGGAGGCCCTCTGGCACGAGCTCCGTTCCAACTCATGCCATGCCGCCCATTTCCATGCGGGATGCTTCTTCCCGCGCCATGTTCTGCCGCTGGACATCCAGATCATA
>ULVN01092341.1_pt1 | contig 23796 bp, 17 predicted proteins | sample 1959491 | NCBI WGS metagenome assembly ULVN01 (sample SAMEA4835787, study PRJEB28245) | human gut metagenome | biome: gut microbiome; material: fecal sample | place: Denmark | collected 2008 | reverse complement strand
ATTGTTTGAGCGAAGCGAGTTTACGGGCGAATGTGCCGAGCAACTGATTGAGAGCCGCAAGCTAAGTACTGCGGCGCGGCGTTGCGGGTGTCGAGCGGGAACGGCTCGTTTGCTTTTCTTTTGCAGGCGTTTTCTTTTTCAAACAAAAAGAAAATGCCGAAGCGCGGGAAGTATATATCTTTTGATTATAGTGCGACGCGAAGATAGAGTGCAAATTCTACAATTTCATATTGTGCCGCTTGCGCGGCAACGGTGCGTCGAGTCGCCGCACCCTACAAGTTGCGCGTCAATAAATTTGTGCAGATTTTGCGGGCGGATAATATTCGCTCCTACAGCGCACTTATTCACTATTCACTTTTACTTATTACTTTGAGCGTCAGCAAAACAAGCCCCTCAGTCTCGGCTTACGCCGAGCCAGCTCCCCTACAGGGGAGCCAAAATAGACTGTGCGACAGAGTCCAAATATTGAACCTTAATTGCACGCTCCAATATATTCAAAAAGCCCCGACAGTCATTACCGCCGGGGCTAAAACTGCTTTATGAACGCCTGACATTCGGCGCTTTTATATCAGTTCAAATTCAATATCATCTTTCGGCTTCTTATAAAACACCATGCACCAATCGGGCTCATATTCTGGCTCATAATACAGTGACGAGCAAGCAGTTCGCCCGCTCGCCGATGATGTGACGATGACGATCGGGCCGTCCGCGCCGCCGATAATGCCTATTGCCGACGCCGCTTTGCCGCGGGGCGCGAGAATCCCGCGCGGTTTTTCCGGCTCCGAGCGGTCATTCACGGATATCTCATCCATCGGAATTTCCGGCGAGATATCATAATTCATTATTGTACACAGCGGCGGTTCTTTTTCGCCGATATGCCGCAGCTTTGAAAACTTCTGCTGTTCGATAGCCGTAACCGTCAGCGTATGCTTTTTTCCGGTCACGGGATTTATAAATTCTGTCTTGTCGCCGGGGCGATTCGCCTTGAAATGCGCTCCCGGGACGGGTATCTTTTCCGCGCGAAGTTGCAGGGTCAGGGAATCTGATTTCTTCGGTTTTCTGCCGCGCCACGGGATACTCATCCTCACCGCAAGCCAGCAAAAAGATTTATCGAGCCCGTATCTGTCGAGCAGAGCTTCCGCCGCATCACCGCTGTCGGGGAAAAGCGGATTCCAGCAGTCGGAGCTTGAAAACTCCATGTCGCTTTTTCTGCCGCCGAACTGAATTGAGGCGAAGATATCGCTGTTCAGCGGATTTTCAGCTTCTATTTCAGCCTGCTGTTCGTCTGAAAAGCCGTCACAATCGCTGTTTTCATCGAGTCCGAATTTTTCTATAAACTCACGAAAGCTTTCAATGCTCACTTTCTTGAACATATCTGCAACAAGTCCCTTGCCGCAAAAATATACAGACGGCACGAGCCATTCTTCACCGCCCCAAGTGAAGCTTTTGTTGACTGCAATTTCTTTTCCCGCGCGGTCGCGACCGAAGTGGCCGTAGAGCGAGCCCTGATAAAAGACCTTGTATTTTTTCTCCATATCAAAACCTCATCATGTTCCCGAGCTCGAGCGACCCGTCGGCGCGCTGCAGCTCGGACGAGTTGGAGAAGCGTATCGGCTTGCCGTTTTCGAGCGGCGCTTCTATGCGGACAAAGAGCGACTGCCCGTCGTCTATGCTTATCTGCGCCGAGAATACCTCGCTCTTTCCGGGCATGAGGCGGCAGAGCTTTTGATTTTCCGCTTTAGTCCACTGCGCATTTTTCTCGTTTCCGACGCCGAAAGACACGCCGAGATCATAGTATATCGGGGCGACGCCCGTATTTTTTATCGTGACAAAAGCATAAATTTTGCCGAAAATTTTCATCACTCTCGCGTCTGTGACAGTAAAATCATAGCCGAGAGCCGCCGAAGCTGTTTTGGCGCGCTCGATTTCGTCCGCGCCGAGATTTTCTTCAAACGCACCCGCCATCATCAGCCACGAGCAGTGGGTCACATTGACGCACTCGGAGTAATCCTGATATCCGTCGAGCGGCGCGCCGGACAAGAACGCCGACTGCCCCTCCGGGCGGAACTCGCCGCCGATTGGCTGATTTTTCCAGGCCCCGGTCTGATGCGCTTTTTTCATCTTGGACATAAAATACCAGCTCTCGCCGTAGAGTGTCGAGTGGGTGAAAGAATCGTCGTGGAAGCCGACATTGCCGCCGCGCGTAGTGCCGGGAGTCCCGGGATAGCGGGTCAGAATGCGCGTAGTCTTGAAATTTTCCGCAAATGCGGAGATAATTTTTGCTTTCTGCTCTTTTGAAGCTTCGAGCTCCGGCAGGCAGACATGCCACTCGCCCCAGTGACCGAGAAGCCCCGTTGTGATATAGGCTATGCGGCGGTCGCCGTCGTATTCGCGTGCCAGCTCGCGCACAAAATCGCAGAGGATATCAATGAGCCTGCCGTCCGAATAATCCGGACACCAGCCTCCGCCATATTCGTCATAGTGCTCTTTTTTTATACCCATATCCCAGATGAACTGCGGCACGGCTTTTTCGCCGATACCCGATCCGGGATAGTCGAGATAGACTCTGAAAACCGCCTGATTCCCGCGCGCCGATATCTCTTCAAGATACGGCTCAAGCCCCTCGCGGATAGTGTATTCGCCGCTGTCGGACATGAGCGCGGAGAGCGGAACATAGAACCACTCCATACTGTAGGGCACGCTGTTGTCGGCGCCGCCCTGTTTATAAAACGGCATGAAGCCTTTGAGCGGATTGCCGACCGCCTGCTCATATTCAAAATCATAGGCGGCAAAGCCCCCGAGCGGCGAGATACACAGCGAAAGCCCGAGTAAAAGCACAAATAGACGTGCAAAGAATTTCAAGAATCTTCTCATCGGCGTTTTCCTTTCAATATTGCTTTCTTCAATAAGTATAACATTCTTTCCGTCTTTCCTCAAGATAAAAAGACCCGGAGACGGCGAGCCAGAAAAACGCGACCGACACCGCCCATATGACGAGATATGCGGCGACGAGCACGAGCTCTCCGAGTCTGCGGCGGCTCTTGACGACGTTTGTGCTCTCTTCGAGATAGTTGAGATAGTTGAGATCGTTTGACACGGTTTTTTCCTCCTTCAGCAGGCAGTCGAGGCTGACGGAATAGAGGCCGCTCATTCTTATGACGCTCACTATATCGGGATAGGTCTTGCCCGTCTCCCAATTCGATACGGTCTGGCGGCTCACGCCGAGCGACTCCGCCGCACTTTCCTGAGTCAGTCCCGCAGCATTTCTCGCGTCCCTGAGCTTCTTTCCGATATCCATCTGCCGCGCCTCCTTTTTTCGCTTTCAGTTTACGCAAAAAACAGTCGTGTGTCTATCAAAAGCGTTTTACATCCGCGCATTTTCCGTGTCAAAATGCTTTTACATATAGATTATATCATGCCGCGCAGGCGTTTTCCATATTGAATTTTGGGTGCGGGGCTGTGTACCAATAAGTCCGTGCGAATTTCGCGGGCGGATGATATCCGTCACTATGTGGTAGGATAAATGTTTATAAAGATTTCGTGCCGCTTTCGCGGCATCGGTGCGTCGAGTCGCCGCACCCTACAAATTCCGCGCCAATAAAATTGTACAGATTTCGCGGGCGATTATATCTGCCTGCATTGCGCACTTTTTCACTATTCACTTTTACTTATTACTTTGAGCGAAGCGAAACAAACCCCTCAGTCTCGGCTCATTCCGCGCGGTTCTCTTACAGGGGAACCAATATCGAAAAACAGCCGCCCAGGGATCAATCCTCGGGCGGCTGCGGTTATTATTTTTCTATGCTGTTGAAAATTTCTTTTGCCGTCTGCGCGTCGGCGGCTATCTGGTCGCCGAGCGAATCGAGCGAATCGAAGACCCTTTCGGGTCGGATATATCTGAGCAATTTTACTTCGACATTTTTTCCGTAGAGGTCGCCGGAGAAGTCGGTTATGCAGGTCTCGCTGCGCAGATCGTCGCAGGTGAACGACGGGCGGCGTCCGATGTTCGTAACCGCCGCATGCAGTTCTCCGTCTATCGGCACTGCCGAAGCATATACGCCGAACTTCGGGACGATAAAGCCCTCTGGAAAATGCTGGTTTATCGTCGGCGCGCCTATCAACCTGCCGCGCCTGTCGCCGCTGACGACGGTGAATTTATAGGAAAATTCGCGCCCGAGCATTGAGTTTGCGTCTTCGATATTGCCCTCGGCAAGCGCGTTTCTTATCCTCGTCGAGCTTATCGCCGCGCCGTTATAGTCGGTGCGCTCCGCCACGGCGCACAAAATTCCATGCGCCCTGCAGAGCTCTTCGAGGTCGCGGGAATCCGCGGCGGCGCTCTTTGCGAAGCGGTAATTATATCCGCAGCATACCGAGCCCGCGTTCAGTTCGCCGATTAAAATATCATTGACGAACTGCTCCGCCGACATATCGGCGATGCGCCCGAACGATATCTTTTTGACGGTTATGCCAAGGCTTTCGAGCATTTCGTCGCGCGCCTGCGGGGTCATCAGCTCCGGGGGAGCTCCCGCGCCGACAACTTTCAGCGGGTGCTCGTCAAAGACGAGAGCGCACGGCTCGAAGCCGTCTTTTTCAAACGAGAGAGCGAGGTCGAGCACAGCCCTGTGACCCCGATGGAGTCCGTCAAAGCTGCCCAAAGCAACCGATCGGCGCTGTGTCATTCCTGTCTCCCCTTTCAGATTACTTGCCTCTGAACTGCTGCTTGAGTCTCTTTTCTTTCGAAAGAATACGCTTTCTGAGTCTGAGCGACTTAGGCGTGACTTCAAGCAGTTCGTCGTCCTTTATGAATTCCATGCACTGCTCGAGACTCATCTCCGTATAGGGCACGAGGCGCAGCGCGTCATCGGAGCCCGATGCACGGGTGTTGGTCAGATGCTTGCTCTTGCAGATATTGCAGACTATATCCTCATTCTTGGCACATTCGCCGACTATCATACCCTCGTAGACTTCGACGCCCGCGGGGATGAACAGCCTGCCTCTGTCCTGAGTGTTGAACAGACCGTATGCGGTGCTCACGCCGGTCTCGTGAACGACTATAGAGCCGCGCTCGCGGGTGACTATCTCGCCTTTGTAGGGCTCGTAGCCGTCGAACAGTTGGTTCATGATACCGTTGCCGTTTGTATCGGTGAGGAACTCGGCGCGGTAGCCGATGAGTCCTCTCGACGGGATGCGGAACTCAAGATGAGTTGCGCCGCCGTCGCGCGTGCCCATGTTGACAAGCTCGCCCTTGCGGGAGCCGAGCTTCTCTATAACTGCGCCGACATACTGCTCTGGAACTTCGACTATGAGCAGCTCCATAGGCTCGCAGGTCTTGCCGTTTATCTCTTTGAGAATGACCTTCGGGCGCGAAACCTGGAACTCGTAGCCCTGACGGCGCATGGTCTCAATGAGAATTGACAGATGCAGCTCGCCGCGTCCGGAAACTTTGAAAGTATCGGTAGAATCAGTCTCTTCAACGCGCATGCTGACGTTCGTCTCGACCTCCTTGAACAGGCGGTCTCTGATATTTCTCGAAGTAACGAACTTGCCCTCGCGGCCCGCGAACGGGCTGTCGTTGACCATGAAGTTCATGGATATCGTGGGCTCGTCTATTTTTATGAAAGGCATCGGCTCGATGCAGTCCGGGGAGCAGGCGGTCTCGCCGATATTTATGTCGCTGATACCGGAGATGCAGACGATATCGCCCGCGGCGGCGGAATCGACCTCGACACGCGAGAGTCCCTCAAACTGATAGAGGCGCGACACCCTGACATTCTCCTGAGTGCCGTCCGTTTTGCAGAGCACTATCGGCTCGTTCTTATTGACCCTGCCGCGCTCAACTCTGCCGACGCCTATTCTGCCGATATAATCATCGTAGTCAAGGCTCGTGAAGAGTATCTGAAGCGGGGCATCGACATCGCCGTCGGGAGCTTCGATATGCTCGAGAATTGAGTCGAGCAGCGGGCGCATATCACCCGAGCGGACATTGGGATCGAGCGAGGAATAGCCGTCTCTTGCCGAAGCGTAGACAACGGGGAAGTCAAGCTGATCCTCCTCGGCGCCGAGGTCGATGAACAGATCAATGACCTCGTCAACGACTTCTGCGGGGCGCGCGTTGGGTCTGTCAACCTTGTTGATAACAACGAGGACTTTCTTCTTGAGCGCAAGAGCCTTTTTGAGGACGAAGCGCGTCTGGGGCATGCAGCCCTCGAACGCATCGACGAGCAGAAGCACGCCGTCGACCATCATGAGTATGCGCTCGACCTCGCCGCCGAAATCGGCATGGCCGGGAGTGTCAACGATATTGATTTTCACGCCGTTATAATGGACGGCGGTATTCTTTGAAAGTATTGTTATTCCGCGCTCACGCTCAAGGTCGTTTGAGTCCATGACCCTGTCCTGAACCTGCTCATTGGCTCTGAATATGCCGCTCTGCTTGAGCATCTCGTCGACGAGGGTAGTCTTGCCGTGGTCGACGTGCGCTATTATGGCTATATTTCTTACGTCTTCTCTCTTTGCCAAAAGAATTCACCCATTCCTGAAAAATTTGTGATGATAAAAGTTGAAAGCGGTCTGCGGATGGTCGTTTTTCCGTCAGCGCGCACAAAAACAAGAGCGCATCTTTGTGCGTCCTGACGAAAAAACCCCCGTCAAACGACCGCGCCGCCGCCAAATACGGCAGAAATATAAAAGCTTCTAAAAAGCACTATTTCGGCGGAACATAAAAGTTCCGCCGAAAATGAGTGTATGTTTTGATTATTCGCCCTTCATCTCAAGGAGCTTAACCTTACCCTCATAGGAAGCAACGCTGACCTTGATGGAATCGGTGATAGCAGCCTTGATGTCGTCCTCAGTAACACCGAGCTCTTTGTAAGCATAATCAGTGGGCATGAAGAGATCGAGATCCATGATATCCGGAAGACCCATGGGATTGATACCGCTGTCGATGCCCTTCTCGGCATACTCCTTGACAACGCCCTTGAGTCCCATTCTCATCATCCACGGCGGGATGCCGATGATCTTTCTGTTATCGCCCATGCCTCTTGCGGCGTAGACTATCTTGAGGAACGGAGCCCACTTCATGTTGTAGCAGCTGATGGGCCATGCCTTTGCACCGGTGCTGCGCTCAGCCGCGCCGACGATGGACTCACCGACCTGGCGGACTGTAAGCATTGCTGTACCGCCTCTGGGATAGAGGGTGCAGGGAAGCTTATCCATTCTCTTGATCTGCTCGATAAGGATAACCCAAACGGGCTTTCTGCCGGGCTGAGTGCCGAAGATGTAGGGCAGCTCAAGAACGGCAACATCGAAGTTGTCATCGGCATAGGAGAAAGCGACGTTCTCCTGGTCGATACGGCTTCTGATATAGGGGTGCTTCTCGCAGAGCTTCATATCCGGACGCTCTTTGGCAAGGTAGGAGAAGTAAGAACCGAGGATAACGGCCTTCTTGTAACCGAGCTCCTTGCAGATGGGAAGAAGTCTCTTGAGGGGAGCGATGTTGTACTTGTAGTAAGCATCGTAAACGGGTGCGGGGAACTCGACTCTCTCGTCGACGCCTGCGGCGAAAACGAAGCAGTCGCAGCCGGCCATAAGCTCTCTGATCTCATCGTCGGTCTTCTCGTAAATATTGCACATTACGATCTCCATCTCCTCGGGGATGGGAGCTCCTTCGGGAAGGGGCGGAAGAGCAACGGACTTGACGCTGTGGCCTCTGTCAATGAAAATACGTGCTGCAGCGCTGCCGAGAAGGCCGGTGCCGCCAATCATAAATACCTTCATTTTGTTTACCTCCAATTTATTTGCATTAGCTTTTTTATTATACTTTTTATATCGGTAATAGTCAAGCGATAAACGACAAAAAAGTGTACTAAAGTACAAAAAATTCCGACGCTTTCTTTGTGTAAAAAATCATCGCTCCTGAATTTCCTTGCCGCTCATGTGCTCTATATCTATTTCATACATCCGCACGGCATTTCCCGAAGCGGCGATTTCCTCATCCGCAAGGCGCTCGTCGGGATAATATTTCATCGCGAGGCGTTTGACCAGAATCAGCGTCTGAGCGCGGTCTTCAATGACGCGGCACCTGCCGAACACGACGGCGCTGTGCATGAATGGCGCCCATACCTCTTCACGGATAATCTCATCCCCGTAAGCCGTGAAGCACACTTTATCGCATTTATTTATCGAGTCCGCCTTGTGTCCCGCTTTTGCGCCGTGGAAATATATCTTTCCCGCCTCTTCGTCATAGAGATAGTTTATCGGTATCGCGTAAGGATATCCGCCGTCGCCGTTGACTGCGAGCACTCCGCGGCGGGCGGAGCGCAAAATTTCTTTTGTTGCTTCTTCGCCGAGGGCGTTTTTAATTCTGCGAACAGGTCTGAACATAATATCGTCTCCGGTGATTTTTGAATTTATTGTAGCAGAAACGCGCGTGAAAATCTATAGAGAAACGCCCGAAGAGCGTCTGAACTCTCCGGGCGTCTTTATAGTTTTATATCAGAGAGCTGTTATCAGTCCTCTTTTTTCCTCTTTGCAGAGCAGCCGATAACGAATGCCGCGCCTGCGAATGCAATGAGCATTACGGGAGCTGCCGCACCGGTGTTCGGCACTTTGCTGTCGCCCTCGGGCTTATTTGTCTCGGGCTTCGTCGAGGGGACTATCGGGCTCGCGGGATCGGAGGGATCGAGCGGCTCGCTCGGATTCGACGGGTCTGAGGGCTCTTCCGGCTTCTCGGGCTTTCCGGGCCAATGGGGCAGACCGGGGATTTCGGGAAGCTCAGGCAGGTCGGGAAGACCGGGCTTCTCGGGCTTTTCGGGATTCTCGGGCTCTTCCTTCTCTGCCTTTGAGAGCGCGAAGGAGTCGATTCTCGTTGCGCCGTCCTTTGCCTCATCGTCGAGCATATAAGCGTCGAAATAGAGCTTGCTGCCGTCGATGGTTATCGCAGAGAACACAGCGCTGTGGGCATCGTAGATAGCCTCGGCTCTCGGGAAGAGCTTGTCGGTATCCTTGACATCCTTGGTCTGGTAGTCCTTGACACCCGCGCATGCGCTGATGACATAGACGGTGCCCTCGGGATTGAGCTTTGCGGTGTACTCTCTGCCGCCGAAGGTTATCTTCTGCTCCTCAGCCTTGACAACTTTATTGTTGTCCATGACATCGGTGCGCAGATAGACATGATCGTGACCCTGGAGGACGATATCGATGCCGAGGTCGGGCATGAGTCCGCAGAGCTGCTTGCGCATAGCCTTGACATCCTTGTCGTCATAGTGCGAGCCGTTGGAATAGAGCGCCTTGTGGAGAACGACTATCTTCCACTGAGCGTCGCTCGCCTGGGCGTCCGCCTTGAGCCATGCGAGCTGATCGTCGCTGAGCGCCTTATCCTCGCTGAGGTTATTGGTGTTGAGGACGATGAAATGAGCGTTGTTGTAATCATAGGAATAGAACACGCCGCTCTCTCTGTCCTGATCGACCGTCTCGGGCAGGACAAAGTTCTGGTCGAGCATATATCCGCTCTTCTCGTGGTTGCCCGCTGCGGGCATGATAGCGGTGTTCTTGATATTCTCAGAGGCATTGAAGAACCACTGCCACTGCTTGAAGTGCTTGGTGTAATCGACCTGGTCGCCTGCGCTGGCAAAGAACTTGCCCTCGGGGAACATCTTGAGCGCGGTATCGACTACCTTGCCCCATGTGCCGTACTGAACAGCGTTCTGCGACTGCTCGTCGCTGACATGGAAGAAGGTGAAGGAATCGGAATCGTCCGCGGTCTCGATTATACCCGTACCGCTCCACCAGCCGTACTTCGCATCGCCGACTCTGTAGCAATACTTCGTGCCGGGCTTGAGACCGGTTATGGTCGCGGTGTGGCGGTTGACATTGATGCCGTAGGAGATGAATCCGATAATGCCGAGGTCGACGCCGGGATACTCTCTCTTGACGAGCTCGGAGGTCGTGCTGACCTTGACTCCCTTGGGAAGCTTATCAGTGAAGGTCGGATTCTCCGAATACTCGGCTATCTGAATGTCGGATTTTTTGAGGCTGTACTTTGTATACCAGTTGATGCTTCTCTCAGTCGATGCGTCGCCGGTGAAAGTTGTGCCTATATTCGAAGGCAGGCGCATATTGTCCTGCGTTACCTCGGGCTCGACGGGGCCGTCATAAACGAGGGTGACATTGAGGTCGGACTTCTCGGCAGGATTCGTATCCTCAACGAGGCTGCGGATCATTCTGCCGATGGTGTAGCCGATGCTGTCATACTGGCTCTGGGTCATGTACTCGTCGATAACAACGGTGTTGAGTATATTGCGCAGGCTGCTGTACTTCTCGGGCAGGAGGTTGAGCACGCTGTAAATAACATTCTCATAGCTCGGGTTGCCGCGGAAGATTATATTCATGAAGATGTCGGTCATAACGCCCATGGGGCTGGTGACAGAACCGGCGGGGAAGAGCTTGCCGGGGTTGAACTTGAGGGTGGAGAGGATCTCTCCCTCGATAACGTCGTCAAGCAAGGTGTCGATAAGGAAGTTCAAAAACTCCTTGGCACCGTCTCTGTTCTCAAAATAGTCGAGAACATCGTTCATGAACTTGTCGTCGCTGATATCCTCGTTGGCGTTGTAGAGGGTATAAAGAACGGTGTAGGCGGCATCCTCAAGGGTGCCCTTCTCGTTCTTGCTCTCCATGCCCATAGCCTCATAGAACTTTGTGCATTTATAATCAGAGACCTGATAGTTGAGAGCCTTTGTGACTACGCCGTCAATGACCTCCATAACACGGTCGGGGTTATTGATATAAGCCTCGTCGACCTGCGCGCACAGATCCTTGATGAAGCTCATAATGTTGCTGCTGACCGTAAATATCTCGACGCTGCCGACCTCGAAGCCGTTCGTGCCGAGCGCGTCGATGATTATCTTTTCAAGGTCGATTCCCGAAGCCTCGAGATATGCATAGAGTCCGCCAGCCTCCTGAATGTCCTCGAAGATGCCGGAAAGGGCATTGTCGATCGAGGTCATAGCGAAGTTGTGGAGATCGCCGGGGCCATAGGTCTTGAAGAACGAGAAGCTGTTCTTATAGGGCTGGGCATAAGTCTTAGACGTACCGTTGGGGAAGTTTACAACAATGGGGCCGTCCTCGTCAATGTCGTGGGACTTCGCATCGCAGATTATCTTGCCGTCCTGAGTGTTGTCAAAGGTGACGGTTCTGAACTTGTTCGGGAAGCCCGAAAGAGATGTGGTCTCGATATCATAGAGAGTCTCGCCGTTGTCGCTGACATGGGAGGCTATATCGGGAGTGTGGAGATGTCCGCTGAAGGTGAAGTGCATACCTGCGTCTGCGAGAGTCTCGGCGCACTCCATCCAATCGTCGAGCACGAAAGCGAAGAACAGCTCAGGCTCGATGGTCATGTGCGGCGCGAAGTTGTGGTGACCCATGCCGATGATGGTCTCGCCGTTCTTCTTCGCCTTTTCGCACTGCTTGAGCACCCACTGCATGAGCTCGGGGGTGATGCTGCCCGCGGTCTCCTGAACATCGTCGCCCTTGGCGGTGACATCGGACGAATACTTGTTGGTATCCATGACGATGAGTCTGTAGCCGCCCTTGAGGCTTATAGCGTAGGAGAGCTGACCCGCCTGACCTGTGGTGGGGGTGAAGACATCTTCTTTTTCGTCCGTCACAAGGTCGCGTCCGAGATTCTTATAGATCTCGCGGAACGCCTCGGGAGAGGTGACTTCGCCGGACTCTTTGACGCCGTTTTTGAATGTAACGCCGTTATAGTTGTTGACATCGTGGTTGCCGTTTACAACGATGACCTGTATTCCGCTCTCCTTTTCAAAGGCTTCGAGCTTTGCGGCAAGAGCCTTGTGACCCGCCAGCTCGCCGTTGAGGGTCAGATCGCCGGGCAGGAACACATAGTCGCTCTTCTCCTCAGCGGCCTTGTCGAGAGCCGCTGTCAGGAGCGCGTCAACCTCGTTGTGCTGACGGGAGCCTTTATCGTTCCATTCGTTGTAGGCTTCGCTGAATCCGTTCTTTGTGTCTCCGGTTCCTTTTTCGGAATCAGCAAAATAGTGAATGTCGGAGATGGATGTGACTTTGAGCTTGCCCTTCTCGGTCTGCGCAAAGGCACTGAAAACTCCGGTCGGGAGGGCGGCAAGGACGAGGGTCATGCAGACTATAACTGCAATGATGCGTCTTGCCAGTCTTCCTTTGTTTTTCATTTCGTTTCCTCCTTTTTTCTGGTTTTATATTAAACAAAAACGAAAATGCTTAATCCTCCGAGCCGTCCGTCTGCTCGGCTATGCCGAGATATGCGTCCGCCTCCGCGGCGTCCATGCTCTCGATTCCCTTGAGCTTGCCCGCCATGATACGGTTTCTGTCCTGCGCGGCGACAAGGGTGCGCCCCGCCTCGTCTATCTTTTTCTTCGCCTTGTCGAGCACATCGCCGAACTTCTCATACTGCGCCTTGGCGACTGAGAGCAGGCGGCGGACTTCGTTCGCCTTCTCGTTTATCGCCACGGCTCTGAAGCCCATGGAGAGGGAGTTGAGAAGCGCCGTTATCGTGGTCGGTCCCGCTATCATGATGTTATATTCGCGCTGGATTCGCTCAGCTATTCCCGTACGCGAGGACGCGATTTCGGCATAGAGCCCCTCGGTCGCGAGATACATTATCGCAAACGGGGTCGTTGCAGGAACATTTATGTATTTGGTGACGAGCTTTGCCTCGCTCAGTACTCTGTCCTCAAGAGCCTTGCGCGCCTTTGCGACTTCTTCGGCGTCCGCGCTGTCTGCGGCGGAGCAGAGGCGCACATAGTCCTCCATCGGGAACTTCGAGTCAACTGGGAGATAAGCGTCCGCGCCGCCGTCGCCGGCAGGAATGCGTATAGCAAACTCGACGCGCTCGGAGCTGCCCGGGCGGGTGGCGAAGTTTTTCTCGTACATATTGGGTATCGTCTGGTCGAGTATGCCCTCGAGCTGGACTTCCGCCCAGGTACCGCGCGCCTTGACATTCGTCAGCACGCGGTTGAGATTCGTGACATTTGTTGTAACACCGGTCGAGAGTTCTTTCATCTCGCCGAGCGATTTGTAGACATTTTCGAGCTGCTCGGAGACGGTCTTGAACGAGCTGTCGAGTCGGGTCGTGAGGGTCGAGGAGAGCTTCTCGTCGACGGTTGCGCGCATCTCATCGAGCTTTTTCTCGTTGCTCTGCTGCATTTTTTCTATCGACTCTGCAATAATTCTCGACTGTCTGTCGTTTTGTTCTATGTTATTTCGGCGGATAGTGTCGAGCGACTTCGAGAACATATCAGTCAGCTGCTGCTGATGCTTGAAATTCGCCTCGGTCATGAGTGCAAGGCGCTCGTTCATCTTATCGAGCGATTCGGTAAGTTCGGAGCGCATGTCCTTCTGATTGCCGGCACTTTCTCTGCGGCTGCGCTCGAACTCGTCGCGCAGCTGACCCTCGAGCGAGCTGACTTTATGCTCAAGCTCCTTTATCTGCCCGTCCTGCGCGGAGGGGCGGTTGAGCTTCATTATAATGATCACAAGCAGCACGGCGCAGACAGCCGAAAGAGCCGCCGCGATATATAAAGCAGCGTTCATAATTCCAATCTCCAAAATCTGTAAGATATGATAAAGAATTGTAACAGATTTTTAAAAAAATTGCAACATTTATACAGATATATTTTTAAACAATAAAAATCTTTTGAATAATATTATATCCACCGGATAATCTTTGCAATTAACGGTTGATAACGGGAGTGGTTTTATGCTACTATATAATGTATCTGAAAGGGACTGCGCGCCCCAAAAAAATTATGCCTCAGACTGCCCGCAGAATTTGTATAAATACGCCGGCGTTTTCGATATACGGAGGAAAAGCATGAAAAAAATTACGAGAATAGCTTCAATATTTCTTTCGCTCGCGCTGATATTCACAGCCGCCGCCTGCGGCAAGGACGGCTCGGGCGCGGCGCTGAGCTATCCGATAGCAGCCCAGCCGGAGTGCCTCGACCCGCAGATAGCGCAGGGTGCGGAGGCAAAGACCGTCGTGCTCAACTGCTTCGAGGGCCTTGTCCGCAAGGACGCAGAGGGCAAGTATTCTCCCGCCGCGGCGACGAGCTGGAGCTATGACGCATCCTCCCTCACCTATACTTTCAAGCTCCGCGAGGACGCACGCTGGGTCATAATGAAAAAGGCGTTCAAGCCGATCCTCGGCGACAACATAGACAAGACCTTCGACTCCCGCGTCACAGCGGCTGATTTCGTTTTCGCGCTCAGGCGCGCGGTGTCCCCCGCAACTGGTGCGCCCGAAGCGCTGAGCCTCGGCGTCATAAAGAACGCAAAGAGCATAATAAACGGCAAGATGTCCTCCGACAAGCTCGGCGTGCAGGCGGTCGGCGACTTTGAACTGCGCATAACGCTCGAAAGTGCTACGGACGAGTCGGTTTTTCTCGATCTGCTGACAAAGGCAATATGCATGCCCTGCAACGAGACTTTCTTCAACGCGACCAAAGGGCGTTACGGACTCGACTACTCGACGCTCCTGTGCAACGGTCCGTTCTATCTCTCATATTGGCTGCACGACTCCGCACTGACTATAAAAAACAACGACGACTACACCGGACCTTTCCCGGCGAAGCCCGCGAGCGTGTCGCTCGTAATCGACGGCGACAGCAAGCAAAGGCTCAATTCCCTGCTCGACGGAACTTACTGCGCCGCCCAGCTCGGCACGACTGCGCCCGATTCGTCCGATCTCTCCGTCACTAAGAGCTACGACACTGTTTGGGCTCTGTGTTTTAACTGCTCCGACGTGTCGCTCTCCAACGTGTCGCTGCGCCGCGCGCTCTGCACGGCGGTTGACTACAACTCGCTGACGCTCGAGAGCGAGGATATGCAGAAAACTTATTCGATAATTCCGCCCGCCTGCTCCGTCGGTGAGGGAGCGGATCTTAACAGCGAGCCGGTAAGCATTCTCGGCTACGATATGAACAGATCCGCCGGATACTGGACTCAGGCGCAGAAAGATCTCACAGGCAAGCTGAACCTTGAGATAATCTGCCTGCCCGAGCACGAAAACGCCATGCGCCGCATGATACAGGGCTGGCAAAAAGTATTCGGTCTGAGCGTCAATTTCACTGTCACCGCACTCGACAGCGCGACTCTTTCATCGCGCGTGCAGGACGGCGACTATCAGATAGCCCTGACCTCCATGTCCGCGGGCATAACCGACGCCGCAGGTTTCCTTTCTACGCTCACCTCGCAGGGGACGAACAACATAGTACGCCTCAGCGACGCGCAGTTTGACGCGTCCGTCAAGAACCTCAAGGCGCTGAGCGGTGCAGGACTCGTCAAGGCTTGCCGCAGCGCGGAGGGCAGACTGCTCTCGCTCGGCGCTGTGCTCCCGATGTTCATAACCCCGAGCTATTTTGCAACGGCGAAGGGCGTCAACGGCTTGAGCGTTGACCCGGAGAGCTCGGCGGTCGATTTTGTTTTCGTAACGGCGAAGGACTGACAAGATGAAAAAGGAAAATAAACTCAAATATATACTCCCCGAAAATCGGACGGTGCGCATTGTGCTCGCCGTCTTTTTCTGGTTATTGGCGGCGGCGTGCGCCGGATGCATATTTTGGCTTTCGAGCAAAGACGGCAACCAGTCGCAAAATATGAGTGACAGTGTGCGCGGAATTTTAGCCAAAATTCTCGGCTCGCCGCTCGGCAGCTTTATTGTGCGAAAATTCGCGCATTTCTTTGAATATGCGGCGCTCGGATTTCTTATCGGCTGCGCGTTTTTCCTCAGCCGCAGGCGTTTTTCGCCTGTTGTCTCAGTCATTTGCAGCGCCATTTATTCAGTCAGCGACGAGATACACCAGTATTTTGTCCCCGGTCGCGCCTGCCGCATTTTCGATGTCGGAGTCGACACCCTCGGTGCGCTGACAGGTACACTCATCCTCGCCTTCATAATTCTTATTGTGAACTCAATTGCAATGCGCAGAAAGGAAAAATATTCCGCGTAATTTTTTAGCATTTCTATTGTCGTTTTATAACAGTATATGATATAATAATGCTTATATAGAGACTTTTTGGCTGAGAGGTATATTTAATGGATCATAAAGAGGGGCTCATAGTCGGGCGCAACGCAGTGCTTCAGGCTCTCGAAAGCGGCAGAACGATAGACAGCGTGACCGTTGCACAGGGTCAGCGCGGCGGACAGGCAGGCAGAATAATAGACATCTGCCGCGAGCGCAAGATTCCCGTCAAATTTGCCGATCAGCGCCGGCTCGACCGCCTCTGCGACGGCGCGGCGCATCAGGGCGTTGCGGCATTTGCCGCGGCTCACGAATACGCCGAGATGGATGATATTTTCGCCCTCGCCGAGAGCAGAAACGAAAGTCCGTTCATAGTCGTGTGTGACTCGCTTGAAGACCCGCACAATCTCGGCGCTATCCTCAGAAGCGCGGAAGCAGCCGGAGTTCACGGGGTAATTATCCCCAAGCGCAGCTCCGTGACCCTCAACTACACAGTCGCAAAGACCTCGGCGGGTGCCATTGAATATGTCCCCGTAATAAAAGTCGCGAATCTCCCCGCCGCCATCGACGAACTCAAATCGCGCGGCGTCTGGATATTCGGCGCGGACATGGACGGCACGGATTACACCGCCCTCGACTACAGCGGCAGCATCGCCCTCGTCATCGGCTCTGAGGGCAAGGGCATAGGCCGCCTCGTGCGCGAAAAATGCGATTTTATCGCCTCATTGCCGATGCGCGGCAAAATAAATTCTCTAAACGCCTCCGTCGCGGCGGGAATCCTCATGTTCGAAGCGGCGAAACACAGAAACTGACTTTTATCCGATTCAGTATATACAATTGGGGTGAGATGAGTGGAAAACAGATCTTCCGATAAGCGGAGCAAGATTTCACTTGACAGAGTTCTCCGCGAGGTGGCGGAGCTTGAAAACAGCCGCGGCGAGCCGGACAGGATCTGGTCGCTGAGCGACATAGACGATCTGTTGGCGAGCACGGACACCGATTCCTCGTCGCCCGCCGACGAGGACGACACCGAACTTCTGACAAGTATCCAATACTATGAAGGCAGATACTCTGACGATGATACACCGTCGGAGTCTGAACCCGTATACAATCAGCAGGGAGCCGAAGAGCCCGAGGCGGAGATTGCCGCCGAGCCGGAACCCGAGATTCCGTCGGTCGCGGCTGAGGCTGCCACAGAACCAGAAATTGAAGAATCCGCCGAATCCGACGATGCGGAGCAGACTGGCAAAGAATCTGACGAAGTCGAGGAGGCAGAAGAATCCGCAAGCGAAATATCTTCCTCAGAGTTGAATACGACCGAAGAGCCTGTGGGCGAAACTTTTTCTATAGAACCCGAAAGAGAAGCGGCGGCAGAAGTTCCCACAGAACCGGAAAAAGCCGAAGCGGCACAGGAAATTGCCAATGAAGCCGAGCCGGAAATCGAAGAAGCCCCGGTTGAAGAAGCTGCCGCCGATGAAAGCGAGGATATATACTTCGATTCAAAGCTTGAGCTGTCCGTTGTAAAAGCCGACGGCGAAGATGATGATATTCACGAATCTGACAACAAAGTTGATACAGACGAATCGGACGAATCAAATGAATCCGATGAACCTGATAACAGCGATAACATTCTGACGCTTCACGGCGAGGAAGAAAAGCCAAAGGACGAGGATGAAGCCGAGAAAAAGCCGACGGTAGAGGAGCTTTTCGGCGCGCCCGCGTCGAGATATTTCGGCGAGCCGACCGAAGAGCCGGAAGAGGACTCCGAGCGTGAGAGCCGCGCCATACCCGGTCTGTTCGGCGACACAGTCGTGTTCGGTCCGATGAAATCCCTCTCCGAGCCGGCAAAAAACAAGCCGGACGATGAATATAAGACAAAGCTCATGGCTGCAATCGGTTCGGCAAAAGAGCCCCAGAGCGCCGAGACGATAGAGAAACCCGGAGTTATCTTAAAGCGCGGTCCGCTCTCCGAAACATCGGGGCTCGAGCCCCTGCCGCAGGTCATTCCCGCCGAAGAATTTGTCGGCTCGGGGGACGATAAGCCCGCGTCGATAGAAGATCAGCCTTTCACGAATCCCGCCGCCGGCAATCAGCCGGAGGAGGAGCAGATGATGCTCAGCGGCTTCGGCGAAGAGCCGGAGACCGAAAAGATAGACGAAGACGAGCTCCGCAGCGAGCTCGACAAAAAGAGGGCGGAGAAGAAGAAAAAGTTCGTCCTGCTCAGCGGTCTCGGCGACGATGAGCCGCAGGAGGACGAAAACCTGCCCGAAGAGAAAGAAGACGAACCGGAGAAACAGCCCGAGAAAAAGAAAAAGCACTCCGAGAAAGCTCCCCTCGAATATGAAAAGCCCGAACAGCGCGGAAGAGTCTATAACAGTCTCAAGAACGCCGCATCGCAGTTCAAGACCTCGGTTATCGGTCTGTGCGTGCTCGAAGGCGTATCGCTGCTTTTGCTGCTCGTGCCGAAAATTCTCGAGTGGGCGGCGATAGACGCACCCGCGTTCGACCGCGGAGGCGCGGGACTTGCGGCGGCAAATATAGTGCTTCTGCTCGCGTCATTCTATCTCGCGTTCCCGAATATTTTATCCGGCGTAAAAGCGCTTGCAAACGGCCGCGTGACCGGCGGCGCAGTCGGCGGGCTGACGTTTATACTCGCCCTAGTTCAGACGATACTCTCGTTCTTCAACAAATCGCCCGAGGGCGCTTCGGGCATGTTCTACTGCGCGGCGGCGATATTCGCCCTGCTTATGACCGCCGAAAACAGCAGCCGCGGCACGGCGCGCGTGATGCAGAATTTCCTCTTCTGCACCGCAAAGCGCAAGTCGGGGCTCTACGGCATAAGGGCTATCGAGAGCGAGAAAGACGCTTTTGAAGTCGGACGCGCGCTCAAGATGGGCAACCCCGACATTTTATATTCCGGCAGGGTCGAGTTCCCCGCCGACTTCATCAAAAATTCCGAAGCCAACTCCCCTGCGGACAGCTGCATAAAGCGCAGTCTGATAATTTCGTCGGCTGTCTCCGTGCTGCTCGCAGTTATATCGGGCATAATAACAAAAGATATCTTCCAGGCGTTCGGCGTGCTCACCGGCGCGTTCTGCCTGACCTCGCCCTGCGCCATTGAACTCGCGCTGATGATCCCGCTCTATCTCGAGAATAGGAAGCTCAACGCAGAAGGCGGCATGATTGCGGGCTACGACGCGGCTCTCGAATGTTCCGAGGCGGTCGCCGCTTCTGTTGACAGCGCCGATCTCTTTGACCGCGCGGCGTGCGAGATGCACGGAATGAAGGACTTCCACACCGTGCGCATAGACGACGTTCTGCTCTACGCAGTCGCCATAGTGCTCAAATCCGGCGGTCCGCTCACAGATGTTTTCAACCGCATTATCGGCGGCTCGACCGAGCTTCTGCCGCCCGTGCGCGATATGATATATGAGGACAGACTCGGTCTCTCAGCCACAATATATAATCAGCGCGTGCTGCTCGGCAACCGCAACCTGCTCACGCACCACAATATCGAAGTTCCGCTCAAGTCCGAGGAAGACAAAGTCAAGCGCAACGGGCGCAAGATCCTCTACATAGCGATCGACTCTCAGGTCGCGGCGATGTTCGTTTTCAACTACGCCGAGGACGCATCGCTCAAGGATTCGATAAACGAGATGGCGGACAACGGCTTCAGCCTTGTCGTTCGCACGGACGACCCGAATGTGACCGACGAGCTCATTGCCGCCCGCTTCGGCATAGCGCAGAAAGATATCAAAATGACGCTCTCCCACGGCGCACGCATATTCAGCGCATACCGCGACAGCGTTGTTGACTCAGCCCCCGCAAAGGTCATGCACGACGGCTCCGCCCGATCTTACTTCAAGAGCATAGCGGCGTGCGGCAGGCTCGCAAACTTCGCTTCGCGCTGGGCAGTGTTCGCCCTTATCGTGCAGGCGGTCGTGGCGGCGGGTGCGATACTCTGCGTCGCACTCAAGGCGTTTGCGTTTGTGTCGCCCCTGACGGCAGTTGTGGTTCAGGCCGCGATAGTGGCTTTCAGCGTAATACTGGAAAAATTCAAGAAATAAAACTACCCTGTAACATCTAAAAGTTTACATCCGGTTGCAAGTATGATTGTGTTGAACAAGGATGAAAACGCAGGCAGGCTGCCGCCTGTCAAATTTGAAGACGCAGTTAAACGCAATCAGACGACGCAATGCTTGTAAAGTTTTAGGTGTTACAGGGTAGCAGGGGGCTGCGCCGCAAGGTGTCAGCCCCTTTCTGAAAGGATAAGCGGATATGCAGGAAAAATCAGTCAAGACAAAAATTGATTTAAACGGCAAGACCGTGCTCGTGACGGGCGCGGCGGGATTCATCGGCTCCTTTCTCTCGGAGCGTCTGCTCTCGGACTTTGAAGATATCCGCGTCATCGGCTTCGACAGCGTCAACGACTACTATGATATCCGCCTGAAAGAATCGCGGCTCGAAAAGCTTCAAAAGCACGAAAATTTCACTTTTATTAAAGCTAACCTCGCGGACAAAGACAAAGTGAACGAAGTGTTCTGCAAATACTCGCCGCAGATAGTTGTCAACCTCGCGGCACAGGCGGGGGTGCGCTATTCGATAACGAATCCCGACGCCTATATCGAATCGAATATAATCGGCTTTTATAATATCCTCGAAGCCTGCCGCCACTCATACGACGACGGCGCGACACCTGTCGAGCACCTTGTATATGCTTCGAGCTCGTCGGTCTACGGCAGCAACAAAAAAGTGCCCTACAGCACCGACGACAAGGTCGACAACCCTGTCAGTCTCTACGCCGCAACGAAAAAGTCCGACGAGCTGATGGCTCATGCCTATTCGAAGCTCTATAACATCCCCTCGACGGGGCTCCGCTTCTTCACGGTCTACGGACCCGCAGGCCGCCCGGACATGGCATATTTTGGCTTCACAGACAAGCTTCTTCGCGGCGAGACGATACGCATTTTTAACTACGGCAACTGCAAGCGCGACTTCACATATATCAATGATATAGTTGAGGGCGTTGTGCGCGTCATGCAGGGCGCGCCGGAGCGTAAAAACGGCGAAGACGGTCTGCCCGTTCCGCCGTATGCGGTCTACAATATAGGCAACCAGAGCCCTGAAAATCTGCTCGACTTTGTTGACATTCTTCAGCAGGAGCTTATCGCCGCAGGCGTTCTGCCGAATGATTACGACTTTGAGGCGCACAAGCAGCTTGTCCCTATGCAGCCCGGCGATGTCCCCGTGACCTATGCAGACACGACCCCGCTCGAGCGTGACTACGGCTACAAGCCCTCGACCGATCTCAGAACCGGGCTTCGCAACTTCGCCCGCTGGTATAAAGATTTTTACAAGATTTAATGGCATATATATAATGTATGTCCGCGGAGCTGAGATACTGTGGCTGAGCGGACGCACGGACGAGTGATAAATTGGGAGTTGTATTATTCATTGTATACGTCATCAATTAGCAATACACAATATCGCAAATTCCAAATTATCCGCCTGCCTCTATTTCAAAACAAGCGACATAAAAAATCCTACCCGCAGAAAAACCGTGGGTAGGATTTTTTCACTCCCCGTCAAGTCAACGGGATTCATTTTCGCTTTTCATCAAAGATACTTTTTGATAAACTTATCAACTGTTGACCAATATTTTTCGGGGTCGACGGTCGAGGCTTCTGCGTGCGGTGCGCCGGGAATAACCAGCTTCTCTTTGTCGCACGCGGCGGCGCGGTAGACGCGCTCCTGCATCCAGAACGGGACAAAGTCGTCCTTGTCGCCGTGGATGAACAGGGTCGGCGTGACGGAGCGCGAAACCTGCTCGATGCACGAAGCCTTCTTCATATCATAGCCCGCGCGCAGCATCGTTGCGCTTCTTGCGGCGGAGAGGAACGGGAAGGCCGGCAGGCCGTAAGCGTCCTTCATGTTGGCTCTGCACTCGTCCCAGACTGATGTATATCCGCAGTCCTCAATAGCGCAGACGACATTCGATTCGAGCGGCTCGCCGGTGGTCATCATGACTGTAGCCGCGCCCATCGAGAGACCGAAGAGCACTATCTTCGCGTTCGCATTCTCGTTGATTATGTAGTCGATCCACGCCTTGATATCGATTCTGTCGTTCCATCCCATGGTGGCATAGTTCGACTCGCTCGCGCCGTGGCCGCAGAGATACGGGAACAGGCAGTTATAGCCCATCTCGTGGAACTTCTTGCCGAACGAACCCATTCTTCTGGGCGATCCGGTGTAGCCGTGAATGACTATCACCCAAACATCGCTCGGCTCGTCTGCAAGGATTATCTCGCCGTGGACATATCCGCCGCGGGGAGTGACTATCTTCACCTTTGCGGGACTCGCGGAGTCGAACCACTCCATACCCTCTTTTGTGATGCCGTCATACTCGTTCTTTTTCTCGTCCATTTTTTTTGCGATGGACTTTTTGCTCATGGTCTTGTTGAAAATCGCGTTGCCGACAGCAAGATATGCCGCGCCGACTGCTGCACCTGCGGAAGCGGCTGCTATGACAAGCTTTTCAGATGAACTTTTCTTTCCCACTGAAATTCATTCCTTTCATTTTTATATGAGCCTTATACAGGAGTATTCTATCATAAAAAGTTCTCAGTTGCAATAACAAAAAGCCCCTGCAAAAGAATACAGAGGCTTCGGATATGTACCCGCCGCGCGGCGGGTGAGGTTTATTCCTCGTTGAGCTTATTGCGCTTGTTCTGGGCCTTGTTCTCCTGCTGATTCTGCTGCTTGTTGTTCTGCTGCTGATTCTGCTGGTTCTGACCCTGCTTGTTCTGCTGATTGCGGTTTTCCATTGAGAGCACACTCCATAGATCCCTTCGCGGGAAAATTAGGATTTTTTCAAATCCGTTTTATATTCTTTCCTCCGGTTCGTGTTTTTATGAGCCTGAAACTAATGAAAATTTTGCCTTTTTCTGATATAATTTATAATAGAAAGCTTACGGAGGTCAGCAGATGGAAATATCCGACGAACTCATATCGCATCTCGAATCGCTCGCACATATAGAGCTTGACACCGACGAGCGCGAGGATTGCCGCAGAGATTTTGAAAAGATAATATCATATATGGACACGCTGTCGGCGCTCGATACCGACGGCGTTGAGCCGCTGACCAATTTATCCGACACGGTGAATGTCCTGCGTGAGGATGAGACGGGCGAGACGCTCGGCGTCAAAGAGGCTCTGTCGAATGCCGCAGAAACGGCGGGCGGCTGCTTCTGCGTCCCGAAGACAGTGGAATGAGGTGCGCTATGAGAGATATTATTAAAGATTCCGCCCTCGTTCTGGCAGAAAAAATCAGGTGCGGCGAGATTAAAATCGCCGAAGTTTTGGACGCCGTATATGAATCCGAGGAGCAGAATAAAGAACTCAACTGCTTCATCACGCTCTGCCGCGAGCGCGCATATAGCAAAGGCTCGGAGATACAAAAACGCATCGATGCAGGCGAATATATCTCGCCGCTCGCGGGCGTGCCGATAGGCATAAAGGACAACATCGCGGTAAAAGATGTCAAAATGACCTGCGGGTCGCATATGCTCGAAAATTATGTGCCGCCCGTGAGCGCGGCGGCGGTAGAAAAGCTCGAAGAAGCGGGGCTTATTATAGTCGGCAAGCTCAACATGGACGAATTCGCCATGGGTTCGACGGGCGAGACTTCGTATTACGGCGCGGTGCTCAATCCCGTTGACAAAACGCGCGTGCCCGGCGGCTCGTCTTCGGGCGCGGCGGCGGCAGTCGCGGCGGGGATAATCCCGCT
>ULVN01013027.1_pt1 | contig 23806 bp, 32 predicted proteins | sample 1959491 | NCBI WGS metagenome assembly ULVN01 (sample SAMEA4835787, study PRJEB28245) | human gut metagenome | biome: gut microbiome; material: fecal sample | place: Denmark | collected 2008 | reverse complement strand
AGCGATCCAACTTCACCGTACTTGTGTTGAACTTTCTGTCCTTTAGTTGAATCAGCAGATGGATCATAACCCCAACCTGTTTTAAGGACTTCTGAGTCAGGATTGACTTTGCGAAGCTCTTCTACCGCAGCATCAAATTCAGCGTCAGTCATATCTTGAGACCCATCGGTATAGTACTTTTGAGCGTTTTCTCTTATTTTATCTTCAAGAGCTTTAAAACCCATACGACGTATTATCTCCTTACTCTATCTTACTCTATATAATATAAGCTCTGCGTATCTTAGATTCTATAACGATCGACTATACATCTATATCTCTTAAGAACTTTAAGAATTCGTTGACATGATTGAAACGATATTTCTGTCCATCTATCACGACATTCCACACACCGTCTTTAGATTGATTAGCAGCAAGCGTACTAAATTCCAGTGTTGTTATGTTATTATCTTCCGTTTTAATCACGTTGGCCTCTTGGTCTATGTGATCATCCATAACATCCTCTCCCTTCTCGTTGCACCTCGTCTGAGATTGCTACTCATTCCTATACATCATTTTCAGCTCGGTGCAAGCTGCGATCGGTGCTGAAGCCTTCCGGGTATCGTGCTTCAATCTTTTCTGTGTTCATGCGGAAGATGCTCTCAAGGTCAAATCCAATAGCGTGTGCGCCGACTGCGAGATACCACGCTACATCTCCAAGTTCTTTCGCTACATGGTTAAAATCAAGGTCGTGTCCCTGAAAGAGGTGTTTCTCTACAAGGTCAGCGACTTCTCCGCTTTCAGTACACAATCCGAGTGCAGCGTTGAGCAGACGGTCATTTTCCAAAAACTTGTTCGTCTTCGCTTTGCGCAATGCCGCTGCCTGATATTCATTGATGGTCATTCGTCCAACACCTCAAATTTCAAAGCTCTAAATAACTCGCAGAGTTCTTCGTTTGTGCACGTAGGATAAAAGGAATACACTCCTACCACTGCATCTACAAAGCCTGCAAATGATGACCACGCATTATCCTTTCCGTAGGCTTGTATTGCAAGTTCTTTAGCTACCTCAATTTTTGCGTCTAAAATATCTACATCACCAGTTCTTGCATATTTACGAACAATCCTTGCAAGCTCCAATAATGTGCTTTTCTTGATTGCTTTCATTCGTCGTTCTCCTTGCTCTTTCCGTTCAACCACAGCTTTAACTTGTGTGCGCAAGATACGCAAAGCTCGTAGTCCTTGTCAGGTCTTATGTCGGACTTAAACTGCCGCATACCGGCATAGGTCACTGAATTTCTTGGGTATATCTCCACACCGCAGCGGTCACAGAATGTTTTAGTTGCCATTATTTTTCTCCTTTTTCAACTTTTTCAAATACTTGCGATATTTCTTGCTGTATTTCCTTAGTATTACTTCCAGCATGATTGAATTGGTTTGCTCTGTCGTTTCCGGCATTGATGTAAGATAGGGACAATTTTCCTCATCATCTACTAAGGTTTTATATATTAGATCAAGTGCGTATTGGGCAGAAATTGGAGGATCACCAAGAAAATGATCAGGGCTGTTAAACCACTCAGATTTCTTTTTGCTGTACCCTTCAAATGAAATGTCCCTATCCCAAATCATTGCTATTCTCCTTTTCTAAAATCAATAACGATGCGAAAACGAAGACGAATAGAATCATATATGTCATGGGCTTGTCTCGCATAAAAAATCAAAGCTATCCATGAACTTGTTATATTTTTCTATACAGTACTCAAGACAAGGGTGGTTAGAAATTTCTTTCTTGTAGTTGTTACCGTAAAACGGCGTGTAAGGCTGCAGGAAATCTTCGTCAAGTACTAAAACATTGTCGAAGTCATTCCAGTCGCCTATATCGTCTTTGAAGTAGATGCTAATGCTAAACTCAAAATCATATTTTGGCAGTTCAAAGCACTTTGTAATGTAAAATACTGATTCCTCATCAATCCAGATGCCTCCGCGCTTTGCGCCAACTTCTATCAACTGCTCCTCGGTCGGAGTGTATTTGAGCTTATAGCTTTTAGCTTTCATTCGTTATCCTCCCAATTAATTGCCTGTCCACAAAGCTTACAGAAGCAAGGATGTTCATGCCCAAACTCAACTTCTTTGCAATTTGGACAAAGAACATATTTTACATACCCAAAGTGATCTTCAGTTTCTCGTATAATTGGTTTCTTAGGTATCTGCTTCTTAATGACTTCGATTGCGATTTCGATAGAATCTTCCATTGCTTTACAGGTAAGGCAGTCATCGCATTCGTCTACGCATATTTTTAGTCTATTCAAGACTTCTTCGTATGTCATTCGTTCACCTCACAGCCTTTGCATCGTTCCATTTCTGCAATTGAGATTACAATTTCGTGGTCATTGTAGTAATTCTCAAATATCGATTTTATAAATATTAGCGCATATTCAAGCGGTATACATTCAGCAACTGTTCTATTGTCAACCTTCAAATAGTATTTATTTTCATTCATTCGCTCACCATCTTATTCCAAGTTTCAATTGTTTCATTTGCACTATCGCACCACACAGATTTACGATATGCATAGCCGCATTTACATCTAATTTTATAGCCACCAAAGGGCTTGTCTGAAAAAGTGTCATATTCACCATAGAACACTTCCGCAAATTTGCAAGACAGGCACGGTTTAAGTTCAATCATCATCCAACCCTTTCACAATTTCTCGAATTAAGAAAGCTGCGAAAATCAAGAGAAACAGAATTAGGTATGTCATTTGTCATCACTCCAATCAATTGCTTGTCCGCAATAAGAACAAAAATTCATTTTTTCATCTACGCCCTCGTTGCAAAACGGACACAAACCAGCTTCAGTGCCATCATGATCCGTATACTTTTCTATCGGTTTCTTCAGTATCTGCTTATCAAGGGCTTCAATTGCAAGGTCGATAGCGTATGTCGTATATTTGTCAATATGATATATCGACACAGAATTTAACAGTTTAATCGCTTCTTCGTATGTCATTCGCTTATCTTCTCATCCGTCTTCACTCTGTAATTTGCTATTAGCTTATTTAGTTCCGCAAGTCCACGCATAAAGATTAAATCTTCTGCGTAGAGGTAATCACGAAGTTTTTCAAGTTCAGAAACAGGCACGGCGTCCACGGTTGGAGCATCTGCAAGGTCTGCAATCGCTACATCAATGGCAGTCATAAATTCTTCTGATCTTCCAGGATAATTCATCTCGTTGTACAATTCCATACAGTACACCTTCGCATCAATCAGTCTTGCCATTGTCAGCCCCCTCCTTTGGCAGCTCAGGCGGAAGCGGCATCCAGTGTGTAACTTTCACCCATTGGCAAACTTCGTCTGTATACCATTCCCCGGCATTTTCCTTGCTCGTGTGGCAAACCAATGTCCTCCATTTTCCGTGGTGGAAGCATCTTGCCAACACTGATACACAAAATTCCGGCAACCTATCATCAACCGAAATCCACCCCTGAAACTCTACTGCGTGATCTACCAAGTGCTGTGCAGTAGCCCAAGCATCCACATCATAGTACGCAGGGTCGCAGCCATAGAGATCGGCTAGAAGCTCAATCAGCTTCTCTCTAACATCCATTGTCATTCTCCTTTCGGTGGTTGTGGTAATTCCCGTCCACGCATAGGACAAAATCGAATACCGATATCTGTGCCACAAGGAACCTCAATATGCCACAATCCATTTTCGTTAAGCTGAATGCAAGTATCGAATACTCTTCCGATAGGGTTACCATCAATAAAATGTTCCGGCAAATCTTCGTATTCTTTACAGTATTTGCAACCGTCCAACTCTTTCACTGTTCCTCCGCTAACTGCTTGAGCCATTTCATTGTCCAGGCAAAATTGTTTGGTTGTTTCCCATACATGTAAGAGACACCATAAACTGCGCCTGCATTATAGATCTCACGAAATAGTGCATACAGTTCCTCATTGCTCATCGCCTTGATGCGGTCTGCGTTGGTCTTAGGCTTTGAATGATCGATCAATCGCCTTGCAAAATCTACAGCTGCACTGTAGTGTTCGTAGCTGTCGGTCTTGATAATGATTTCGTAACCTTCCTTGCCGCGATTGCGTGAAATAAACTCAGTCATAAATATTATCCTTTCAGTTTTCCGCTTTAAGTACGAGCTCCTTGAAGTACGGCAGCTCCTCAATCCAACTGCAGAAAGTTCTCCATTCAGGCAAGCGGTGGTTTCTGCGCTGATAATAAATAGTCTTAAGCTGTCTGTAGTTCGTGGTCATCCTCGCTGTCAGTTTAAAACCGCTTGGGTTATTATAAAGCACTGTAAGATAATTCTCCACCGTAGGATTCTCATTATAAGCAGCAATCAGCCTTATCATTTCAGCTTTAGTGTTGTCAGTTACATACTCGTTGCACTGCTTGTCAAAGTCAAATTTTGTAATTCTGTGCATCGTGGACTGACTTGATACAAAGTCAAAAAAGTGATATCGTTCCGCTTCCACCCAAGCTTTATTACTGAGTGTTAGGTCAAACGCAACACGGATGCCGTTCAAGAAGTTATCATGCCCTTCACCGATGCTGCATGAACCAAGCGCTTTCGTCGTCTTAGTGATATCTGGTGTCGACTTGTTCGGGTCAACTGCCATCGGATATTTGCTAGCTCTGATTGACTCTACAAAATCATATATGTGTACATCGCTTATCATTCCTTCGATGCCGTTTACAATTAATTCACTCATTAGTTTATTTCTCCTTCTAATAAAGTTATGTGACCGCTCTTAGTCGACTTTCATCAACACTCTGTTCTAAAATGATTACTGCCGTGATATCCGTTAAAGAACAAATACTCTTTAGGCAACTCTCTTTTGACTTCTACACCCTGTTTTTCTAGCGACCAGCGCGTAAGCACATCTTCTGCAACGGCGGTCAGCTCGTCCCATACAGGAAACGCATCTGAGTAACCGTGGAACTGGTTAGGCTGGGACAGCACCTCGATTATTGTGTCAGGGAAATCGTCCGAATCCACACGGTTCAGGACGCACCATACAGCCTTTTGCTGATTATCAATGCTGCATCCTCGGCTCTCGCCATACAGCATCTTTGCGATTGCAACCACATCCGCATCCGTAAAATACATCTCGTATACCGGCTCATGTACGCACAGTCCCTCGGTGTTCACCTCCGGCGGCACGCCCTCCGGCACGCTTTCGGCAGCCGTCAAAACGGCGTACACCGTCGCAACCGCTATCAACACGGCACAGATTATCGTGATAATGATTGATAGGCGTTTATCGTTCATCGATTCTTCTCCTTTACTTTCTTAAACTCGCAAATTCCCTCGTCACCGTTGCACAGTGTAGGGCGTATGTATTGCTGTATCTGCTCGATACTCATGCCGTGCCTGCCGATGTTATCAACCACCGCCCAGCATTGGCTTTCGCCATGGTCAATGTGATAGTGTGGGCAATACGGCATCATTCATACACTCCTAGCATCTTGCAGACAGCCAACGCTATCAGAGCACAGATTATGTAATACATCGCTTTTCTCCTTTCGTCTTATACCAAGCTCGGCAATTATACGTCAAGCTTGTAAGGTGTAAGGTCTGTTACACTATCTGCATATTCTTCGGGTATGGCCCAGGTTTCAATATGGCCGTCATTAAATGTTATGTCATAAGCGACGCGAACTTCATACACATCGGTCTCAGGCTGGCAATTGTAGCATACAGCTTCTACATTGTGCATGTTAATCAAATCATACATGTCTTGCATAAACAGCGTGATGTCTTCAGCATTGATATCGAAGTTAATTGCACAACCACATTCGTACATATCATGTGATATTTCGCCACATTCGAGAGAAGTCTTCAGCTCTTCAAGCACAATGTTGTTTTTCATGATTATAGTTCCTTTTGAAAATTATTATATTTTTTTTATTTATCGATGTTTACAATAACGATTCGACAAAAAAAATCTAGCAGGTTTTTAGTTTCCTGCTAGATATACACTTTGGTCCGAGTGGCGCGATTCGAACGCGCGGCCTCCACATCCCAAATGTGGCGCCCTACCAACTGGGCTACACCCGGATATTTAGTTAAAGTTTTATCTACTACCATTTCTCTATCATCCAGATCGGCTGGTAGCCCACCGAAGGCTGCATCACTGCCTTGGATACGAAAGGAGGGGCAAACGTGACATGAGACTTGCACATACTTACTTGCGTTGCCCAGATGCAAAGAAAATTAGCGCAATATGAAACTAGTTGTCGTACGGGCACAAAGAATATTGAGGCGAATATTTTTTGGGAAATAAATCGCAAACAGGAGGATGTATCGGCAACTAGTTTCAATCGCTTTAACGAGGTAGTATCAATTTAGGATATCGAAAGCTGTTCGATGTAACAAAGTTCTTGACGTATTTACGTTTCACATAATTATATATGAGATTCTCAATTCGATTTATCTCATAATTATAATCTTTTCTTCGAGAATTAGTGCTGCTCAACGCTTCTGTGTTCAGCTTGATTGCAAAAGCAACTACCATCGAATCTCGTTCGTCATGCGGATTCAAAGACTTCATAGCATTGCAGAAAGACCTAAGTTCTTCCTGGTCTACACCAGCTACTGTTGCAAGGAATAGAGATGCGACCATTTCGGAGGTTCGAGTACACTTCTTCATGCCGAGCGTTACATTGTAAACAAACTCGAGTTCAGCAGCGTAATTTTCGGCTATCTTGATGTGATCTTCCGGAGTGAAATCTTTTCCTCCTTCAAAGCAATATCGCATAGCGTTAGATATTATTCTATTATAGAATTTGTGCCCTGTCATTATGCTGACAATATCAGAAGCTGTTCTGTTCTTACCAGAATCGATACAATTTGCTGCTTTCAGCGGTATGTTCCATTTGACGTAAGCTCTAACTGGAATACCTGCTGCAGCTATTGCTTCAAGGCGATGCTGACCGTTTGCAAGCGTGTTGTCTTCGTAGAATCCGATTGCATCAAGCGTTTCTTCCTGCCACTCGCCGTTCTTAATCTTTTTAACAAGCTGACGAACAAAAGATTTTCTAACGGTTCGGTTTCGAGTGTTGTTCTCTAACCAATGTCTTGCGAGTTCTGGGGAAATTTCGACATACATCTGCTTGATATCGTTACTCATTGTTTATTTTCCTCTCTGTTTTGATATGTTGTATATATTGATGTTTACATTAACGATTCAAGATTTACTTATACTGTACCTTAACAGGCATACTTGCTCACACAGCTTCATACAACTGTGTAGGTGTAAGTTTATTCGTGGCGGTTGTAAATTTTCAAGGATGGCTATTCTTTTTTAGGGATAGTGCTGTCCATCTAAACTGAGCCGCCGCAGTTTCATCATAAAAAGATAACTTCATATCAAAAGCCGCTGGCATTGCACCTCATGTCGGCACACGCACGGGGCAATTGACGTTACGCAAAAGTCGCTACTACACGACTTTAGGAACTCCATCTACACATGGCATGCGAGCGAGTAAGCTTTGCCCAATCATCTTCACGTCTCTTCATACTATTTCGCTTCTTTAAACGAACCAAAAGCCTGTGATCCAAACATCGTAGCCGTTTATGCCCGATTCAAGCGGGCGTATCTGAATTGCACCGGCGCCGTCACCTCTTTTTGCAATTGCCATAGCTCTTTTACTGCACTTGACCGCCAAGGCTGCGGTAGAGTTTGGCAGATATCCGTCGATAGTCAGGATGTCATAGTCATAGCCGACGTTCATGTCGACGTTGATGGTGCCGTATATGCGCACAAGCACAGCACCTAACAATTGGATGTATTTGGCCGTGTACGAAACATTTTTAATTCGTGAACTGCTGATTGTCAGCGGGACGTCTTCCTTGTTCTCGATTGCGGTGAGGCGGTTTTTCACCGCCGTATCGTCGTACACGGTGTCGGTGTACTTGGGGTTTGCTGGTATCGCATCGACCTTCGCTTTGGCGGTATTTGTGTAGTCGTTTGTCGAAAGCCCCTTGCCGGTCACTTTATCGACTTTTTTATTGTCTATCTTGTCCTGTGCTGCTGCGGTACGATATGTGCTTGGGACTGATTGCAAAGCTGTTGCACCTTTTGCTGCACCTGAACGAATGGTTGCGAGATCACTTATTGTGTCTTGCTTGCCTGCCAGTGCATCGCCTACCGCCTTAGCGTCTGCCGCTTTTCCAGCTTTGGAGAGCGTGGTATCAAGTTCAACAGTAGGGCCGCCACCTGCTGCAGATATAGTCTTACCATCAGCTGCAATGGTGATGTTTTCGCCTGCGATGAGTTTGTCTTGTTTTGCGTCGGTAGTTTGTTTTACCTCGTTTATAGCTACCACAAGGTTGTCTTTCGCTTGCGTTTTAAGCGCGATGAGATTACCGATTTCGCTAGGAGTGACGTATTCACGAAGAGTTACGCCCCACGAGTCTTGAGTGTTCACTTCATATACGACCTCAACCCATGTATTTGAGTCCAGTCTTTCGGTCCACGCTAGTGTAATTCGCTCAACATCGCTTTTAAAGTTGACTCTCGGAACAAATATGTCTCCATTATTATCTATTGTGTGAATAGGATATCCTGAGTCGATTGCCGCTTTGATTTCCGCATAAGTCTTATCTGCAACTATCTCTGCGTCTGTGTAACCTGTGATTGTAACACTGAGAATTTTATCACTGCAATTTATGGCGGAAATGGTTTTGCCATCAGCAGCGATTGTGATGTTTTTGCCTGCTATCAGTTTGTCTTGCTTAGTACTGTCTAAGGTGCGTTTGATAGCATTAAGTACAGTTCTTAGATTATCAAGTGATATCATGCTTATTCCTCCAGAAGTCCGCTGTATTCTTTGTATGTTGCTTTTGTTGCATTAAAAGTCGAGTTACTCAGAGCGATCGACCGGCCTATATTATTTAAGCAGCTTGTTCCAGGTCTTTTCACCGACAATGCCGTCAACGCCAACACCCTTTCCTTTTTGGAAAGCTCTCACCGCATACTCTGTCTTTGCGCCGAACGAGCCATCAATCTCAAGTGCATTGCCGTTTTCGTCTTCCCAACCTCTCATGCGGAGAATGCGCTGAAGAGTTTTGACTTCTTCACCTTTGCTACCATTTTTGAGAACGCTTAATTCAATTTTCACCGTTTTCACTCCCTTTGTAACAACAGTCTTTTTCGGCTCTGCGTCATATCTCGGATGACCGTAGCCGATTATGATCTTACTATTGCGCTGATACGTATTACGTTTTACTTGGTTGCTGCTGTTGCCCTCGATAGTCTCGATGATGCTATCAGTGACACCGACGACAATGCCTGTGTGGTCCGCGGTGCTGTCATCATTGCTGTACTTGAAGAATATTTGGTCACCGACTTTAGGATTGTGGCTAAAGCGTCCAGCCTGTTTGTAATACTTGAGTGCAAAGCCGCAACCCGCGCTCAGATCGCCGCCAACGCATAGTATATACTCTGTTTTCTTTTTGTTCTTGCCGGTGAGTTTCCAAACGCACCAGGTCGGGAACTGTGCGCACCAGTCAAAGCCATTCTTATTGCCGTTGAAAAATCCGGCTTTGAAAAGGTCGCGCCCGTACTTCGTGAAATTCTTGTTGCCGCTGTTGGCTGTCTTACTGTCAAGATTGCTATTGCTTGCTTTTTCATGGTAGCCTATTTCAGCCTCGGCAATTTTGACAAGTTGTTTTGCTGTGTATGCCATATGCTTAGTCCCCCTTGAGGTCAATTTCTTCGATTGCCGCTTTGATTTCAAGCTGATACAGATATTGGCCCATTGCCGCCGCCTGTGCTTTCCATTGCTCCATAGGGCAGTTGGGTTTAAAGTCTAATTTACCTGCCTCACGCTTGATTATCATAGCGTGGAGTTTATTGTATTTGTCTTTGACAAGTAAATATTCTCCCTTTGCTCTGTCCTTATAAGAGTCGCTTTTCAGCAGGGCAATGATTTTTTCAATATCCATGTTCTTACTCTCCTTCTCATGGTAACCCATTATTTTCCCTCCATTGTAAATTTAAAATTTCGCTGTCAGCTGCTAGTTGCAGGATTCATGAAGCCTGTTTCAGAGAGCAAATTAGTTATAACCTCATCTGTCTCACCGTCAGGAATATTTACACTTAAAGGTTCTGAACCATTATAACTGTCAGTTACTGCTCCAGTAAAGGTCAACGTGTCGACACTAGCAGAGACATATTTAGATCCATCGTAAACATAGAATCTTGCCACAATTAAACCTCCTACATATATGAATATGGGATGTAGTCCCTTCAAATATATAAGAGGTTGATTCTATTTATACATATTTTGATTTTATAGTATATTATGTTTATCCTCGTCTTTCCGAGGTGCCATCAATTTCTATTCAGTTTATGTAGGACGCATGAAATTGAGAACCAGTAGTCCTTGGCGCTGGATGAGGGATTTGAACCCCCGTGGTGTTACCACCTAACGGTTTTCAAGACCGCCCCGTTATGACCGCTTCGGTAATCCAGCATATGGCAGGGACGGCGTGATTCGAACACGCGAAATGCTGGAGTCAAAGTCCAGTGCCTTACCGCTTGGCTACGTCCCTATATAATTGGTGCGCTGTCGGAGGCTCGAACTCCGGACACCCGCCTTAAAAGGGCGGTGCTCTACCTACTGAGCTAACAGCGCATATGGTGGGCCTTCAGGGACTCGAACCCCAGACCGACCGGTTATGAGCCGGTTGCTCTAACCAACTGAGCTAAAGGCCCAAAAATTAAACAAGTTAGAACACTAAATCAACTGATATACAATGTGGGTTCATCTATACCAACACAAGACTACCGATAAAGTACACCCAATCTACACCCTTACGGATTTTCAATGTCTTATTGATTTAGTGTTCTTGGTGCGGGTAACAGGGGTCGAACCTGCACGCCTCTCAGCACGAGAACCTAAATCTCGCATGTCTGCCAATTCCATCATACCCGCATGTAAGATGATTTAAACTAATATTTTGTTTTGGCGCGGAGGGAGAGACTTGAACTCTCGCGTTAGATTACTCTAACCTATCTGATTAGCAATCAGACCTCGTCACCACTTGAGTACCTCCGCAAATGGAGCAGATAATCAGAATCGAACTGACACTATCTGATTGGAAGTCAGAAGTTCTACCATTAAACTATATCTGCATACTTTGGCGGCTCAGGTAGGACTCGAACCTACGACCCTCTGATTAACAGTCAGATGCTCTAACCAACTGAGCTACTGAGCCATATTAAATTCTATGCCTTTCTTTACCTTGAAGCAGCGTTCACCCTCGGCGCCAACGGATCAGGTTCTGTTTATTCAAGAAAGGACTAAGCCGTCATTCTCACCTGTCGTAGGTCGTCTCCATCGGAGATGTCAAGCTGACCTAACTTGAGTAACTTACATCCTCGCCAAACGATTAAGGTAGTTTGGATACCTTTGGAGCTGGTGGTCGGACTCGAACCGACGCGGAGAAATCTCGACGGATTACAAAACCGTTCCCATCGCCTCTAGGGGACACCAGCAAATCAATTGCGCTGACTGTTCAACATCAAAGAAGTATCTCCTAAATAAAACCAAACTGTAGCGCTACCTCAATTTGGTCTTTGCAACGCTCGATACTTGAGATGTGCCGCTCGTCGCTCAATGGCACAGCGTTATAAGGAAGTCGTGTACACTGCTCTCTGATATTTGAGATGCTATTAGCGCTTCCTGTGGCACTCCCAAGGGGATTTGAACCCCTATTACAAGATTGAAAATCTTGTGACCTAACCGATTAGTCGATGGGAGCTTATTTGCGATACTTGCTGTCATTTGGTGCTAGAAGTGGGCTCTAACCAACTAGGTTAATCCTGAATTTACCATTCCATATGCCCTTATGTTCTGGTGATAGAGAATTACAGGTTTTTACTCTATTCTTCCCTCCTCAACGGGCGAGGTGTCCGGCGCTCTCATTAAGCAGTTGCTCGCTTTTTAGGGACTGCACTCCCCTCACTGCCTGTGCAGATGGCAGATGGCATAAAATTTAATAGGCTGTTCGTCAAACTCCACTTAGCTACTGCTTCAGAAAGGATCTTATTAGTCCGAACATCAAATCGAGCTTTGACCAATCTTCCGACTGTGACTACCGCAGGTCACTTCGTAGCACCTATTATATTTCTTCTTTTTTATTAACGATTACATAATAGAAATATTATCAAATCAGCTTGAACATTAAGGATTCATTACTCAAAAGTTAATTACTCTTTTGCTACCTGATTTGATTTGGTACAGGAGAAGGGAGTCGAACCCTCACGGTATTGCTACCGGCGGATTTTAAGTCCGCTGCGTGCTTCCAATTTCGCCACTCCTGCAAATTGTAATATGTGTCTGCCAATTCCATCACACCGGCATATAAGTTGTCCGATTTAGATTGAGTTAAGATGCTCGTCTGTCCGAACTGCCAAGCGTCTCTCCGCTTTGTCTTATCTACGTACTATATAACGATTGTTAATTTAACTATATCGTCTTAATCAAAATCGTATCTCCTTGAGTCTCTGCCTTTGTGCTTACGTTTATTCATACGACGATTTCTGCTGTTGGACCTCTCCTTCTCCATGTAAGCTTCGTTGCTAGAGGATATCATCTGTTCAAGCTTGTCAGACTTCTTTCTATCGAAACTCTGATTGAGACGATCCTGTTGCTTGTACTCAAAATAGTCTTTAGGTTCGCTCTTTTCGAGTCTATGCTTAGGTTTCAAATTCAGATGTTTCAAGGACAGTTCGAACGGTTTTTCGTCGGATTTGATAGCTTCTGCAATTAATTCGTCTCCAACAGCGATAAAATCGTTTATGTCCTTAACAAAGCAATTTGCAATCTTTGAAATATGTATTATTGAAGTCGAACTGTCTTCAAATTCTACAACCACTAATCTCTCTTTGACTGCTACTACCTTAACATGATAACGATCGCCTACAATGATATCCATCTAATACTTCTCCTTACTGTAATTCGATTACATTCATATTGATGTGTTTATCTCCTAGAACGCAATTTTTTACACCTGCAAGGATTATCTGAACATCGTCAATCTCTGCGATAGACTGGAAGAGCATCGCTGCCTTAGCGTCGTCTAGATGATCGAGTAGGTCATCTATCATTACAAGTTTCAAAGATCCGTTTGATCTAGATACGAGACAAAGCATCATCGCAAGGGTGAATATACATTTCTCCCCACTAGATAGAAGGTTGAAAGGAATGTAGCTATCATTTATGGTTAATCCAAAGCTGAAGCTATTAGGCTTTTCTGATAGAATGAACTTAGTTTCGATATCATCACGTCTGTATAGCGTTCTAACATATTTGGTCATATCGGCTGTAAGCTCTTCAAAGGGCAGGCTCATCAAGCTGTTCTGAAGGCCATTTGCATCTGTCAGCTTTATCCAAGCTTTTATAACCTCTATGTCATTATCCACAGCAAATTTATCCTTTGTCAGCGTTTCCACAAGCTGATCGTATCGTTTATTTGCTTCGTACATTGCAACCATCATCTGCAGCCTGCTTATTTCACTGTAGCAAAAATCTATATCAGGAGCTTCAAAATTCTCGGGAATATCAGCAAGCTGAGTTTTCAAAAGTTCTAATCTCTGTGCGTTTGATATAGCTGCAGTCACTTTCGATAGCTTAGTGTTGCGCTCGTGCTGTAGTTCTCGCCAAGTAGCCTTCTCCTTATCTATCTGACTGGTCAGCTGTGAGATTTCTTCGTCCGCTGCTGCAATCTCGGATTTGAAATCTTCAACCTTTGCCTTAAGCGAAGCACAAACTTCATTAGTGTAGTTACATATGCCGTTAGAAGCAATAACGCCATATTTAGCTTTCTTCATAGCTGATATACTATGTAAATTTGACTCTAGCAAAGTGATATTCGATTCAATCTCACGTAGCTTCTTGTCAAATTCAGCATTGATTGAAGTTTTCTGCTTCACAAGATCATCAATGCTGCAATCAGGACACTCCATGCTAGCGATCATTTCGTTTATCTTTGCATTGGACGCTTTTATCTGAGCATATTCTCTAGACTTATTGATTGTGTCCTGAAGATTGCTTATTATGCGATTAGTAGATTCGACATCAATCTCGTCGTCAAAATCGTCATAATGAACAAGCGACTGAATTGATGCTAAGAGTCGTTTCTGATCCGCATTCTTCACAGAGAGCAGCGCTTTCATCTGATCATGAAACGTCTTAACTCCGTCTATGTCAGAATCAAGATGAGCACAGACTGAATTTGCATATTCAATCGTATGCTCGCTCGCTTTCAGTCCGTTATCCATAGGAGTGTTAATTATGGACTCCCAGTTGAAGCTACCAGCAGACTTAGGAAGGAAAGATATAAACCACTCCTTCAGCTTATTTGCTGATACGTTCATGAAATCGCTGAAATTAAAAATAGGGAGCTCAACATTTCCGATTGCAGAATCTATATCAAACGATTCCGGTTCGATAACAACATCAGACGAAACAGAATTCTTCTTCTCATTCCAAGTTCGTCTTATCTTCACATCACTGCCGTCGTTATCAATGGTTACAGTCACCGACATCATGTGGTTGTTTGAATGTTCAAATATATCAGAGGGCTTCTTATTGGTCCCTGGTATATAGCCTAGCAGCGCTAATTGTACAGCCTGCAACACCGTGCTCTTACCTGAGCCATTGGGCCCGTGGAAATAAGTTGAACCGTCGAAGTTGTATAACTTCTTATCAACATTGTGCATTCCCTCTATCAGAACAGACTTAATTTTCATGTCATTCCTCCTTGATCCAAGTCCGCTTTTTCTTGTCGAAAGACAATTTATATATAAATTTTCCGCCGTCAAGATTTACTTCTTCATTAACGATTATACCTTCACCTAGTTTACAAGCTTTGCCCTCTAATATCTCTTTGTGAAGTGCCCATTCAAGAATCGTCATTCTATCTGCATCTTTTCTAGAGTGCGCATTCCTGAATACTTTGACCACAGGTGTCATAACTACAAACATGCCGAATTCATTTGGGCATATTGATATTCGGTACTCGACTTGCCTGCAATCTGGTCTACCTGCAAGTCTAGAAGATATACTTCGTAGAAATGCTTCTGTTCTCTTCATGTTCAATATACTCCTCGAAATACTGTTAAATTTTCTCTTGCTCGAGTCACACCAACGTAGAAAAGATTTTTGTTTTCTTCAGTGTCTAATTTAAAGGTCCAGTCACCGACATTAACAAGAAACACATTGTCGTATTCAAGTCCTTTTGATGAATGAATTGTTCCGACATAGACTTCGCTTTTCGTTTCAGCTTCGATAGCTTCTTGTATTATTTGTATTAGACCATCTGAATCTATATTTTCATCTACCTCAAGTTCAACGTCAGCTGCTGGATCAAGTTTATATAGAACAGCTTTAGCAATATGAGTTTTTGATTTCCCTGATCTGAATATAGATCTAATGCTATTTATCAAATCAAATCTTTGACGTATTTTCAAGTTGTGATTTATGTAGTTTGCTTTGAGCACAAGATATGGATCGCTGTCATCAATGGCCAGCTCTCTTAGATATCGAGCGTATGTATCAGCTGTTAGAAAAGTTGAAAGCCACTCCGCTTCGTATTCAGTATCTTTTATAGATTTCAATACATGGATGTATTCATCGTTCTTCTTTCCTGTAGATATGTTAAATCCGCTTCGGTTCAACCTTTCAACTAATAGTTCAACCTCTTTGTTAGTTCTCGATAAGATGGCAGTTGTTCCGGATCTTTCAGGGCTTAGTAGAAACTCTTGTATTACATCAATGTTCTCTGAACCTATTGGTTCCATATAGTTGCATGAAGTTGAATCTCGCAGTGTCACCTTTCCGCCTTTTCGAGTTTCGGTCATCTCTATTCTATAGCTGTCTTTAGCATACATGCTTATCTTGTTTGCATATTTAACTATTGCGGAACCGGATCTATAGTTTTCGGTCAGTTTTATTACTTCCCATGATTCGTCTTCTGCAATAGATTTGATTATAGAACTATCTGCACCTCTGAACGCATATATTGCTTGCAATGCATCGCCGACTATAAACTTATCTGCGTGATTGAACGATTTTATGAATTCCCACTGTCGTGGATCTGTATCTTGAAACTCATCGCATAGAATATACTTGTAGGACGCCTTTATATTAGCAACTAGTGGATCGTTTTCGACAAATAGCTGACATACGTCGTAACAGAGATCGTCATAAGTTATGTAATTTTTCTGACGCATCAGCTGTTTAACACGCTTTTTATAAAGATTGTACTCAAACTCGTCTTTCAGCTCAATGGGAGCTTTTCCACTGAGTTTAGCTGATGAGATACTTATGTTAAGCTGAATCTTAGCTTTAGTTTCAATCTCCTTTATCTGCGCGTCTGTCGGCACGATAGGTATCTCTTTATATCCTAGCTTCTCTCGAACTTTATGCAGTTTACATACAATTGAATAGCAGAAACTATGAAATGTCCGGAATTCAGGTATTGCAGATTTCGGATTCAACTTTTTGTATCGCTCACGCATCTCAAACGCAGCAGCGTTTGTAAACGTCAATGCGAGAACAGATGCAGGATCGTGATCTTTTGCTATTCGAGATATTCGAGCTATGAGCGTATATGTTTTTCCAGTTCCTGCTCCTGCAAGACACAAGATCTGGCTGTGATTAGATTCGACTGCTTTACGCTGACCTTCGTTTAGTGTAGGCATTATCTTACCTCGTTTTTGTGCATAGCGTCGTATGCTCGGAGCCCATCATGATAAATTCGATTATAGTTGATGTGTCTAAGTCCGTCTCTTCCTGTTGTAGTGAACCGTTTAACAAAATATCTTCCATCTGAGCTGTTTACACGAAACTCCAATGTAAACTTGACAAACAGGATACAAATCATTGCAAATATATGTCTAACCAAGGGGTGCCGATTTGCACAGAATAAACAAAGAACTATGCTGATAACAAAAACTGATACACTTATCAGCCACAGTTCAGTTACATTTGAATTATTACGAACGCTGATCATGAAAACAACGCATGCTATGCAGATCATCGCAAATACGTATTTGCAAACATTGAAGATTCGAGTCATTTTGATAAGCCTCCAATAAAATAAAGTAGATGTAAGCATTTCTACTTACATCTACTATAACGATTCGAGCTATTAAGTTTATTACCAAATCCGTTCTACTGACACGTTTTCGACTTTAGAATCGTACTCATCGAACTCGACGCTTGCATTATCTTTGTAGACTTCTTCGTCGTGATAATATGACTGTTTGACCTCGACGCCTTCAATGAAGTATTTAAGCGTGGCTTTACACTTGAGGTGGTATCTGCCCTCTTCAGAAGGAATGTATTTTTCTATTACATCGTCGAAATCCTCTACAATTGTGCCAGGATCTCCGATATGGACGTAATATTCATATGAATAATGATCTCCGTTATACGAATCTTTAGATACCGCCCAAGGATACGTTTCGTCTTCGTATATCCATGACCCATCATCTAAAACTTCTATTATAGCGTCAACATCTAGATCAACATCTTCAATCCAACCGTCAACTTCAGTCCAACTATCATCTTCAGGAGGATCAATAGGGGGCTCAGGTATATCATAATATCCAGCTTCTACAACATCATTTTTTGGCTTACGCTCCTTAATTTCATAGTTACGAAGATCCTTTGTGAGAATAACGCCGTCCGCAAGGAAATATGAACCTTCTGGTGTGTCTACAATATCTAAGATGTTTACATACTTAGGAACAGAGCCAGGCTGAACACCATGACGAGTGAAATACCAGTATCTGCTAGATGATGTAGTAGCAGAATATATTTCGTCATAATCATCTGCATCATAGTCGTCAGGATAGAATTCTGCATAAGCTTCTCTTGAAGCTGTTTCTTCATCTAATCCTTGGTTCATCAATTCCTCTATCCTATCCAGATAAGATTGAGAGGCTTCAACTACATCTCCGTTCTCATCGTAAGAATGGGGATCTGTTAGCAGATTACGAGTACCGCAGTATTTGCATTTATACTCAGTGTCATTGAACGGCTCATTGAAACTATTGAATGCAACTTTAACACGATTTTTCTTGCCGCATTTGTCACAATATGTGTAAACATATCCTTCAGTGGATGAAGCTTTAATAGTTGTTGAACTATTAGCAGACCCTGAATTAGTAGCAACAATCAACTTTCCTTTTCGTTTAGCATTAGGAAATACTTGTTGAATTTCTTCCAAGTAATCAGCAGTCTTCCTATTCAGCTGATATCCTGATTTAGTGACACCTTCGTTACCTTTACCGGAGCCTTCATATACAGTTATATAGATAGGTGCTCCAGGCTTAGTAATTTTCTTAATGTTTTCTAAGACATTTAAGCGAGCTTCAGGTTCCTTGATAACATTGAGAACATTTGAATTGATTGCAAAATCTGCACCGCCGTTAGCTCTCAATGCTTTGATAGCTGCTCGATTATGTTGCTGTGAGCGATTGTACGGATCATATACATAGAGTGTTACACCTTGTTCTGCAAGTGCTTCCACCGCATTATCAAATTTACCTCCGCCATAATCAATCCCTACTGAGCCTTCCGGCAAAGTAATCATATGATAGATTGCAGGTAGCTTGTTAGAGTTGATTGATGTCTTAGCAGAATCATATTCTTGCTCAGCTTGCGGTAAATCTTCTTCGTCTGCAAGATCAGATGCACCTAATATTTTGTATGTTGAATCGTCTATCTCTTTAGCACGGCCTTCGTTGCACATTCCTTCCAGTGCTTCAAGTAGATCCCACATATCAATGCCTAATTTATTTGCTTCATATATAAGTCCGCCAGGTTCGTTTGCAGTATCTCTTCTTTTTGATACTGATTTTCCTTTAAGACCGTCGGCAATTAAATCTCCGTAGGTAGCAGCTGCGGTCTGCCCATAATACTCATCATATCTGCCCATTGAAGCTTTTATGTCTGAAGAAGAATACACATCATATGCACCTTCTTCGTCTGCAAGATCGACGTCTTCCTCATGATCTAACGATTCTAAAACATCGTTTGCGAGATCTTCGTTGTTGTACTCAGCAACAATTTCATCCCAAATTTCTCCAGAAGACATATTATCGAATGAGCGATAATAATTAACTAACTCATTTAATAGCTCTGGAGAATATCCGGAATTTACTACTTCGGTATATTCTGAACCTCGTATAGTATCATGTTTCTTGAACCAGTAATCTACAGAACGCTGTTTCTCCTCAGTAGTATACTTACTGTTATCCTTATCTCGATCCGTTCCAAAGTTATAATCAAGATATGTATCAAGATCAATATCAGTAACTTCTTTACCATTAGGATAGTAAACACCTGTTGTAGAAGATATATTTGTAATCTTATTTCTGAATTGTTCCCAAACTTTCTGTGGGTCATATACATATCCCGGAGAGTCTAGATCTTCTACAGTAGGTAAACCGTATTCTTCGGCTACACAGTTATAAGCGAATATGTCCATATCCGAAGCGTCTTCAAAGTCTTCGTAGTTAAGCATCTTATTCAGAAACAGCTCTGTCAGCTTGTGGTAGAACTTTTCAGTATCTAGCGAGTCGGACCACCAAGAGTCTGGATTCTCTTCGGGAGTCGGACCTCCACATTCAACTACAATTTTGTTTACGAGATCTTCTCCGAATGTTGCACACGCCCTATCATAAAGCGTGTCGAGCTTATCGTTGAGATCATTTTGACGATAAGGATATTGGGACGAATTTATTCCTTGAGCGGATTCTACGATGCCATCATATTCGTCTTCTTCGCTTGCAAATCCCTTGCAGCTTTTGACTGCGGATTCATACCTGGCCAATTCTTCTTGTTCTTTAAGAAACGCATTGTAGTCCTCATCAGAAATCCTGTCAACAAAGGAATTCGGATACCATAATATTCTCTTATTTTTGAAATATCGCTTTGCTTCATCTATGTCTGCACTTTTTACAACATCTATGATATCAAATTTATCTCCTTCAATACCTGTTTCTGCGTCACCTGGGGTATACGAATAGAGCGCATAGGGATAATAATTCCATGAAGCATGAATTTTTTCTGCAGGATCATCTTCTTCGCTATATGGGTCAATGGCTGACGAAATAACATTTCCTTCCTCGTCATACAGATCAAATTTAGTTACTGTCCAGCCCTTTGGAACTTCTCCGTCTCTCAATACATACATTAGAACAGGTCCGTCTTCCCAATCATACTTGGCGAAATTGAATACAGTTTCATATATATGCCCTGCGGTGTGCATCGATTTAGTAAACGCTTCTCCGCTTTCATCTTCTGTGTATCCTAAATTCAAGAGGATAGTTGACGGAGCACCTTCGTTGTTAGCGTACATTCTTCGGATTGTGTTTATGTCCTGATTTGCTTCGCTAATGCATTTGCCATAGACTTTGTCAAAATATTCTTCAGCAGAATTGATGTAATCATTTGAAGGAGGATAAACATACCCAGCAGTACCTCTATATCGATATACGATGATACACTCTCTTCCTTCAGGGTCAGTTGCAATTTCAAATCGCCGAGTATTCGTAACAAGCTTTCCAGAATCTTCAGCAATCCACATAACATCGACAGTTATGTATTCGTCAGTTACATCAGTGACTACACCTTTGTACTCGCCGCCGTACAGACCGCTCCATTCGAGCTGATCGCCTACCATAAAGCTGTAAGGATTATAGTTATCAGTTGAAGCTTTCACATTAGAGTCATCAACGGTTTTTGAGCTCGTCACTGAACTTCTTATATATCGTTTCATTAGTATCCTCCTCTAGTTTTTAGCTTTCATATAACAGGAGTATATATAACATTGATAAGTTTTCCTGCGACATATTGATCAAGTATGATCAATACGTGGAGTTACGCGCTTGTTTAATTGAATGAGACGATCGCAGACTCCATATACAACTACATCAGCCCATTCGTAATTTTCTACATCCATATCGTCTGCGTTAAAGTAATATGTTCGATCAATGAGTTTCCCGTTCATATAGTATTTAACTACACCGTCTGCTAATCTAGCCCACGCATATTCAGCTAAATCATACGGGTGAACTTCGGTTATGTCTGCTTTGAAATTATTGAACAACGACTCAGGATCTTGATAATCGGATACGTCTGATGAATAAACTCGGAAATTAGTCCCTTTATATTTAAATGTTAGCCTAACGCTCTGTGGACTCTTTATAGAACTTCTTATATAACGTTTCATTAGTATTCTCCTTTGTCTTCATACCAATTCTATAACACGTATATGAACAGAAATGGCAGACCTTTCCTGCAAAGTTGATGTGGTAAATGCTGTCGTAGACTTTCATAAATTCTTTTCCGCATACAGCACATGTTAATGATCTAGCGTTAGACCGACTCATCAGCTACGTCCTTAACTACCCACTTTAAGTACTGATCGGATTCTTTATCGCATAGCGGGCATGTCCCGGTTACTTTCTCGAGTAACTGATCGGAAAGGATAACAGAGGAGATGAATATGCCGTGACACTTATCGCATTCGGCTATGTAATGTCCAGATATGTTATTATCTATATCGATATCTATATCGTCTTCTTCAACTTCATCGACTTGGTCTTGTATATCTTCGACGTTATCAGCAATATCATCTAGCTGATCAGATAGGCTATCTTCGTCGTCGGCATTAACTTCGACAGCTTCGTCATCAAAATTAAAGTCGTCCGACTCAAAATCGTCATCTGCAGCAGTGATGGTTGCAGACGTAATAGATTTTGAAGATGTTACTGTGTGAGCATCGTGCAGATCGTAGAGAAATGAACTATACAAGAAAGGCACAAGCTTTTTAGGTTCATCTTCAATGTAGATATCATTTGAATTGCAATAGTAATTCCATATGAAGTCAAATGAGCCTTCGTCTGAAGCAATTGTTGCAATTGCTTCTACTTTGTATTCTTTGTCATCGTTCTTGCTCAAGCCTTTAAAGTCACCGCTGACCTTAACCTGCTCTACGGTGAAATGTTTGTTGTATCGTTTGTTTGCGAATCTTACAATCTCTGCTATATCATCTCGAGCAATGGCAAGAACTGAGCTTTTTGTAATCATTATGCCATGACCTCCTAAAGCGGTAACATTCTGTTTATACAAAGAAATAAAAGGTTCACATATATTCTTTATTCCATTCCTCGACATCCACACCAATTTCTTTCAGCTTCACACGGGACAGGTACGCTCCATCATTAGGCATTTCATAGTGAGCAATGAGAGCTTTATGATCATTGATGAATGCATCAAAGAATTTCTTTAGTCTATCTTTCCCAAACCCGAGATGAGTATGAAGGGCATAGAGTATCATAGCATCTACATCTAGAGCATGTTCCTTCTCATAAATAGCAATCTGTGCTTTTACAGCCGATTCGATAGCATCTTGTTGATTAGATGTCAGCTGTTTACTTTTTTGATGCTTTTTAACAGGTTTCTTACTGCTCATACACTTTACCTACGTACTTTGTTATTGAAAGCTGATCTGCAAACTGCAAAAGATGAACAATCGGATAATTCTCGTTACTCTCTTGGAGGTCGTTATGCTCAGATTCAACACACCTCCAAGGTCCCATGTGCCATCTAATTGCAAGGGCTTCAGCATCTGACAGCTTGAAATATTTTGAAGCTAAAAACAAAGATTCTACTCCATGGCCAAGCGGCATAATTGAAGGGATCTTTCGATATGCTAATTTTGATACCCAAGTTCCAGTCTGTGGATCTTTGACGTTTCTCTGGTAGCTTTCGTAAGTACCGATCTTACACCAGTCGTGAACAAGGGCAACTAGTACTGCGCTATCCATACTTACTTCTTCTCGCCATGCTGGGATAGAGGACTTCAGAGACTTGATACACTGGACAACTTCAATTGAATGAGCAACAAGTCCGCCGCTGAATGATCCATGAAATACAGATGACGCTGGGCTAGTGAAGAAATCCGTATCTTCGAGCATCTTTATGATTCGCATGATCCTAGGAAGCTGCTCATCTGGATCATATCCATTTTTTGCAGCACGAATCATTGCGCAACCGATAAGCAGATTGCAATAAGTGTCATGAAGCCATTGCAAACTGACGTTCTCTGGTACTTCAAGCTTTGCGCCTACTATATATTCAGGACGGTTCTTCTTGAACGAGTTAAATTCTTCTATGATAAGCGCATCATTTTCATTGATAGCGATATTTTTGTTCAGGTTAGCTTCATCAATCAGATACGGCATTGGTTCGTCACCGTATGCAGCTAATACAGGCCTGTTGTCGTCTTTATTTTTAACTGCCCATACTCCTTCTGTAATAGGTTCAAAGCTAAAGTTGAATTCAGAATAAGCTGTAAGATTCATCGTTGTGTTCCTCCGCTATATTTATATTAAGTATACGCTTACAATAACGATTTTGAGATAAAACAAATGTAGCCGATACTTGATATAAGTATCGACTACTTTTGTGCGATATACTACTTTGCTGATACAATAGAAAGGAACGAACAAGTGCTTATTTTACTGATAGTTGCTTTACAACTTGATTGATTCCGGTTGCAGATAAACCTGATACTGAACCTACTGCTGCGGCAGTAATTGGATCAGCTGCAGGGAAATCAGGCATACCGATATAAAAAGCAATGATTCCGAGTACCAGACCTGCTACTCCACAGGTAATGGGGATCCATTTGTTGTCAACATTGTTGATAGCTTTGACAACCTGGCCAATAAGATAAGCAATTGCTGTTATTGCTGCTACAGATGCGATTCCAAAATCCATG
>ULVN01004817.1_pt1 | contig 23833 bp, 37 predicted proteins | sample 1959491 | NCBI WGS metagenome assembly ULVN01 (sample SAMEA4835787, study PRJEB28245) | human gut metagenome | biome: gut microbiome; material: fecal sample | place: Denmark | collected 2008 | reverse complement strand
ATTTGGAAACTTCTTATATCAGAGTTTATACCTATAAATGAACTAATGCGGTTGTAATTCTTGTTGAACTTATACTTACCTATAATGTATTCACGATAGTAAATGTATTCAGCCTCAACGCACACATAACCCTCGGTTGTATAATCTCCAACCCTAATTAAATCACTAAGTGCCTTGTGTTTGCACGTAACTTCAAGGTCAGCATTACCCGTTCTTTGAGAAGTCGAAAATATTGTGTTTGCAAAATTGGTAAATGATATTACACGATCTTGTTGTTGCATATTGGAAGTGCAATTTAAAGGTGTATCTTCTATATCTTCTTTTCTAGAGTTAATTCTTGTGTTTTGTTCGGTTGTAAAATCACAACGGAAACACATGTTTTTGATTAACTCACTAACTTTTCCACCTGTAGGTTCAACCATACCTGTGCCAAGAGCTACAGCCCAACTTACATTAGTTCCTGATGTTGAAGTATCTTCTAAATCGTTAAGCATTGTAATTGTGCCACTAATTCCTTGTGTTTTAGGGTCAGTAATCCAACCTTGACTAACGGCATAATTATAACTTGCCATTGCTAATACCCAGTCTATTGTGTTTAGCGTAAATAATACTGATGTAAAGGTGTCATACATAATTATTTTATTGTCGTTAACAGCATATCTCCAATAGTAGCGTTTTTCTTCTAAACTCTTAGTTGCGTATTGGTCGTTAGCAAGTATTTGGCTCGCGACATCAAGTAAAAGTTTAAACTCGTGTTTTACTTGGTCTACTTCTATGCTGTAATAAACAGGAACGTAGAAATGTAGAATACTTTTAATAGGGTAAGGCAAAACAGCACAAAAATTGCTATCAGTAATATCATAGTCATTTTCACTACTTCTAATATAATCGTAGTTATCGTTATTAGGGTGTGAAACGCTAGATACATTATAATTTTTTTCAACTATATTGTTTTGTGAAAAACTTTCTTGGTTGTTTGAATAACCCTCTATATTTTGTTCTAGTGTTCTATGATAAATAGGTCTATTAAGGTTTATAAGGTTCTTCAGATAACCATAAAACTCAGCACCTAAAACATCTCGTAAGGTTTTTCCGTTAACTACCCTTGTATTAAGGTTTCCAACGGCATTTACATATTTCAAAACACCATCTATTGCCTCCCTTAACGTAGGGTTGCTAAATACAAATTGTGGTGCTTCAATTTTTTGTAATTCGGTTTTAAGTTCACTAGATATTTCATTTATAATTCTTCCTTGTGGAAGTGGAAACATACCATAATTGTAGATAGTTTGATATGCACCATTAATTAATTTTTCTAAATGTGAACCATCAGTTTCTCCTAAAGGAATGATACGAATAATACGTTCTATGCAGTCTAAAAGTGTGTAATTACTCTTATCATTTTCTATTGGTTGAGTAAAGGTTATTGTAGCATCTAAAAACTTTTCCGTTTTCTTGTATAGTTCTATAAGTTCAAGATTATGTGCGTAAACTTCACTTCTTTTGGAAACAGGTTTAACTTCATCACGACCAACATAAAACTTCCTTGTAATCGTGTTAGTTCCATCACTCATAGTATATTCAATATAACTCATTATAGGTATTTGTTTAGAACTTTTGCTCCAAAAAATCATAAAGCCTGAGTCAAGTTCTTCTCCAAGCCTTGCAACATCAGAGTTTTCTTGAAAAGGTGGAAAAGTAAAGTTGACTAAACCATTCCCATTATTCATATCGATTTTAAATGTGTAATTAATCATTTGTTTTCCCCTCTCCACCTTGATCCACTAGTTGACATTTTGCCAACCAAAGAAGTTTTATAAGTAGTTTCTTGTTGTGTATTAATCATATTAGTCATATAACTAACAGTGCTTTCAATTGTATTGCCTGTAAGCATTGCAATACCCAACCCAGGGTTAATTGCACTTACTGCAAGGGCTGTAGCAATTCCAATTCCTTGTCTAATGTTTTGTTGCTTAACTTTGTTTCCTGTGTATGCTCCAACTTGATTATTAACAACACTGACCGATTTAGCAACGACTGCTATTGTGCCACGTATTGACCTATAATTATCTTCTGCTTGTTTTTGTTCTCTTGCCTTGCTGAACTTTGGTTTAGTTTCTCCACCAATGTTATTTAAGTTTACAACAAACTCTGCATAATGACCTGCCATAAAATCACTCCTTTACTCCTCATTTGTTCCTTGATAGATAACACCAGGACCATTTACTATTCCAATAGGTGCTTCTCTTACTTCTTCATTAGTTACATCAAATATTTCTTGACCTTGCTCGAATAAATCTTTGCTAGGGTCAGTTAAATGTAGCATAGCATATTTCATACTTTGAGATAGTCTTTCTAACATACGTTCATTATGAACCATATACGTATCACTCAACTGTCTGGTTAACAATTTATGCTGTAGTTTAAGAAATAAAGGTGCAAAACGTTTGCTACGACCCTCACGCATTGGTTGAAATTGTAATTTTCCATATGAACAAACTGCGTTAAGGGCAACAAAGCATGCTCCTATTCCTCTATCAACAAACCCTTTATTTTGCTTAACTCTAATGCTGTTAGGGTATAGTTTATTCCTACCCTCGTTTACATCAGGCATATAAAACGCAAATCTATCATCCCAAACGATTTTAAAGCCGTTAGGAGTATTTACAACATAAATGGCATTTTCACGCATATTACCCGTATCAACAGGACACCAAGATCTTGCCGATGCAATAAGTGTGCGTTTAAGTTCATTCATTTTTTTAAAACCCCATTTAAATGTTTTAGTATAAGAAATAGTTTCTATAGTTTTTAAATCAAGCATTAAATCACATCCGGAATTGAGGTATCTTTATCACGGAAAGCAAGAGTTAAGATAACGTAATCTCCATAGTTAGCCGAGCAAGAAATATTGGAAAGAATAACATCTTTGATAATATCATCGATACCATTTGTAATGATTTTAAGTTTTAATCTATTTAAAGGGTCTTGTTGGTAAACTTGAACTCCGTTTTTCTTAATCTTTGTGTAATCACGCTCGTAAATAAATGGAATTAATTGACTTGATATACTTCTAGCGTTATTGTTTGATTTTTGCACGATAATTGATAGGTTAAGTGTCCAAACGCTGTCATCTTCTATTGCTCTTTGTTCGTAGCCACCTAAACGTTGGTCGCTACCAAAATTGAAAATACGTGTGTTTGTGTTCTCAGACTTTAAAAGTCTTTCAAATGTTGTGCCATTATCAATACTAAGTTCATATTCTAGTTCATTGCCATATTCTACGTTTTGCGTTATTACTCCGTTAAGTTGGAAAACAACGGCTTTCGCATTTTCCCCTTGCATAACCATAAAGTCATCAAAGTCAGGTAAATCCATAGAAAACGAGAATTGATATGTAGTTTCAACGTTATTGTAAATGGCTTGTATGTTAAATACTTCCCCTATAGTTTGGTCGTTAAAATAAGTTAATGTAGCCTCAACTGAACTAAGGCTGTCAAGGTCAAATATTAACATTGCAATAGGAATTGATACATCAGCAATATATGTGTTAGGTATTTCTCTACGTTCTCCCGTAATTGACTGAACGGCACAAGGAATATATTTGATAGCGTTATCGAATTGGTCTTTAATTATTCTACCCGTTGTAGGGTCATATTGTTTAAATAAATTACCTTCATAAACCCAATTTGTTTCAAACTTAAACATATCAATAGTGTCATTTGTAACAGTCTTGTAGCACTCGTTCATTTTCACTTGTAGCCAATCACGAATTGCATTCTTAATTGTATTTGATATTACCATTATATCACACTCCTAACTTAAATCCAATACTCTTGGTAAACTTTTTAACGAATTACCCTTAACAAAAGGTCTTTTTCCACTTAAACCCTTTAAATAAGCCGTTAAATACGTTACTTTTATAATAGTAAATGTTTTTTCTTCTCCATCAATAATCATTTTGACTTTTCCATTAACTTTAAAATCTATTTGAGTATTACTTGTTTGTATTTTATACTTATATGAACTAGTTTGATAAACACCGCCAAACTCTACTGAACTCGTTTCAAAACCCTTAAGACTTTGGAATACTGTTGCTCCTGACAATGAGGTTTCAGCATAGGAAAAAGTTTGTGGCATTGTGTCATATTCAAATACTTTTACTCCATTAACAACTTTAGTTCCGATTAGATCGTAATACGTGGCTTGATAGTTTTCAGCAAATGATAAAGTTTCACCACGCATATTAGTAGTCCTTTCTATACAAACTATAGTCGAACTCGTTTGTTCCTGAAACTGATGTTAATAAGCCACCATAATATAGTTTTAGATAAGCCTTAGTTGCTATCATTAGTTCCCCACGTAGTTTAGAAATATCAAGGCTTTTATCGGCATTAAGATTTATTCCGTGTTGTAATTGAACTATATCTCCGTTTGTAGTATTTGCATACTCGAATTGACTTAATAAAGCCTCAGCAAGTATTTCTCTAAACCATTGATTTTTCGCAAGTTCATATTCCATCTTGTCGTGTTCTTCAATACCCGTTTTGAACGAATAAATAAAGCAATAAATATTATCACTAAGTTGTCGAGTTAAAATGTCCCACTCGTTATCATCATACCCTGAAAGAGCGTCAGTTCCAAATCTATTACTTGCAAAGTCGCGATTAAGAACGTATTGATGTATATCTTCTAAATAAATTAATTTTTCATCGTTAAAAGGCACGTTATATTCAAATTTTCTAGGCATTAATAAACCCCCTTTAATCTAATTGTTGATGTAAGTTTCATAAAAGGGTATAATTCTCTTCCGTAAGAAGTTTGTGCGTATTCATTACTAAAGTTGGCATAGGCATTTTTTACTTCCTTAGCACCTATGTTTCTATTCACTGTTGCACTAGGGTTTGCTGTGTCTAAGTTTGCACTATTTCCAATGTTCTTAGTTCTATTAATCGCAACTTCTAAATGATGTGCCACATATAGAGCAACACAATAAAGTTGTAATTCTCCGTATGTTTCATAGTCAAAGGTCTTTAAGGCAAGTTGTTTATAAAACTGAAATAAGAATGTGTATCGCGTATTATCGGTTGTTAGTGTATTTTTGAACTCAGGAAATATACACACAAAAATTGAAATATCAAAATCTTCAAGCACTGTGAACTTGCCACTTAGTATCTTTTGACAAACGGGGTTTTCGTGTCCCAACTCTTTAAGTGTGTAAGGGTTTAATTGTTCTAAAACTTGTTCTACACTCATTTTTTACCTCCTTATAGTTAAAAGGGGTAGGTGCATTATACACCCACCCTCAAAGTGTTGTTTGTATCTAATTTATTATGCTTTATTATCGTAGTAGATAATTGCACTAGGTTTAACAAATTGTGGTTCACCAACGAATGCTACATAACTTGTTAATGTTGCTTGTTTTTCTCCACTAAATACTGTTGCACCACGAGTTAAGTCCATACCCATAATACCACGGACAACTTCTTCGCTGTATCTATAAATTACAATACGACCTGTGCCGTTTGTTCCTTTGTTAGCAAGGTATTTGTTAGGCATAATTCTAACATAACCATTATCAGGGTCAAAGCCTGCAAGTCTTGTAGGTAAGTTTTTCATCATGTAATCATAAAGTGAAACACCTGTAGTTGCAGTTGCATTGTTAGTTCCAGAGATAGACATTGGTTGTGCTAATTTTCCAAATAGACCTAAGTCTAGTAAAATTGTGTTAGGAGTTCCTTCAACATCATAATCACATTTGATAATAACTTTTAACATTAAGTCAACGATATTTTTGAAGAACTCAGCAGCAGTTTGGTCAGCAAATTTATTTGTAGTCTCAACAACTGTTTCAACGTTAGGGTTATTAAATAGACCATAAGAGTCTGAAACACCAGGTAGACCGAAGAATGTAATATTATCAAGCATTCTATTGTGTTGGTGCATAACACCACGTTCAAATTCATTTAAGATATCATAGCCAACTTCTTCAGCCTTCATTTGGTCGATTAAACCAATTTCAAGAATATAAGAGAAAGGTAAAACTCTAGTTTGTGTTTTTTCAAGTTGAGATTTAACAGTTACTAGAACGTTTGCACTACCACTTGTAACAGCGTTAGAGTTAGATAAAGAATAGTTAGTTTTGAAGAAACTTGCATATTCCTTTGCTCCACCTGCCATAATGTAAGGCATTGCAGTATACCAAAAATATCTTGCGAATGGTTGGTGTAATTTAGTATCAATGTATTCTAGGGAGTTTGCTAGGAAACCATAATCTGCATCTCCTACATAACCACCTAAAAATCTCATACCATTAGGGTTTGCTAATTTTTCAACTAATTGTTGATTTTGTATAAATGCATCTCTTGTAGAAATCATATTTATTTCCTCCTAATTAAATTAAATCTAAGTCAAGGTGGATTTCAGCAGTTTTGCCTGTTAAACCACCTGCAACAGTTGTGCCATCGTTTGTTCCACTTAGAGGGAAACCACTTTCGCCTGTAAACTTAACACCGGTCCAAGCAATTGTGTTAGTAGAGTCAGCAGCTGTTTCAATACCACCGATAGGTAAACTTGCGTTAGTAGAACTTGCTTTTACACGAACGTAAACTGTTCCACCTGCATTAATAGTTCCTGAACTTTGAACAGGAACCCAAACAAAGCCTTTTTTCATAACTGAAACTGATTGACCTTTTGCGTAAGAATTAATAAATTGGTGTGCTTGTCTTGTGATAAGAACGTTTTGTCCTTTAACATCAGCAAGAGCAATACCTGTTAGTTTGTCAATAGTAGCATTAGCAACAATTGGCTTAGCATAACGACAGCCGATACCTTGATCATCGGCATCTGGATGAACATTTACAACTGAACCGAATTCAATTGTATCTTCTGCAATAGCAGCGACAATTACTGTGTTAGGGTCATAATGAGAGCCTTTTTGTCCTGGTAAAAATGCAGAATAATTTACGGAATCTTTAATAGCAGTGTAATTAAAAATACTCATTTTAAAATAATCTCCTTTTTCTAATTTTTAAAATTTATTGTGTGTGTGTTTTAAACGATTAAAACCATTAGTGAGATTCTAGTTTTTCGCGTTGTGCTAATCGACTAAGATCTTCAGGGCAACATAAAGAGTTAACTGATTTTCTATATTCAGCATAAGACTCGTAATTTCTAGGGTTAAACTTATCTAAGAAAATTTGCATTTTTTGTTCGTGAGTAATGGTAGGTTTTGTAGGTTCTTCCTCATCGATAACCATAGTAGGTTTAACTTCAGGTTCAATTGGTGCGGGCATTTCATCAATTGTAATAGAGTTTGCTTTCATTTCTTCAATAAGAGCTTTCTTTAAACTTTCTCTAATAGTAGTATCAGTAATTTTTTCGATTTCTAATTGTTTAGCAGTAAAGTAAGCAACATCTTTCACTATCTTTTCCTCCTTATCTTCGTTTTCTTGTTTTGGTTCTTCGGCTTTAGGTTCTTCTTTAGGTTCATCAACTACGGGTTTTTCGCAACTATCATCAGTTGATTTTCCACATCCATCATCAGTTGATTTGCTACAGCCATCATCAGTTGGTTTGCCACAGCCATCTTCAGCCTTAGGTTCTTTTTCTTCTTGCTCTTGGTTTTCATCAAGAACTTTGTTTTCATCTAATTCCATATCTAACTCCTCTCCATCATCTAAAATCATTGCATTGCCTGCCCTACCTTTTCTAACTAATGCTATATGATTATAAATGATATCAATAAAACTATATGTATCTGTATCTTCATCGTATTTTAAAGTTTGTGAATAACCTAAACTTAACTCCTTTAGTTTTTTACTTTCAACTAAATCAGCAGTTTCTCTATCAGTAATAGTAATATCTCCAACAAGATTATTTTCTTCTCTATGCACGTTGTTAACTGAGCCTTTAGATGTAACCTTGTAATTATCGATAGTAACGATTACGTGTCCTTTAGTTAGAGGGCGGCCCTCAAGGCTTTTCATACTATCTTCTTTGAAAACTTCCTCTTCGGGCCTTAAAACTTCTACAACTTCATTAGAGTCAGCAATTCCTAACTCTTTTTTTAAATACTTTTGAAAGCCACTGCGACCTAATATCGCATTTTCACAAACTAAAAAATTGTTTTGATCTCGATACATGTGTTCGGTTAAATACGTTCTAAACTTATATTTTTTCTCATCAAATATCACGTTAAATCACCTCATTTTTCATTTTTACCTCCAACTACGGGAACATTAGGAGTAGGTTTAGGCTCATTATTAATACCGCCGTTGTTTTCTTTTGCGACTTCGGTATTCTCGTTTTTATTGCCATTTAAGGCATGTGATAATTCGATTTGTTCTTCAACATAAAGTTTATCTCCAAACTTCTTAATGAAGTCATCGGAGTAGTTAGAGAACATATCTCCTAAGTTTTGTGTAATTTCACTTAATGCACTGACAAAAGTTTTCTTGTCCATTCCGTTGACCTTGTAAATATCAACTAAAGAACTTACAATCTTGTTAATAATATCTGCCATATCTTTATCACTAACTTCTCGAAGTTTAATAAATGAGATTTGGAATGTTGGTATATCTTCTCCAAATAATGAACGATAAATTATCTTGATTAACTTTTTGTAAATCTTATCCATGAAAACATTTTGCACGGTCTTAATTTCAGCATAAGCGTTTTCCGTAGTTTGTTGGTCATTAATTCCATCATTAAATAGGTATGACATAGGAACACCCGAGCAAGTAGCAAGGTATCTTTCAGCGTTTTTAACTACCTCTCCAATTCCATTTAATGTAACGTTTTTGTAATCAAAACTATCATTTGCTCCTAAGAATAGCACGTTAGAATAATTTAACATACGTTTCATAAGTGCAAGTTTATTTTTCATAGCATCATATGCTCTTTGTGTTAATTGTGAAACATCGGTGTCAATTTCTTCCATTTTAACAACCCTTTGTGAACTAATCAAGGTCATATCGGAAGTTGCGTTGACAATTGTTTTATAAAGAACTAGAGGTCTATAAATACGTTCAAGTAAACTAACTCCCCAATATTGTTCTATACGTTTTTCAATGTTAGGAAGAATACCTGTGTTGTAGAAAACAAGTCTACTTCTATGCACTGTATATTCTCTAGTGTTTTGTCCTCCTATTCTAACCTTATAATATAGGGGTTCTCCAATTTCCATAGGGTCATCTATTCCTGTTTCTCCACCAATAGTATCAACAAGTTTAATAGTAGGAACACAACTGAACCAACGTTCAAGCGTTTTAAGACCTAGGAAATCTCCCTTTTTAATCGTTGAAAAATCTAAAGGTTCTTTTAGGTGTCGACCATTATCATCGGTTGTTTGTCCTTTAATGCAAATAAGACAAGCACTTCCACCAAAGCATTCTCCTTGATATATCATTTCATATAAAGGGTAGTAAAGTTTATCTAGTTCTATTTGTATTTGTTCTAGTTTTTCACTATCAATATTTTTGGAGTTAATATCAATACCTTTGAGTGGCATTGATGCCTTGTAATTCAATATTCTTCTAAATATCGGTTCGGCTCTTTCAATATTCATAATGTTTGTAACGTTCCAAGTAATGTTTCTTTCAGTTCTAAACTCCTCACTATTCATAGGATCGGTATAGACATTTTGATTTAACAAGCCACTAAAGAACTCATCACCAATAACGCTTTGCAATAGGTTTTTAATCTCGGCTTGTTGTTCGGGAGTAGCCATTACTACTTTGTTTTTTGCCATTTGTTCCAATTACCTCCGTTCTTAACAACAGTATTTACAAGATAACGCACACAGTCAGGGAAGTGGTCGTGTTCTTTTAAAGGTATTTCTTCTCCAAGTGCAAGTTTCTTAGGGTCAAAACTATATGAATAACATTCGTTAAGACCTTTTATACAACTATTGTGTATCTTAATCATATTTTTATCAAAGCCATCACGGACAAGCCAAATACCAACAATAGACTTATCGGTTTTCTTGTCAGGTTTTTCTTTTTCTCTACGTTTTCCAACATCGTTTTTAGCTTTTTTAACGTTTATACCCCTAATTTTCAACTCATTAATTAAAGGTGTAGCACTAGGGTCAACGATAACCGCAATATACTTGTCATTAAAGTGCTTGTTTCTACTATTTATCATTTCCTCTATCTTATCAGCGTAAAAAGATGTAGTCGGTGGCACATAGTTTCCACCTTTTTCTTGTTGTTCTCTTCCATCAAAGCGGTATTCTTGCCAAATCTTGCATTCATAATCTTCCTCAACATCGCAGTCGATAACTACAAATGCATTCATCATACCAAAGTCAACAACTAAATAACGCAAAAAGTTGCTATTTTCAGGAATTGGACCTCTTAATATGTTCTTATCTGTAAGAGTAGGCCATATAGCATTATCACTACTTGCACGAATACCCCTAATTTCTCTCTTATAAACAATACCCGTTTTGTCATAACTATCTTCTATTTTTTCTCTATCAATATCAGTCATTGACAAGTTATCATCGTGTGTAAAGTGAAAATAGCGGAAGTTTAAACCATTCTTAACTCCGTTAGGGTTTTCAAAGTAAGGCTCAAAGACAATGTAGTCGTGCCTATACTTTTCGTTGTATGCTTTTTGCATAATAAAGTCAACTTCTCTAAGTGAGATAAGGTATTTCCTATATATACTTTGATTTTCAGCAATTTGTCCTGGACTTGTAAGATTAAACTTTTTCATATAAACTTGTAAAATCTTTTTTCTACCATCTTCAATTGATTTAGCAAGTTCTCCTTTGTGCTTTGTATACTCTGCACTTAATTGAATTCGTTTTTCATAGACATCTTTCGCAATATCATCGGTTGCAATTAAAGGTTTTTCATATTTTGAATAATACTCAAACTCTCCTGCTAAAGGGTTTTGCGTATGTATGATTTTTCTCCACTTACTAGCGTTAGTTCTTGAGGCACCCTCTTTAATCGTATTGTAATGTTGGTTGATAGCCTCGTTTGCATAATGACTTCCGTAAGATATACCACGGAACTTTTCACTATCGTTGCTTTCTCCACCACTGAAAAAATGAATTTCTTTGATAACTCCGTAAAAGTCCATAAACATAAAGACAACACGGTCATCGATTTTACGCTTTTCTCCATGTGGAAGTAAGTATCTAAGACCAAAGCCATCAGCCTCAAGTATGGTGTTAATTGCGTGGTTTATAGTTTGTCCTGTTGCTAAATGTAATCTATTAGGACATAACATAAGGTAGTTAGCCCATGCATAAAGGGCATAAACATCTTTACCACCACGCTTACCACCCTCAACTGTTATGTGTGCTATATCACGGCTCATTACAGCCTTGAATAATTTATCAGCCTTAGGGTTTTGAAACTTCTTCTTAGGGTCGTTAATAGGTCTATCAAAGGTTCCAGGAGAATATGGAATGTTATAACCAATACCATATGTGCATAGAGCCTTATATTGTTCTTGTTTATCGGGAGTAAAGTCGTATCTATTTACAGCCATTAATTTTCATCTTCCTCTAGATCTTCTTCTAAGGAAGTCGCAGTATTTATACCACTAAGAATAACGTTAAGTGTAGCATTTTGGTCTTTCTTTTCAATACCGAACCATTCTCCAAGCAATTTGTTGGCTTTTAAACGAACTTCATCGTTCTTGGTATTTCTAACGATATCGATAGTTGACTTGATAACCTCTTGTTTAATTCCTGCATCATCGCCACAAAACGTTTCAACAATTCTAGAAAATGCTTGAATAACTTTAGGACTTCTACGAATAGCAAGAGCTTTTTTCTTAAGTGAAATATAGGCACTAATGCTCTTGAATTGGAAGTTGCCAACTCTATTGTTAAAATCTTTATATACCTTATCAAAGCCACCATCTTCATCAACTGAGTTATCAATTTTACTAGGGTCTAAATATTCTCCGTAAATACTAAGTTCATCTTCAGGAACGTAAACTAGAAGATAGCAAGCCATTTCATTAAGGTAAGGGGACATTCCTAGTCTTTTATCAAAATAGTCAATTGAATTGTAAAGTATGATAAATGCTTCTTGTTGAGGACTTAGACCTTCAAATATCTCAGCATAGTCAACTGTCTTTGAATTATCTTGTTTCATTAAAATCTTACCTCCTGGTTTAATTAAAAATCTTGGATCATATCTACCTATAAACTTATGACCTACAGCAATTCCACGTATTAACAAGTCATCTAAAGTTTTAATTTTCGACCCCAATTTAAGGGTGTATTGACCCGTTTCCAATTGCTTTTTAGTTTTCTCATTAAGGTAAATCGGTATCATAACTAACTCCCCCTTTGCCGTAAGTATAACACACAAAAATTTCCTTGTCAATACTTTTGCGAAAAAAAGGTAAAAACCCTTTCAAAAAATATGGAAAGTTAGAATTTTGCTTTTTCTATATCTCCTATCCCCATAGGAAAAAATCGGTTGGTAAGTGAACCTATGCAATTACTAATGGTAGGTATCTATTTGAACCTTGTTGAATACCGGACAAGGGTTGTCCTGATAAGGTGGCAAATCTTAGATCTAAGTGTCTAAATTGTAAGCAGTCTAACTCTTACTGAATATCTATGATTGTTTTTTTGTGTTGTAGTTTTCGTTTCTTTTTGAATGCCTAACCAACTATTCATTGCTTAACTACTTGCCACCTTTTATAAACCACTCGTTGTCGTTTCTAAGGTGTATATAGCAATGTGTTCCAAAATATCTATGTGTTTCACTACAATTCTTAAAAGCCCTAATGGTATCGGTTGGCAATAGACTGAACGTTGTTAATTTCTCGTTGTGGTCTTTTCATTGCTTTAAAGTCTTACACCTACCTCTCTTTCATATCACTACATATATAAGCATAAATATCAATATTGTCGAATGGCGATAAGGTAAAAGGGCTTAATTTTAGGTTGTGGACCTAGATATGGTCTTTTTCCAAAACTCCTATCCCCCATTTCATACCCCCGGGGGGTGTTGTTGCGTTCTATTTTCAATTATGAGCCGTAAAACGGGGGTATTTTTAAAAGATAGAGTAAAATATGTGTAATTGCTAAGGGTAGGGCAGTAAAAGTGTAGAAATGGGGCGATTTTGGGGTTATTTGGTTTTTGGTGTTTGACAGTTGAGCAGTTGCACTTGATCGCGTTGGTTGGTTGAGTTGGTGGACCTATTGAACTGATACATGATGCTTACTATTTGCTTGTTGCCTTGCATCTCTTAAATGTTGTTAACTCTTGATTTGCTTTTCTTTCTTTTCTTTGGTTCTTTCTTTTCTTTCTTTTCGTGAACTGCAAAAAATCGGCAAACATTGAACGGATCGGCCTTTTCTTTCTTTATTTAATTTCTTTCTTTTAGTAAAACAATAATTGTTAACTTTTAAATTGTTGTATAACTAAATTATTTTCTATCTTTCTTTTGGAACTTTTCTTTCTGTCTTTTAAAAATTCGGGGCAGTCGACAAACTGCAACTTTTTTTGATGGTGTTATTTCTTTTTCTTTTTTGGTTCTTTTTTCTTTTTCTTTGTTGAAAGCCAAAACCGACATAGCGGAACGTTTAACATACATAGCAAGCAACCGACAGCAACTTGTTTAAATCTCAAAGCCTGTTAGCATTTCATACCACACACCCCACCAACAACAACACCGTTAAAGCCTTGCATTTTCAAACAATTATTTCCTACTTTTGTTAAACATTTTTTTGCGTAAATCTTTTTCAAAACTCAACGCGTTTGATAACTTGTTTTTGTTTCTCGAACAGTTCAAAAAATCGGTTAAACTCTCGGTCCTCTTTCCTTAAGTTATATATACTATATGCGTTATATCATTTTGGATATACCACTATATCAGTTTTTGTATAACACTTTTTTAAAATTTTTTAAACTTTTTTAATCAAAACTATTGACAAACGACAATAAATAGTGTATAATATTATTGTAATTAAGAGTTGCAAGAAAAAGCAACGGAAAGGAAACAAAAATATGAATAAAATTAATGACAAAAAACCAACTTATCGCGAAATGTATTTCGTATTTGATCCAATTTGGAAACGATTTGACTATGTTTCTAAAAGCAGACATCAAGCACTAGATAGCATGTATGCGCTTAACATTTTTAATCAAAATAGTGCAGATTATCAAATAATGATTAATGCATAGTATCTAATTACATTAGGTATCTAATCTGATTAGGTATCTAACGTCATTGAGTATAATAATATACTACTTAAACAAATTGCTTGCCCCCAGGCATTAGGGGAGAAAGAAAAAACAATGGAAAAACAAAACCATGTAAACAATTTAGATGAGGCTATGAAATGGCTAAACGCGTATGACTATCGCGTATGGGATGAGATCAGCAAAAGAACAGAGCGCACGGCTTACCGCCATGATGTCAAGTATTTTGATTTAGCAGAAGAATACGATTATATAATAATTGCTAGCGATAATGTGCTAGAGCTTGCAACTAACAGCGATGCTGATGTCATTCAATTTGTTAATGAAATGATTGATTGTTTCAACGAAATGAAATAAAATAAATCCCCTGATGAGTATTTGAAAATTAATACGAAACCCCACGCGATGGGGTCGGGATGAAAATCTCAAAAAAATTAATAAAGGTAGGTATGAAAAATGTTAAGAACAAACAACAAAAAAGTTAGAGAAAGTATCAAAAAGTGGATCGTAGACAACTACGACGGCGACAGTTACGGTCTAGAAACTAAAGATTTTAAAGAAATTTGCGAAAATATCAAAAGCATATTTGAAAAAGAAAAAAGCTCACGCCGTGCGTGTTGGTGCCTTGAAGATTTTAAGGAATGGGGCGCGGGCCTTCCTTCAATACTAAATACATGGCCTTTGCTATGCGACGGTGTCGACATTTTAGGCGATATTTTAGAAGAAACAGAAGAAGAGCGAAGCAAATACGACGATTCCCAAGCCTGGGACCTTATGGCATATCTAATTTTTAGAGAAATTGATAAGGCCGCTCGAGCATAAAAAATCTTAAATTGGGGGTAAAATCGAAAGTTTGCCCCCACCCCCTTAGTAATTTATCAGCAAAAATGCCAAACTGCGGAAATATGCCGTTTTTTTGGCTCATATTTGGAATTACAGAGGGAAACGCTGAGAGATTTTCTCATTTTAGAGAGATTTTTTCGGCGCGCCTCCAGGAAAGAGGAGGAGAAAAAGAGAGAGAAGAGGAGAGAACTCCCACCATGATAGAGAGAAAAAACAAGAGGGAAAACCTCCCCCAATAAGAGAGGTAGAAACAGTCTATGGACTTAAAGAGAGAAAAGGAGAGGAAACGATGAGAAAGAACGGCGAATTTTACAACGCAGGAGAAAATGCATTCCATAGATGGGGTAAAAAAGCAAGGGAAAAACTAGAAAACTATTTAAAGCCAAACGACAAAGGCTATTACGTTTTGCCTGTAGATGGAGGCAAGTATTGGACCATTGGAACAAGCACGGGACAATATGGAGAGTTTGCAAAATACAAAGAAACTTATTTTAGTGTTAATAGTTGGGGTTTTATTTACGCAAAAGAGGGAACAGAGAAAGCAGAGGTTTTACTAACTATGATTAAATCGTTGATAGAACAAATGAAAAAATATCAAGAAGACTTAGAAGAAGAACACGAGAGATCGAGAAGTGAAGAGGAGGAAGAAGAAACATGTTAGAATACCAATACAAACCACTTGCAAAAGACATTGCATATAGAATACTTCGCGTAAGTTTGCAAAAAAGCAAAGACAATGAATATATATTTACAATGGCCGATTATAATAAATATAAAATAATACCTGTAGATTTAGACAAACGTATGCTAGAGGCAATACTTGAAGAGATTTCTACAACTTATAGAAATGAAGTTGTTTGTCTTTTTTACGATATTGAAAATGTTAATAATTTTTGGGTTCATATTACTTTCAGTGAAAATTGCACTGCTGAAGATTTAAGAAATGCACGTTATTAAGGAGGAAAAAAGTCGATGAGTAAAAGAATTGAAAAGGGCAGTTTTTATGAAGAAGTTTTAGTGTGTGGATTAATGGTAAAAATTACTAAAGAATTATTTAAAACCGATAAAGAATATGTTATAAATGAGAAAGACTTAAACGCAGTGTTTCCAAATGTTGCTGAAGAAGACAAAGAAAGAATAATAAGAATTGTTGCAAAGAAAATACGAGCAGGATTTGATCCTATTAATGTAACTTTCCTTGTCTCAACCAAGGCAAAAACAAATAAAGATGGAACATTTAGTAGAAAAACATGTAAACTAACTATATGGACCAAAGAAACAAAGGAGTAAACAACATGATAAACAATATTAGAGAACTTCAAGAAAAATTAGGTAGAAAAGTTGATATCGCATTTTGGAATATCGACAGCAAACATGTTAAAGTAAACAATGTAGCAATAACGCTACCTATCAATGAATGGGACTTATTTAGACAAGTTCTATCAAAATAAATTAGGTTCAAGCCTGGAATGGTGGGGCATTTCGGGTAAGAATAAATAACGCAAATAGGGGGGGACAACCAAAACCCCTCCCACAGCGTTTGAAAATTAAAAGAGCGTATAATTATGCGTTCAGTTTCTCACAGCACGATTTTAAGGAGGTAAAGAAAAATGAGTGTTATTTTTAATTTAGAAAAAGGGAAAGAGATTAACGAGAAAAAAGACAAGATTATTAATGAGATCTTGGAACTAAAAAAGATGTATCATGAGTATGCGGAAGAGTTAGGGAGCAACGCTCTTGAACTTCCTAGCAAATTATTTCATTCAAACATAGGGGCTGAAATTGACAACACATTATCTGCTATCGATGACAATTTAGTAAGTTTAGAACACATACAAACTATTCTAGAAGATTTTATGCCAATGGAGGAAAAATAAACAAATATGGTGCTAAGATGTGAAAAAATCACACGAGAAGAGTATGAAAGCAGTAAATTCCTTGCATCTCATATCGTAATTGAAAACCCAAAGAATGAAAGTTATGTAGTATCTTACGTAGACTACGAGAAAAACAAAAGAATTGATACAGTGTTTAAACACTTGGGAGATGAATATACAAAGGAGGTAATCGAACGATGAAAATTATTAGACACGCAAAAGGCGTAAATCTATTATTTGAACTTACAAAAGAGGAAACGCAAACTTTAGAAACTAAAGGTGTATTAATCAAAGGTAATTACGTTATCGTAAGGGAAGAAAGTAAAAAATACACTGTTGCTGAAATCTTGAATGAACCTTGGAAGATACAAGAGGACTTCGACTAATGAAACATGTTGATTTAGTAAACAAGATCATTGAATTAGGCTTATGCGATAATCTATCTCTGCTTTGGAGGCTTAGCAAGGAAAAACTTGAGGAAATTATAGAACATAACGAAAAGTTCCCCAACGACTCATTCAATGTTAAACCTATAATTACTCCTGCTATGTGTTTTGAAATCAAAGGGGAAACGTATGTTAAAGTTGGAAAACACTACGCTAAGATAGAAAAGGTTGGACTTTTTGAAAATGTTGAGCCTGAAGAGATAGAAAAAGTGTATAACAACAAAGGGCATTTAATTTTTGTAAGGGAGAATAAAAAATGACACAAGTTCAAATCGCGATTTTATCAGGTGCAATTGGTCTAGTCGTTGCCACTATCACACTTGTTATCGTTAAATTAGTGCAAGAAATCAAACGACTAAAAACTGAACTTTTGCTCGCAAAGGTTGTAATTATGTTGAAAAAGAAAAAAGAGAAAAAAGAGGAAAAATAAATATGAAAACAATTTTAAGAACTATGCTTTTATATGAAAAAATTGATGATGAAGAATAGGAAATAATCACTTAGCAAAAATAGGAAATTATTGATTAGAAAGGAAATGATAAATAATGAAAATTACTGTAAATATTAATTTAGAATGGTGGATTGCTAGAGATGAAGATGGAGATCTTGGTTTATATGAATGTAAACCTGTAAAAAGTTATAGAAAAGGCTTTTGGGTTCCAACCGAAGGGGAACATTATAATTTTTTTGCATACGATTTTCCAGGTATTTTAACTTCTGCATTATATAGAAACTTTGATTTTTCCAAAGTAACGTGGGAGGATGATGAGCCAAAGCAATTAAAAGATATTTTAAAGGAGCAAAAATAAAAATGAAAATTAATTTAGAAATTAACTTAGATTTATGGGTTGCGAGAGATGTAGATGACAAACTTTTTATATATAAACACAAGCCTAAAAAACATGCAGAGTTAGGAGTAGAGTTTGGAGTTTGGGGGGGGTATGATGACCATTTTTGTGCTTTTGGTCTTGAATGCATAGACCTTGAGGCCTATCAATTTATAATCCCCAATATAGAAGATTATTTTGACTTCTCACAAGTTCAATGGGAAGATAGTGAACCAAAACAACTAAAGGACATAGTAAGGTCAAAAAATGAATAGTTTATTTGATAATTTAGAAAATAGATTTAAACTTAACAAGCCTGTTCGACTTATTGAACTATTTGCGGGAATAGGAGCGCAAGCAAAAGCGTTGGAAAATCTAGGCATAGACTTCGAGCATTACCGAGTATGCGAAATTGACAAGTATGCGGTCGCAAGTTATAATGCTATTCATGGGACTAATTTTGAAGTTAGTGATATCACAAAACTTTCAAGCAACGATCTTGGAATTGTTGACACAAACACATACATATATATACTAACCTATTCTTTTCCTTGTCAAGATTTATCATTAGCAGGAAAGCAACAAGGAATGAAGAAAGGGACACAAACTAGAAGTGGACTTTTATGGGAAGTTGAAAGACTTTTAAAAGGTTGTAAGGAACTCCCACAAGTATTGTTAATGGAAAATGTGCCACAAGTTCATTCTTCTAAAAATTATGAAGACTTCAAGGATTGGCAAAACTTTTTATCAAACCTAGGTTATCAAAACACTTGGGCTGACTTAAACGCAAAAAATTATGGTATTCCACAAAATAGAAATAGAACGTTTATGGTTAGCATTTTAGGAAATAGCCCTTATGAGTTCCCTGAGCCTTTCCCATTGAAGTTGAAATTAAAAGATTTGTTAGAAGATACTGTAGATGAAAAATATTATTTGAGTGAAAAACAAGTTAATGGCATAGTCAATAATTCTTTCGCACAAAAACGCAGTTCCATTCAAAATACTGAATGTTGTGGAACTCTACTTGCTAGAGACCGAAAAGACCCTAAATGTGTTGCGATTTCTAGTTCGATTCCAATAAAAGAAAATACAATTAAGGGCTATGCAATTGCATCATATGGAGATAGTGTTAATCTAGAACAACCAAACTCAAAAACTAGAAGAGGAAGAGTAGGCTTTAAAGTGGCAAACACCTTAACAACAAATTGTAATCAAGGAGTTGTTGTTTTAGGCAATTATTCTCCAAGCAACCATAATGCTTCACGAATTGTTGATAGTAAAGGAATAGCACCTACAGTAATGGAAAACCATGGAACTATCACAGCAACAATTGTTGAGCCAAACCCACGCATTCGTAAACTTACTCCCAAAGAATATTGGAGACTCATGGGCTTTAATGATGAAGATTTTGAAAAGGCAAGTAAAGTCAATTCAAATACACAATTATATAAACAAGCAGGAAACAGTATAGTTGTAAACGTATTAATGGAAATATTTAGAAAGATGGGGTAAAAATGAAAGTAAAATTAATCAAATTAAAAATCTATATGGTATTATATATCATATTCGTAGGAATATTAGTGTTGTCTTCGTTGATAGGGTTATTTTTGGGTAGTTTATCAACCGACAGCAACCTATCGATAATATGTTTGTTTAGCACAATTATAAGTGCAATTGTTCTTCGATTAATTTATTGTAGAACGATAGACCTTGAGTTTGAAATTAAAAACGAATTAAGAGAAAAATAGAAAAAGAAAGAGGTATTAAAATTATGAATGAAATTATTGAAAAATTAAGTGAGAAAGAATTAAATACGTTGAGAGAAATTGCAAACACCAAAGGCTTAGATGAAGAAGCAAGTAAAAGTTTGTTGCATATTGCGTTATTAGATATTTCAGTGAAAAACGATGAATTTAGTTATGAGATGATAGACTATGCAATCAAGCATTTTGCTAACGAATTATACGAAATGTTAAAGGAGAGCAGTAACAATATGAAGTGATTTGGAAACCGGTATATGAAGAATACCGAAAAATTAATTATAGATTAAAAAAGGAGTGAAAAAATGAATTTTAAACAAGCAGTTGAAGAAATGAAAAAAGGAAAGAAAGTTAGAAGAAAAGGGTGGAAAGATGTGTGGTTTACCCTTGATAACGGCGGTGCTTTATTACGTAATGTTCCAGGGTCTTATAATAAAAAAGCAACAATTACTGGTCTTGAACCATTGACTTTGGAAAGTGTAGAAAATGTTTATGCTAACGATTGGGAAGTAGTTGGAGAAAAAAAGAAATGGTGGGAACCTGAATTAGATGAAAAATATTATATCATTCGCCGCGATGGTGGCATAGATTATTATTCCTATGAGGATGATGAAACTGATAAAAATTTAATGGCTATAGGCAATTGTTTTCACACCGAAGAGCAAGCAGATTTTATGGTTGAAAAATTAAAAGTCATCCACGAGCTAGAAAAGTTCGCGTTTGAGAACAATACTGAAGAAATAGATTGGGATGATATAAACCAAGCAAAATACCATTTAGTTGGAGTTTTTGGAGATAAAGGAAATAATTATATAAAAATATGTAGCACATTTATGCTTAAGGAACTTCCCTTTAATATTTACTTTATTAGTAAAGAAATTGCAAGGAAGGCTATCGAAACTATCGGTGAAGACCGTATCAAAAAATATTATTTTGGAGTTGATGAAAATGGAAGAAAATAAAAACATTGAAAAAGAATTGCAAGAATCCTTAGATTTTGGAAGCAAGGCTATATCACGTTCAATTGAGCGAAGAAGAACCATGGACTCTTTTCAAAAAATCAAAGATATTACGCAATATTTAGTAGATTTGTCTTTTTTGCTTAGAATGAGCCACCTTATAGAAACTCATGGTGGAAAAGTAACATTTACATTTAACGATTATCGAGATGAAAAAGAAAAGTTTGAGAAAATGTATGGTGAGTATAGCAATATTAAACATAGTATAGCAATAGCAACTTTAGAAATAAAAGAAAAAAATTTGTCTGAACTCATGGAACTTGTTGATATACTCGATTTCAACCAAAAGTATTCCATCTTTGATTTAATAAACGATCCTGGTATATTAAGTGATGAAAAAGAACGTAAATTGCTTGTCAAATATTTTGGTAAGGCAGTTTGGGAAAAATAAGGAGTTGAAAACGAATGAACTATTCAAACGAATATTATGAACTAGAAGAAAACATTAAAACTTTAACGAGAGCCTTAGATGATGCTTTACAAAGATTGAGAAAATTGGAAGAGAACATTTTACAAATAGATGAAAGTTTACCAAAATACGAAGAGGAATTACTACACGAACGAGATGAACTTAGAAAATTAGTCTTAAGGGAAAAATGTGGAGAAAAAATAGCTTACGTTTTCTATAAACTACAATTTCATAGAATAGATTGTTTAAAAGGCTATATCAAAGCCTATAAGCTAGAAAAAAAAGATTGTCTCTCTGAACGGAAAACAATAATTCGTAAACTTTCTAAGCGTTTAAAATAAAGGAGGTAAAACATGTTAACATTACAAATTATTGCAACGGTATTTTTGGGCTTAGGTATATTGAAATCTGTTATAAAGTGCTTATATGATTGTGAAGAAACTACATTAGGATACCTTATTGGCTATTTTGTTGGTATTTTATTAGTTCAATTACCTAAAGTATTCATTATTGTCGTTATTTGGTTAAAGTGAGGGGGAAAATTATGTGGCAATTGTTAATAGGTAAAATTTATCTAACCTTGTTTAGTGGTTTTGTGCTTTATGCTGTTATAGAAATATTTTTTTTAGACGGTTATTTTAAAGTTCAAGATCTTTTAATGAAGATATTAGTGATTATACTAACTATAACTTTTATTGCATTCCCTATTTGGGTTTGGGTGGCTCTATGAAACAAGAAAAATTATTCGATGATAATGAGTTAGAACTTAACCCTAACTATGTTAGTCCTGGAGATAAAAGAAAATGGACTAATGCGTTTATTAGGTGGTGTGAAAGTGAATACAACCCCAACTGCAGTCCGTTTAATTGTGGTTGTATGAATATATGTAAATTATGCAAAATGAAAAAGGGCAGAGGTTTTGCTGATTGTGTAGAAACAATAAAAGAATGGTATAAGGAAAACAAAGATGAAATACCATATAAAAATTACAACTTTGAAGAATTGTTCCAAAAGACAGAGGAAATATAACATTAAATATAAAGGAGGAATAAATATGAGTGAAAAATATACTGAGATTTTAAGATTGAAAACTATGTTAGAAGAGGCAAAGATACCTTTTATATTTCATAATTTTCATGATGGGTATCAAATTGTTATAACTCGAGGACATACAAAATTATGTGATGCCATAGAACATAGATATAGTTATGGTAGTGAAGAAAATCTATTAGAAATAATGGGAGCGTTAAAAGAAGAAGAGGGATCAAGTCAAGATGTTTGGGGTTATCTAACTGCTGAAGAAGTATTTAAAAGATTTAAGTATTGCAAAGAACACAATACATCAATTTATAAGGAGAAATAAACTATGAAAGAAAAATACACGGAAATATTTAGGTTAAAAGAGATGTTGGAAAGAGAAAATATACCCTTTGAGTTTGAAAAAACCGATGAATATATAATTAGAATTCCAATAAATAAAAGTATAAGAAAGCAAGATAATAAAGAACCTTTGATGACTGTATATCAAGGGGAGCATACTTATGGTGGTAGCAAAAATCTTTTAGAGATATGTGGTGGAATGACTTTAGAAGAAAGAAAAGAACAAGGAGAAGAATATTTGGGGTATCTTACGGCTGAAAATGTTTTTGAACGTATCAAATATTGCTATCTTAATCAAACAAGTAAATACATAAATAGATATGAATTTGAAAAAGCAATAAAGCAACGCGTTCCTGATTTAGAGCAAATAATTAAAGTTGGAACTCCTGAAAAGCAAATTATTGTGGCAATGGAAGAATTGTCGGAGTTAATTAAGGAACTTGCAAAATACATGCGTGGAAATGGAAATGAAGAAAATCTCCAAGAAGAAGTATGCGACTGCATTATTATGATAGACCAATTAAGGTTAATGTTTAAACTTGATGCATATGACATCGATGAAATAATCAATATGAAGATTAAACGCACACTTAAAAGGTTAGGTATCAAATAATGGACCTACTGTTAGTAATATCAAGTGCTGTGTTAGGAATGGCAATTTTGTTCGGCATTTTAATGTTGATAATTGCTAAAGATCGTTGGAAGAAGAAAGGAAATAAACATGAACGCGGAAAAGATAATTAAAAAGGCAAAAATAGCAATAGTTAACAAATATTATGTTGGTTTTGATGATGTGGAACTAATTGAATATAAAAAACGATATACTTTTACACACGACCTTGCCTTTTACATTAAGAAATTAAACAAGTATATATTCGTAGATGTAAGTGAAGTGTCTACACAAATTGGAAACACGGAAGAGTTTGAAGATGAATTACATACTTATGCTTTTGAATTCAACGGGCTTGAAGAACTACAAGGGAAAACATATGAACTACTTAACAAAGTCTGTGAAAAGTGTATCTGTGATAGCGAATGTGAAGAACCTTGTGAACTTATACGTGAGTTAAAAAGATATTTATGGTA
>ULVN01130955.1_pt1 | contig 24267 bp, 20 predicted proteins | sample 1959491 | NCBI WGS metagenome assembly ULVN01 (sample SAMEA4835787, study PRJEB28245) | human gut metagenome | biome: gut microbiome; material: fecal sample | place: Denmark | collected 2008 | reverse complement strand
GCATTTATAGGAATATTGTTATTTGTCAGACCTAAGACATCAGATGTTGAGAAGCGTGAGCTTGCTAAGTTTCCATCGTTTACGATCACATCATTTCTGGATGGTTCTTATTTTGAGGCGGTATCTCTGTGGTATTCTGACACATACCCTATGAGAGATTCACTTGTATCTGCTGATCAAAGTCTGAAATCACTGTATGGCATAGAGGCCGGAACACAGGTTGTGGGCGGCGGAATTAAGGGCGATGAGATACCTGATGCAGATAAGGTTAAGAAAGACAATACTGACAGTAAAGATGACAAGAACAGCTCGGAGAGTACAACACAGTCCACTACGGAGGATCCTGAGATCGGGCTTTCTGCGGAGGCAACTCATTCAAAAGTAAATAAAAATTCGACAGGAACTGATAACGTGGTAAAAACTGTTGAGCCGCCTGATTCAAAGGCTATGGATGAAGCTTTTCAGAAACAGCTTCAGGATAACCTGTATGTAAAGGACGGCGCAGCCTATAGCATGTATTATTTCGTTCAGGATTCGGCAACACAGTATATAGATGCACTGAACGGTGCTGCAGCCAAGCTTTCGGGCCAGACAGATGTGTATGACATTTTGGTGCCAAATAGTTCGGGAATTCTTTTGTCAGACAGTGAACTTAAGAAACTTGGTGGTTCTGATCAGAAACAGGCTATAGAATATTATTACAGTATGATGGATGGAGTTAAGACGGTAGACATATTTGACACCCTGAAATCACACAAAGATGAGTATATTTATTTTAGGACAGATCACCATTGGACTGCGGACGGTGCATTCTATGCCTATGAGGAGTTCTGTAAGAAGAAGGGAATTACGGAGATTCCACTGTCACAGAGAAAGAAAGATACTTTTGAGGGGTTCCTTGGAAGCTTCTACAATACGCTTCAGAACTCAGATATGAAAAAGAATCCTGATACAATATACGCATACGAGCCTATTGGAACAAATGATATGACATATTGGAACGATGATGGCAGTGAACAGAAGTGGAATGTTATCATGGATGTGTCCGAGTGGGAAAAGGGAACGCTTTACTCCACTTTTGTTGGAGGCGACAATCCTATGGCTGTCATAGAGAATCCAAAGGTTACAGACGGTTCGACTTGTGTTGTTATGAAGGAATCCTATGGCAATGCATTTATTCCGTTCCTGGTAGATCATTATTCTAAGATATATGTTATAGATTATAGATATTCCCAGGTGAATATAATCGACTTTGTTAAAGAAAAACAGGCAGACGATCTTATTTGTATAAATAATATATCACTCATAGGAGATCAGGATGTAGTGTCTACGATAAGTGGATTGTTACAGTAGGCGACGTTGGACATTATCTGCCCTATAGGCGTCTGTAATATGGAATGGTTTACAAAGCCGGCAGATGAAGACGATGCAAATGGCAGCAGAGTTTAGAAAGAAGGAGTATAATTTTGAAAAAATTAGGTTTCATAGGTATGGGAAATATGGCACAGGCACTCTGTGCAGGATTCGTAAATTCTGGAAAGATATCAGCGGATGATGTGTATGCTTACGCACCACATTATGACAAGTTATGTGCCAATTCTGAGAAATACGGTTTCACACCGTGCAGATCACTTGCCGAGCTGGTTGATTCTGTAGATACCGTCATCATGGCATGCAAGCCATATCAGATAAATGACGTCCTTGTTGAGACCGGAGAAAAGCTTCATGGAAAGGCTCTTATATCAGTTGCAGCGGGATGGGATTTCAAGAAATACAGCGAGTACTTCGACAGCTCAGTAAGAGTACAGTTTGTCATGCCGAATACACCGGCAATGGTATATGAGGGTGTGATGCTCTTTGAAGCCCAGAACTCTCTTGAGAAAGATGAGAGAGAGCAGATAAAGGATCTGTTCGCTGCGGTTGGAATAGTAGAGGAACTCTCGTCATCCCTTATGGGAATAGGTGGAGCTGTTACTGGATGCGGCCCTGCATTTGTAGACATGTTTATAGAAGGGTATGCCGATGCTGCGGTAAAGTATGGCGTGCCAAGACAGACTGCATACAGACTCATATCACAGATGATACTCGGCTCGGCAAAACTTCAGCTTGAGACGGGAGAACATCCGGGCGTGCTTAAGGATAATGTATGTTCGCCATCAGGAACAACGATCTGCGGTGTGGCATCACTTGAAGAATCAGGCATAAGGAGCGCCTGCATAAAGTCGATAGATGCCATAATGAACAAGAAGTAGGAGACAGATTAAAATGCAGGACAGTGATTTCTTCGGACGGGAGAAGATCAGCAGGATACTGCAGCAGGGAATATATTACACAGCATTTACAAAAAATAATATTGAATTTTCAAAACCTCTGCATGATAGGTCATGCAGAGGTTTTTTGTTGTAAGGCATGGCACAGGTCATCTGTGCTTATATCATGCTGATTTATTAAGTCAGTAAATGTGCACGGTGATGGTGAAGCGATCCGGGCACAGCAGCCTATCTCTGGAATTTAGACAGGATGCTTATAAGCTGCCTGATATTTAAAGGCTTTGACAGGTGCTCGTTCATTCCTGCAAGTCTGCACCGCTCTATGTCCTTTGCAAATGCGTTGGCAGTGATGGCTATGATCGGTATACTGGTGGCGTCAGGGTGATCCTGGTTTCTGATGGCATATGCTGCCTCGATTCCGTCCATTACCGGCATCTGGATATCCATCAGGATTCCGCTGTATGTGCCTGGTGCTGATGATTTGAACATCTCCACGCATTCTGCACCGTTACAGGCGTGGCTACAGGCGATTTTATTCATGCTGAGTAGTTCAGATACTACTTCGTAATTTAATGTGTTGTCTTCAGCTACCAGGAGATGCATTCCTGAGCATACGGACGAAATGTCATGGCTTTCGGAAGTGAAACCTGTCCACAGGTCATCCTTCACGACATAAGGAACATCAACAGTTATCTTGAATACTGATCCTTTTCCGATGGTGCTGTCCACTTCTATAGTTCCGTCCATAAGGTCTACAAGTTCTTTTACTATGGCAAGCCCCAGACCGCTTCCCCTGACGTTGTTGATGCGGGTGTCTGTTTCTCTGGAAAATTTGTTGAATATCTCTGACTGGTATTCGGGCTTTATTCCTATACCGGTGTCGCTTATCGTTGCAATCAGGCGGAGTTTGTCAGAACCTGGGATCATTTCCTCACTTATGTCAAATACTATATTCCCGCCATCGGGCGTGAACTTTATGGAATTTGAGAGCAGATTGGAATATATCTGTTTCAGCTTCAGGTCATCTGCTATGATGCAGCTATGTATGATATCATGACTGATAAAGGATATGTGCAGATTGTCATTCATCAGTTCCTGTGCAAATATCTGGCTTAGTGTATCCACTATAGAAGATATCGATGTCTCATGCGGATTTAACTTCTGTGTACCTTTTTCCAGGCTGGTTATATCAAGAATGTTACTTACAAGCTGCTCTATGTATGAGCCGGATGTCTGGATTTTGTCCAATGCATTTTTTGCCTTTTGCGGCGTGTCCAGAGAGACTTTAGCTATGGCGGCAAAGCCCATGACGGCGTTCATTGGTGTTCTGATGTCATGAGCTATCTTAGACAGAAAATCTGACTTGGACTCATTTGCCTTGTTGGCCTCTTCAGCTATGAGCCTCCAGTCCTGCTCACGGCGCTTCTGTTCACTGATCAGCCTTGTGGCATATAGAATATTTGTCACGGTGCCGCGGGAATCTCTCTTCTTGACTATGAATCTTGCACAGTGCCAATTGCCATCGTTTGCCAGATAGTCCACGGCTATGGTCTCCTCGGAGTGAAGTCTTTCAGCTACGGTTGACAGATCGAAGAAGTTCAGTACCTTGTCCTGATATTCGGGCCTGACAAATCTGTGACAGAGCTCTGTCATTTTGGTGGATGCGCGTCCGATACGGCCTGTCAGTCGGTGTACTTGGTTGTCGCTTGACACCTCTTCATACAGATCTTGTTTCAGATCTATTCTGTATATGGAGAAATAAATCTTGCTTATGGCTGATATGATTTCATTGTTGAGGTTGGCTTCGTCCAGTGCTTCCTGAAGTTTCCTTCTGGAGTCCTGTTCGTAGCACACAAGCTCATCGATATGCTTGAAGCCCATGAGAACCTTTGATGAGGAATCATCGCCAAATGGGAATATTTCGGCCTCAAAATATTCCTGACCGACAGCGTTAGGTGTGACTTGATAGCGGTATGAAAGTTTCCTGTTTGATTCCAGATGTTTTTTTATGTGAGCAGGACTGAGGACCTCCAGAAAGTCCGGTGCAGATTCTGATATCACATATCTGTCGTAATATGATCTGAGGAGGCTCGTATAGTTTATAGGATGCCCCTGAACCACACGGTTTCCCCTTGATACGTTTGCTATTGGGGCAATCTTAAGCGGATCAGCCATATCTGTATCAAGATCGAGACAGTATACTGATATGTAGTCTGTACAGAGGACGGACATGTATTCTTTTTCACGATTAAGTGCTGTCATGCTTTGCTCAAGGGAATTGCCAGACTGTTCAAGCAGATCCGCCATACGAAAAGACTCACGGACATTGCCCAGATGTCCGCCCACCACACCGAGAAGACTGATGAATGCTTCTGATTGTTCTATTTGAGGATTGTCCAAACCGATAAATCCCTTGAGAGTGTTCTTGAAAAATATAGGGAAAGCAATCGCTGAGTGGATGCTTTGGATCTTGAGCAGCTCATACTCGGAAGGCATGATATTTTTCACGTCTTCGATGTTGTCTATGATAACGCTGTCACCCCTTTGAAATAAGTTGAGCCAATATGGCATATCTGAAGGCTTGACTGACTGCAATTGATCCTGCCATGTCTGTATATGCTCGGCACACCATTCATATGTGTTGCGGAATACTCCTGTAAGCTCGTCCCTGTCAAATATATATACACGCTCAGATGAAGTGCTGCTTCCAATGATTCTGAGCAGAGTCTTGATAGAAGTTCTAAGCTCATCTCGATTCTGGGCGCGGTCAATAGCTACCATTTGCTGTAGAATAATGAAATTATCCATGTATAGATTCCCCCTTTGTAGAAATATAATAGCATTTGATGCAAATATCCCCTTGTTTGATATAATTTTACTAATTTTATGGGAAAAAATCTATATATATATGGCAATTAATTATATATACAAAATAATCTGAACCATGGATTCATGATGCCTGGATATAAGAATAATTTTCTGCAGTTTCCACATAATAACTCCAAAGCAATTAATTAACATGTGATGGAGGGTTTAGACTGATTATGAAGGCTACAGGAATAGTGAGGCGTATTGATGATCTTGGCAGGATTGTGGTGCCTAAGGAGATAAGAAAAGTTCTTAGAATCCGGGAAGGCGACCCGCTTGAGATTTTCACAGGCAAAGAAGGCGAAATAGTTCTTAAAAAATATTCCCCGATGGCTGATCTTACAGAATTTTCTCAGCGGTATGTAGAAGCAATATCACAGAGCCTGGGATTGCCGGTGGCTATCACTGACAGGGATACGGTGATAGCTGTTGCCGGGATGCCCAAAAAGGAACTTCTTGGCAAAGAACTGCACAGAGATATTGAAAATGTGATAAATGAGAGAGGGACTGTGATTGCCAGAAAGGATGAACAGAAATTTGTCCATATTACAGACTCTGACCCTGAGTGTGAAGGCCAGGTTATACAGACAATCATATCTGAGGGAGATGCAGTCGGGGCGGTTGTCGTTATAGTAAAGAAAGACCGCAAAATAGGCGAAATAGAGCAAAAAGCGGCGACTATAGCAGCAGCCTTTCTTGGAAAACAGATGGAGGGATAGCTTCCTTGGCTGGAATCTTGCAAAAAGTAAGTAAAATCAAGGGGTTTCAGCCTTGAAATCCCTGATTTGCCTTGACAAATATGACCATTTTAGGTATAACTATACATGTTGAGCTCGTGGTTTTTGCTTTTTTATATTTGAAGGCATTATGGAGAGCCGTTTATTTATTTAAAGGAGGAATTTTCTGATGAATAAGACAGAATTAGTTGCAGCAATTGCTGAGAAGACAGAATTATCAAAGAAGGACGCTGAGGCAGCATTAAAGGCTTTTACAGACGTTGTAGCAGACGAGTTAAAGAAAGGTGAGAAGATTCAGTTAGTTGGATTTGGTACATTTGAGGTATCAGAGAGACCAGCTAGAGAGGGAAGAAACCCAAGAACAGGCGAGACAATGACAATCGCAGCTTCAAAGGCTCCTAAGTTCAAGGCTGGAAAGGCATTAAAGGATTCAATCAACTAATCTTTAAAGGTTTGATATGAGACTTGATAAATACCTTAAGGTATCGAGAATTATTAAGCGTAGAACCGTGGCGAACGAGGCGTGTGATGCGGGAAGAGTCATGGTGAACGACAAGGTGGCAAAGGCTGGAACAGAAGTCAGGGTTGGGGATGTTATCGAGATAGCATTTGGCAACAAGACAGTAAAGGTCAGGGTTACCATGATTGCAGATTCCATCAAGAAGGAAGATGCAAAAGAGATGTTCGAATATGTGTAACTGCCAGGTTACAGTAATGTATAAGAATATGCCGGAATATACGAAAGTTATTCCGGCATATTTTTTTTAGTATGTTCATATAGTTTATTAAATAGCTTGAGAAGGTTTCTTAACATGGGTGAATTGGGAAGTAGGGCTAACACACACAAGCTGACCATGGACAACCGGGAAAGTGCATCTATGACGGGGATAATAAAGGTGATATCAATAGATCCTGATCTTGTTCTCCTGGTCACTGAACAAGGAAAACTCAAGATAACTGGCAAGAACATGCAGGCGAATACTTTGGACCTTGACAAGGGAATATTGGAGCTTTCAGGGCACTTCAACTCTGTGGCGTACTCAGGTGATAAGGATGGAGGAATGACGCTTAAGGGGCTGTTCAAGTGATAAGTGATATGGTGAGGCAGCAGGTTGCGGGATATCTGGCATTTGTGTATGCTGGTGCTTTGTCAGGGGCAGCGGGAGCGCTGGTAAACATGTTTGTTAAAGCCATGAAAAAGCATAAGGTGGCTGTGTGGATATGCGACTTGACGTTTTGGTTGGCATTAAGTGCGATAATTATAAGGGTAAATTATGTTTACTGCGATGGAACATTGCGGTTGTATATTTTTTTAGGTTTTTTTTCAGGATTTTTACTAATTTTTTGCACAATAAATTGGGTTCTGTCGAAAATTGTGAACTACATATTGTATTTAAAAAAGAAGGATTTGGAAAAAGTGTAAATGTGAGGACAAAAAGTGCGTTGACATAATTAGTCTTAAATAGTAAAATTATGTCAATATGTTCGTTTGAGTACGATTTTTTTGTATATTATTACAAGAAACAGCGTAAATACAATAATGATTGGGGAGTTCTTGATGAACAATAATGTCGGCAGACAGAGCAATAAAAAGAAGAATAATAAGATAACAACCAGAATGGGAATGATTATAGTCATTGGCTGTCTTGCACTGCTTGCAGTGGTTGTTATATATAAGGCGCAGGATCTGAATAGCCAGAAGCAGAACCTTCAGGTTCAGGCAGCAGAGCTTCAGAATCAGCTTGAGGCAGCGAAGCAGGATTACAAGAAGCTTGAGGAGCGCGAGAAGTATATGAAGACAGATGAATATGTGGAGGATGTGGCAAGATCACAGCTTGGTCTGGTATATCCTGATGAGATCGTGGTGAAGCCGGAGGAGAACTAGACGTATATGAGTTTAGTTGTGACAACTGGTAGAATAAGATCACAATAAAGCGGATGCTGATTTCAGCATTCGCCTTTTTTTTACCCTTGCAGCATCTATACTTCATCTCACTATTATCGTGCCGGCTGACAGATGTTGTGTGACTTATTCTGGTTCGCTGCAAATGCCACCCGGTATACCTTGTGACTAGGGAGGCTGGAAAATGCATAAAAAAGTTGAGAGATGTGTCAGGGGACTTGTGCTTGCCGGGCTGTGTGTGGCTGGAGGTGCTTTTATGTTGTATGGATTTGCGCCGGCGGCTGTACCGGTTTATGTGATAAGTGCATCCATGTGCGGACTTGTGATCCTGCCATATGTATGTGTAGTTATGGGACTTGTGCTTGCTGCGACGGGGATACTTCCGGTTATGTATGCCTGGGACAACCCGATCCCTGGAATTACTTATTCCGCAGATCGGGTGTGTGAGAAATACATTTTAGTGCTTACATTTACAATGATAATGGCAAAGGCTGTCTCGGTGAAACGGGCACGGCATGGCAGTGATTCGTGGACAGTGTCTGGGACATGGATTATGGTATGCGCAGCTATTATGACAGTTGCAGCAAATATGGCTGCATACACAGACAGACTGATATACGGCTTTGCCGGTGGGGTGGCAGAGGCGGTTGTGTGCATCTGCCTATATAACATAATGAAGCCTGGCTTTGATATTCTTACCCGAAACAGTGACGGAGAAAGATTTCCTGTTGAGGATAGGTATGACTTTAATCAGGCGATGATAAGCATTCTGTTCATGGTGTATATGTGTTTGTGGGTCGTGCCGGGCGATGTGTATCAAGGACTAAATATAATGCTGATGGCCGGACTTGTGATACTGCTTTGGACGATCAGGCTGAGCGGGGCTGCATATGGCTTTGGGGTGGCGTTCATTGTCGGCGGTATAAATGCTCTGAAAGAACAGCGTGGCGAGTGGATGTTTTGGACACTTTTGCTGACTCTGGTGATGCTGATCGGAAGTGCACTTGCGGGGCGTAAGAAAGTTATCATAGCGATATTTTACGTGACCGGTGTGGGGCTTGCAACATTTGCCGGTGGGATATGGCCTCATGGCAGGATTTGTGGGGTCATGTACCTGCTGGATATGTTGGTCCCACTTGTAATATTTGTTTTGATGCCGTATCTGGTATTGCAGGGACTGTCTTCTGTGGATCGGAAGGTGGGATATGCTCAGGCCGCTGCCACGGAGATGAACAGGCTTACCATGGCCAAGATGGAGGATATGGCCAATACGTTCAGAAGACTTGATTATACATTTGCGGGGAGCGACGGCCCTGGTATAAGTCTTGGACAGGTTGGTGATCTGGTGGAGGGGTTCAGAACACAGATAGGCAGGATAGGTGAGGCCCGTGATCTGGCAGATGAGAGACTTGAAGACAAACTGAAGGCCATTGGGATGGAAGAAGTGAGCGTTTCTGTGCTGGTTGATACAAGTGGGAGAAACAGATATTATGTGGCGGGGAGAACCCGGGGGGAAGGGATGATACTGTCACGTCAGGTAGCGGAGCTTCTCAGCGCATATTTTGGAAGAAATATACGGGCTGGCATGAATTCACCAAGTCTTTTCTTTGATGAATACAGATCGGCAGAATATGAGGAGTGCGCTTCGTTCAGGTGCAGATATCATGTGAGGAGGATAAAAAAGTGTGGCTCACCTGTCTCGGGGGACAATTTTTCTATCAGGGAGTATGAGGATGGCCGTCTTGTGATGATGTTGTCAGATGGAATGGGGAGTGGAAGCCTTGCATCCTGTGAGAGCTGCATGATGCTGGATACTATGGAGGAGATGCTGGAGGCCGGATTTGCGCCAGAGTACAGCATTTCATTTGCAAATAATTGCATGTCAAGGAGAAATGAGGGCCGGACGTTCACCACATTTGACATGGCTGTGATAGATATGTATGACGGAGTGCTCAGAAGTTACAAGCAGGGGGCGGCTGTAACTTACATTGTGAGCCCTGGAGATGATGGCAATGGGCTTGAGATTATAACAAGTACGACACTTCCGGTTGGCGTGCTGGACGAAGCGGACTGCGATGAGAAGGAAGTGCAGCTTGCTGCAGGCGATGCGGTGGTGATGATAAGTGACGGAATCACGGATATGGATGATGATGGCAGAATGACGGATATACTGAAAAAAATATATATAGGCGACAGCAAAAAGATGGTTGATGAGATTCTTGGCGGAATGATAGGAAAAGAGGATGCATATATGCGGGATGATATAACTGTCATGGTGGCCGTTGTGGAAAAATCTGAAAATAGTATTAAATATTTATAATTTTTGCGGGAATGATTGCTATGATGTGCTATGATATATAGAAAAATTACAGAAGCGGAATGGATGTTTACATATGGACGTTTTTGAGAGACAGGTTCTTGACTATATAAAAGAATATGATATGTTTGGGGGCGTGCGGCACTGTGTATGCGGTGTGTCAGGTGGGGCTGATTCTGTCAGTTTGCTTACTGTTTTGGCACGCCACAGGGATGAATGGGGGTTGGAACTCCATGTCATACATATAAATCATATGATAAGAGGGGCTGATGCTGATTCTGATCAGAGTTATGTGGAGAGGTTGTGCAGACAATATGGAGTTGAGTGTGAATCCCGACATATAGATGTGCAGAAGCTGGCCGTAGATACCGGTTTTACAGTGGAGGAAGCAGGCAGAAAGGCCAGATACGACGCATTTGAGCAGATGAGAAGCAGATTTTTGAGTGATGGGTGTGTGACTGCGGTAGCGCACAACCGCAATGATGTGGCAGAGACCGTTCTGTTCAACATGGCACGCGGTACAGGGCTTGGAGGTATAAAGGGCATAGTACCGGTAAGGTCTGGACTGGTGAGACCATTGCTGTCATGCGACAGGACGCAGATAGAGGCATACCTTGAAAGAAATAACATAGCCTACTGTACAGATGCCACGAACAACGAGGACGACTATACGAGGAACAGGATAAGACACAGGGTGCTTCCGGAGCTGAGCCAGATAAATGATCAGGCAGTGGAACATATATGTTCCATGGCACAGATTGCATCGGATTATGAGAGGCTTGCTGAAGATATGGTATATCGTTTTCTTAAAAGCCAGGGTATCGACAGAAAGAAGGATGAGTGCCGGTGGACTGGCGGGGATTCCGGAAAACATGAGTACAGGCTGGATATGGATGCTTTGAGGGCAGAGGATAAACTTGTTTCTGAACTTGTCATAAGGCAGCTTGTTGGTATGGTCAGCGGCGGACTGAAGGATATTGGCAAAAGCCATGTGCATGAGGTCATGAAGTTGTACAGTGCAGTGTCGGGATCCGGGATAGACCTCCCTGGGAATGGCAGAGTTTATAAGGAATATGGACAGCTTGTATTTGTTGCTGGAAATGCGGATCTGGATGATATGGCTGTGGCAGCGAAGAGCTGCAGCAGCGTGGAGCTTGTCTATGGGATGGATGAAATCTGTAATGCACCCGGAGGACAGATGAGAGTCAGGGTTTATGACAGACCGGCAGGACTTGATCTTACAAAAAAAGAGTATACGAAGTATCTTGATTATGATAGAATAGGTAAGTGTCTGCAGATGCGTACCTTTGAAAAAGGTGACCGCATTATAGTCGGCGCGGATGGCGCAAGCAAAAAGGTGAACAGGCTTTTCACTGATGCAAAAGTGCCGGTGGACAGAAGATTCCGTGTGCCGCTTGTCACATCAGGCTCTGATGTCATATGGGCTGTGGGACTACGTATGGGCGAGTTCTGTAAGGTGACGGACAGTACGAGGATAATAGTTGAATTGCAATATATAAGAGAAGATAACGAGGAGGAACGACGTTGAAAGAACAGATCGGAGTTATGATCAGCAGCAGTGAAGTTGAGACAAGAATCAGCGAGATGGCAGCGGCAATTGATAAAGCATATGAGGGCAAGACAGTGCATCTGATAGGAATCCTTAAGGGAAGTGTATTTTTCATGTGTGAACTGGCAAAGAGGATGAAGAATCCTGTAACTATGGATTTCATGTCAGTCAGCAGTTATGGCGACGGTACAAAGTCTTCAGGAATAGTCAAGCTTAACAAAGATCTGGACGAGTCGATCGAGGGAAAGGAAGTCATCATAGTTGAGGATATTCTTGATTCCGGAAGAACTCTTTCATATATAGTTAAGCTTCTCAAAGAGAGAAAACCGGCCAGCCTTGAGGTTATAACATTGCTTGATAAGCCTGAGAGAAGGGTTATACCGGTTGAACTGTATATGACAGGATTCGAGGTCCCTGACAGGTTTGTAGTTGGATATGGTCTTGACTGTGCACAGAAGTACAGGAATCTTCCGTATATAGGTGTGATAGAGCAGTAAAAAATATGACGCGGCGGTTTATTGTATAAAGGGAGCCGCCCGGTCAGAACAAGGAGAATATATGAACAAGAGAAAATTCAGAAATGGGATGATCATTTATCTGCTGATTCTGATAGTTGCATTTGTGCTTATAAACAGGTGGATGCAGTCGGATACCAATGTGACGACGACATACAGCTACACAGATCTGGCAGAGGATCTGAACGATGGCAAGATTTCGGCCATGTCTGTACAGCAGAATGCAGAGATACCAACAGCGGTGGTTCAGGTCCAGTTTACAAACGGCAAGCAGCTTGCATTCTATGCATCAGATGTCAATGATGTGGTGGAGATATATAATAAGTATCAGGCTGAGGTCGATTCGTACAATGCAAAGTTGTCAGATGATGCTGACAAGAAGGCTGTGGCAAAGTGCAGCCTGGAGGATGTAGAGAAGACAAGTATATGGAGTGTCATTATTCCATATGTTCTGGTTATGATAGTCCTCTTATTTATCATGATGATGTTCATGAGATCCGCACAGGGCGGCGGTGGCGGCGGCCAGATGATGAACTTTGGCAAGAGTAGAGCGCGCAAAGCGGATGAGAGTGCAAAGAATGTTACATTCAAGGATGTGGCAGGACTTGAGGAGGAGAAGGAGGATCTGGAAGAAATCGTCACATTCCTGAAGAATCCTCAGAAGTTTGTAAAGGTTGGAGCACGTATTCCTAAGGGTGTTCTTCTTGTCGGCCCTCCGGGAACAGGTAAGACACTCATGGCAAAGGCTATAGCAGGAGAGGCTGGAGTGCCATTTTTCAGCATATCGGGTTCAGATTTTGTTGAGATGTTTGTCGGTGTCGGCGCATCCAGAGTCAGAGATCTTTTTGCAGAGGCAAAGAAGAATGCTCCGTGTATTGTGTTCATAGATGAGATTGATGCTGTTGCGAGACAGAGAGGTTCAGGACTTGGCGGCGGTCATGACGAGCGTGAGCAGACACTCAATCAGCTGCTTGTCGAGATGGATGGTTTCGGTGTGAATGAGGGAATCATCGTTCTTGCAGCTACAAACAGAGTAGATATTCTGGACAAGGCCATCCTTCGTCCGGGACGATTTGACAGAAAGATTCCTGTCAACAGACCTGACGTGAAGGGCAGAGAAGAGATATTGAAGGTTCACGTGAAGAACAAGCCTCTTGCAGAGGATGTCAATCTTCATGAGATAGCAAGAACTACTGCTGGATTTGCCGGCGCTGATCTGGAGAACCTGATGAATGAATCTGCTATAGCAGCTGCAAAGGCAAACAGAGCATATATAACTAAGGAAGATGTTGATAAATCGTTCATAAAGGTAGGAATAGGCGGAGAGAAGAAGAGCCGTCTTGTTCCTGAGAGCGAGAGAAGAATCACAGCATACCATGAGTCGGGACATGCGATATTGTTCCATCTGCTTCCTCATGTGGGGCCGGTTCATCTGGTTTCCATCATTCCTACAGGAATGGGCGCCGGTGGATACACCATGCCGCTTCCGGAGAATGATAATGTATTCATGACCAAGGATAAGATGCTGGATGAGATCAGAGTCAGTCTGGGTGGACGAATTGCCGAGGAGATGATCCTCGACGATATCACAACCGGTGCTTCACAGGATATAAAGGAAGCCAGTAAATATGCAAGGGCTATGGTGACAAAGTACGGTATGTCAGATAAGCTCGGACTCATCAACTACGAGAGCAATGATCAGGAGGAGGTATTCCTCGGCAGAGACCTCGGACACTCAAGGGTGTACAGTGAAGAGGTTGCTGCAGCGATAGATGAAGAGGTTAAGAGAATAGTAGACACATGCTATAAAGAGGCGAGGGCTATTCTTGAGGCGAATATAGATATCCTTCACAAATGTGCATCGATTCTTCTTGAGAAAGAGAGGATCGCAAGACCTGAGTTTGAGGCATTGTTTGTTAAGGAGCAGACAACCGAGAACGATACAGAGCAGCCAGATGCGGCCCAGAATGTCGAGACGACTGCTGGTGTATAGACAGATGTAAATCTGGTGAGATAAAGACAGAGTTTTGTATGGGTTAGTCATTGTGTTTACACATGACTACATACGATATAATCATACAACAGATGCCCGCATAGCTGCGGGCATTTGCTGTATGGTGGGGGAATTAGGATAATACCTGTGGGGGCTGCATGATGGCAGCAGGACCTCAGTTCTATAAAATACATATTTGGAGGATGATGGGGATGAAGATCATAAAGAGAGGGATAAATGCGGTTATACCGTTTCTGCTGGCGAATGTGTATCTGCCGGCAAGATGTCCAAAGTGGCAGGTTCCACTAGTGCCGCTGATAATAACATTGCTGATCGTGTTGGATATGGTCGTGTTGGCAATGCCGTTGCTCAGTCTTAAAAATATACAGACAAAGGGGATAAAGAGATGCCAGAGGGGGTGCGAAAATCTGTATTCATTTCTGGTGGCGACAGCATTTTCTGCGGTGGTGCTGATACTTATGATAGTGGGCGTTGTCGATGTGTCAGGGTGGACATGGAAGAACTGGGTGCTGTACATACTGACAGCTGTGATCGTTCTGGCGATAACGTTTTGGGTTGGAATAATCAGGATATATCTATCATCGAGGCAGCTTGGGATCAAATGGCGTGTTATTGGAATACTGTGCGGATGGATACCTGTGGTACATTTGATAGTCCTTGGCAAACTGATAAAGCTTGCATCTGACGAGGCGGGATTTGAGAATAAAAAGCTTATAATAGATAACAACAGGAAACGGGATCAGGTGTGCGCCACAAAATATCCAATTTTGATGGTACATGGAGTATTTTTCAGGGATTTCAGATATCTGAACTACTGGGGAAGGATACCTGCTGCTCTTGAGGCAAATGGCGCAAAGATATTCTATGGCAATCATCAGTCAGCGGCGTCAGTTGCGGATTCGGGGCATGAGATCGCGGATAGGATAAAGCAGATAATCCAGGAGACAGGCTGTAGCAAGGTGAATATAATCGCCCACTCAAAGGGGGGATTGGACAGCAGATATGCCATATCGAAACTTGGTATGGCACCGTATGTGGCATCGCTCACAACGATAAACACTCCACACAGAGGGTGTGAGTTTGCAGATTATCTTCTGGGGAAGATTCCGGAAAAACAGCAGCAGATGGTTGCAGATGCATATAACTCTGCCCTGAAGAAACTGGGGGATACCAATCCAGATTTCATAGCAGCGGTGACAGACCTTACCGCGTCAGCGTGTGCAAAACTCAACGGAGAGATCCCAGATCCACCGGGAGTATATATCCAGAGTACAGGTTCGTGTATGAAGAAACCATCCGGCGGCAGATTCCCACTGAACACGACAAATGCATTCGTAAAGCATTTCGATGGTGAGAATGACGGTCTGGTTGGATATGAATCATTCAAATGGGGCGCCAATTTTATCTATCTGAAACCAGATGGAAACAGGGGAATCTCACACGGGGATGTCATAGATCTCAACAGAGAGAACATTGATACGTTTGACGTGAGGGAATTCTATGTGGATCTGGTGCGTGATCTGAAAAGGTGCGGGTTTTAGAAATATGTTGCTGTTTTGGATAATGTGAACAATAAAAAGTAAAAAATAGGTAATATTCGGGAAATCAATTGTGATTTTGCACAATGACATTTGCTAAATAAAAAAATGTTTGGGCAGACTTTTTCCGGGATATGTATATAATAATAATTGTAACCCCCAATACATTATATAGTTTTGGCTACACCCCATAAGTAACAAAATACCTTCTCCAAAGAGGATAGTCGTACGGTGACTATCCTCTTTATTTGTTTATAAACAAATGTTGATTACTGAGCAATGCTGGTTAGTTGTTGCTTAATAGCAGGAAAAGTATTAAAATAAATGTGTATGTGTATATGTAAGGGAGAGTTTATTATATGCTGGAAAAGAAAACCAACGGACAGAAGATACATGATTATGTGTATAGTGTAAGACCTGTTTTGAATAAGGGTGGATTGTTTGCTGATGGAAGTAAGTATTATGTCAGCCCTCAGGAGCCTGGTGTGGATCAGGAAGTGAAGGTCAGATTCAGAACGACTGCGGACAATGTGGATTCGGTCTACCTTATATATAATGAAGAGAAAGTGGCGATGACAAAGGAGAGCTCCAACAGGATATTTGATTTTTATACGGCAACTATTCCTGCGGGACTTGAGTTTATCAGATATCATTTTGAGATTCATTCGGGAAGGGTTACGTGCTTTTATGATAAGCTGGGTCCTACAAAACAGAATGATCGTGAATATGATTTCGAGATATGTCCGGGCTTTACTGTACCAGAGTGGGCAAAGGGTGCGGTTTTTTACCAGATATTTGTGGACAGGTTCTGCAATGGAGACAAGTCCAATGATGTGCAGGATAACGAGTATTCATATATAGGTTCGGGTTCAGTACAGGTGAAGGATTGGGAGCAGCGGCCGAGTACGATGGATGTGGGCCGGTTCTATGGAGGAGACCTGCAGGGCGTTATGGATAAGCTGGATTATCTGCAGGATCTGGGAGTCGATGTCATATATCTGAATCCTATATTTGTATCCCCTTCAAATCACAAGTATGACATACAGGATTATGATTACGTCGATCCACATTTTGGAAGGATCGTTGACGATGAGGGAGACTGCCTTCCTCCGGGATGCCTTGAGAACAAGCAGTCATCAAGATATATAAACAGAGTTACGAATAAGAAGAATCTCGAAGCCAGCAATCAGCTCTTTGCCGAGCTGGTGGAGGAGATACACAAGCGTGGAATGAAGGTCATCTTAGATGGAGTGTTCAACCACTGCGGTTCATTCAACAAATGGATGGACAGAGAGTGTATATATGAGAATCAGGAGGGCTATGAGAAGGGTGCATTTGTATCAAAGGACAGCCCTTACAACACCTTCTTCAAGTTTTATAATGAGAATGCATGGCCATATAATACGACGTATGATGGCTGGTGGGGGCATGATACTCTGCCAAAGCTTAACTATGAGGATTCTCCGAAGCTGGTTGAGTATATCATGAAGATCGCGAGAAAATGGGTGTCACCTCCATACAATGCAGATGGATGGAGACTTGATGTGGCTGCGGATCTGGGGCATTCCCCTGAGTACAATCACCAGTTCTGGCGGGAGTTCAGGAGAAATGTAAAAGAGGCTAATCCGAATGCCATTATTCTGGCAGAGCATTATGGCGATCCGAAGAGCTGGCTGAAGGGCGATCAATGGGATACAGTTATGAACTACGATGCGTTCATGGAGCCTATCACATGGTTCCTCTGCGGTGTTGAGAAGCACAGCGACGAGTTCCGTGGTGACCTTCTGGGTAATTATGACGCATTTAAGGGTGCGATGAACTATCACATGTCCAGATTTCTGAGGCCATCCATTGATGTGTCCATGAATGAGCTGTCAAACCACGACCATTCCAGATTCCTTACGAGAACCAACAGAAAGGTCGGAAGACTTCACACTATGGGGGCAGACGCCGCTGATCAGGGTGTGGATAAGGGAATATTCAGACAGGCTGTTGTATTCCAGATGACGTGGCCGGGCGCTCCTACTATTTACTATGGAGATGAAGCCGGTGTGTGCGGATGGACGGATCCTGACAATAGAAGAACTTATCCATGGGGACATGAGGACAAAGAGCTCATACAGTTTCACAAGGACATTATAAATATACACAAGTCATATGAGGCACTTAAGTCAGGTTCGGTATTATATCTCCACGGCGGACACAAGATACTCTGTTATGGAAGATTTACAGACAACAAGCAGGTGGTTGTCATCATGAACACCAACTATGAGGATGTTGATCTGAAACTTCATATCCGTCAGATAGGAGTGTACAACCACTCTATACTCAGAAGAGTGATGCTGACAAACGAAGAGGGGTATACCTTAGAGACTCAGGATTTTATGGTAGAGCATAACGTGCTTACAATCAAGGCTCCAAAGATGAGCGCCATGATATTGGTGAGAGCATAGCAATGCATTGATATAAAAACATGATCATCCGTGTGCTGCGGATGATCATGTTTTTTAACTCCTTGGGGGGAGTGTTATGTAGTTGCGGTCCAGGGGGAAGAGTTTTGGTCTGAAGTCCTCCTTTGTCAGGTCAAATATGGAATGTGATACAAGAAAATAATATGTCTCGACAGCCTGATCCACATTTATGTTTGTGATCTCCGGGCTGTTCAGATAACCTTTTATGGCAATGGTTAATCCCATGACCAGATATTTACATATGATGAGAGGGGATAACATCGGGTTGTCCGGCAGAAGATCGGTGTCGAAGATCTTAAGGTGTTCATTGAAAAAGTTTGTAAACTGTTCTATCATCACCTGTTCAAAGCTGTTCTGCCCCGTTGTCTCGAAGAGCTTTCTGTACAGCTTTGCCTCATTGATAATATGTGTGAAGAGATACTTGATTGCTTCAAGTATCATGTTGTGCTCCAGAAGGACCTCCAGTTCTTTGGTCACTTCATTATATAGCATATAGTCCATTAGTTCGTATTTATCTTTGAAGTATCTATAGAATATAGGCCTTGATATGCCGGCGTCCTCGGCTATCATGGTTACTGTAACTTTGTCAAAAGAATTTTCATTTACAAGTTTTTTGAAACTTTTTATAATTCTGTCTTCGGTCCTTTCTTCGCTTAAATTGGCCACTTTTTAAACCTCCTGTTTTTAGTCTGTATATGGATATTCTTAAACAATTCTCAAATAATTGTGTTTATCGGATTTTATTTCATATGTTCCAATTTTGAATATGTGTTCATACGTTTGTTACAGATTAGCATATTTGTAACAAAATGTAAACGTTTTCGTATTTTGAGTAGTTTATTTAGAAAAAAACAGGTTGTATAATCCACCACAGAATAGAAAAAGGAGATGTTGAAGCTATGTTAAAACTAGGAGAAAAGATAGTAAGTGCGAGAGTTGTAATACTGATTCTCAGCTTCGTTCTTCTCATACCAGCGGCATACGGCTATATCAAGACCAGGGTAAACTACGATATTTTGTCATATCTTCCGAAGGATATCGAGACCATGGAGGGTCAGGATATACTGGTTGACCAGTTTGGTACAGGGGCGTTCTCACTGTATGTGGTGGAGGGAATGGAAGACAAAGATATCTCTGCACTGAAAGAGAAGATTGAAAATGTTGACCATGTGTCAAAGGTTATATGGTATGACAGTTTTGCGGATCTGTCAGTCCCAAAGAGTATGCTTCCAGACAGCCTGTACGACGCATTCAATAATGATGAGAAAGATGCCACGATGATGGCCATCATATTTGATGATACTACCTCGGCAGACGAAACAATGGATGCCATAGAGGAGATCAGAAAGATATCGAATAAGCAGTGTTTTCTTTCAGGTATGTCAGCAGTTGTCGTCGATACAAAGAAGTTGTCTGAGAAAGAGACTCCGATATATGTGTTGATAGCGGTTATATTAAGCAGCATCATACTGGCAATCACGATGGATTCCATCATGATACCGGTTCTCTTCCTTGCAAGTATAGGAATGGCCATTGTATACAACCTGGGTTCGAATATATTTATGGGTCAGGTATCATACATAACAAAGGCGCTGGCTGCGGTTCTGCAGCTTGGAGTTACGATGGATTACTCCATTTTCCTGTGGCACAGCTACAAGGCACAGCAGAAGGAATATACGGACAAGAAAGAGGCTATGGCACATGCCATTGCTGAGACTATATCATCAGTCGTGGGAAGTTCTATAACTACAGTTGCCGGTTTCGTGGCACTGTGCTTCATGAGCTTCACACTTGGACTTGACCTTGGTATCGTCATGGCAAAGGGTGTTGTACTCGGAGTTATCGCCTGTGTAACTATCCTTCCATCTCTTATCCTTGTATTAGACAAGGCTATAGAGAAGACGACCCATAAAGTTATCCTTCCTGAGTTCAAGGGTGTGGGTAAATTCATAGCAAAGCATTACAGAATATTCCTTGTATTGTTCGTGATCATACTGATCCCTGCGATATACGGATATAATCATACAAAGGTTTATTACAAACTTGATTCATCGCTTCCGGACAGTCTGGAGAGTGTGCAGGCCAACAAAGAGCTGGCTGAGGCGTTCAATATGAATTCAACACATATGATACTTGTCACAAATGACCAGAGTGACAAAGATACACGAAACATGATGACGGATATCGAGAGCATAGATGGAGTTAAATTCTGTCTCGGACTCGACAGCATCATAGGGGCTGGAATCCCATCAAACTTCATTCCGTCTGAGGTCACTGAGGCGCTCAAGAGCGATGATTGGCAGTTGATACTCGTTGGCTCTGAGTATGAGGTTGCATCGGATGAGGTCAACAACCAGTGTACTGAGATCGACAATACGATCGACTCATACAATGAGAAGAACATGCTGGTCGGTGAGGCTCCTTGTACAAAGGATCTTATCAATATAACAGATAAGGACTTCGCATCAGTCAGCACGGTATCGATAGGTGCGATATTTATCATCATCCTCTGTGTATTTGGCTCAATATCACTTCCTATAGTGCTTGTTGCCGTTATAGAGTTTGCGATATTTATCAACATGGGTATTCCTTGTTTTACGGGAACTGAGATACCATTCATAGCTTCGATAGTTATCGGTACTATCCAGCTTGGTGCAACGGTTGATTATGCCATACTGATGACCACCAAATATAAGAGAAACAGACTTGGCGGATACAGAAAGTTTGATGCTGTTGCAACCGCATGTCAGGAGTCGATACAGTCCATAGTAGTCAGTGCACTTTCATTCTTCGCTGCTACATTTGGAGTAGGTCTCTACTCAGACATAGATATGATCAGTGCGTTGTGTACACTTATGGCACGTGGAGCGCTCATAAGTATGTGCTCAGTTATACTGATGCTTCCGTCAGCATTGATGCTATTTGACAAGGTCATCATGTTCAGGTACAGGAAGAACTTGATGGATGGTCCGTCATCCCGGGATGGCAGTGACCAGGCTGCAGCCCCACAGGCATAGCAGCCACAGATATATGTAACTACGAGTTCGTAGAATCCGATAAAGGATTCCCGCTTATCACATATCGTCACCGGATTTAGCCGGTGACATAGTATAGAAAGAGGTAATAAGTATGATCAAATGGAAGAAATATATATGCGTGGCATTATCGGCCGCTATGATGGCAAGTTTGGCAACAGGTTGTGGAGACACAACAAATGACAGTGCTTCTTCAGATAAGGAAGAGACAACAGCCGAGAGTGCTGCAGATACGCTTCAGGATGCACTTACATCACAGGTTTCTGCTTCAGATTCAACAGATGCAGATAAAGAGGAGACAGTGTATGTACTCGCAGATGCAAATGGTGATGCAAATGATGTTACAGTCAGCACATGGCTTAAGAATGCTGACGGTTCTGCGGGACTGAACGACAAGACAAATCTCACTGATATAGAGAATGTGAAGGGCTATGAGGGATATACAGACAACGGTGATGGCACTATCACATGGAATGCAGAGGGTAAGGATATCTACTATCAGGGCAAGTCGAACGAGCAGCTTCCTGTGGATGTGAAGATCACATACAAGCTGGACGGCGAAGAGATAGAGCCATCAGAGCTTGCCGGCAAGAGTGGTAAGGTGACAATAAGATTTGACTATACAAACAATACAAAGCAGACAATGAGTATAAATGGCAAGAACAATGAGGTTATCTCACCATTTGTCATGCTGTCAGGAATGATACTTCCTGTTGACAAATTCTCAAATGTTCAGGTTGAGAATGGCAAGGTCATATCAGAGGGAAGCAACCAGATAGTAGTCGGATATGCGGTTCCTGGCTTCAAGCAGTGCCTGGAGGATGGCATAAATGACAGCAAGATTCAGACAGCTCTTGACAATATAGATGTACCTGATTATGTAGAGGTATCTGCGGATGTTACTGATTTTGAGCTTGCTATGACTATGACGGTTGCAGCAAGTGATCTTCTTGGCTCAGATGCAGATGATGCTATAGATGAGGTTAAGGACAAAGCAGATATCAATGAGCTTTCAAGCAGTGCAGATAAGCTGGGTGACTCAGCAGACCAGCTCGAGGAAGGCTCGGGCAAGATCACAAATGGTCTTGAGACTCTGAAGGACGGTACTTATTCGCTTAAGACAGGAGCTTCAACTCTTGCAGATGGAGCCGCTTCACTTGAGACATACACAAGTCAGCTCGCAGCAGGAACAAGTCAGATATCAAGTGCTATGGGAACTCTGGATGAGGGTATTAATTCTATAAAGACAGGATCGGCGGCGTTAAAGGATGGAGCGGCTACTCTTGCAACAGGGGCATCAACTCTTGATACAAGTGTGGGTACGCTTAAGAGTGGCGCAGACAAACTGAATACAGGTGCAGGCGCACTGCTTGTTGGGTTTGAGGGCGATGGAAAGACGAGTGATGGAGCAGTAAAGGGGGCAAAGAATCTTTCTACAGGACTTAATACTCTTTCTACAAGCTCACAGACTCTTGCAACAGGAGCTGCTGATCTTGCAACAGGAGCGGATTCTTTAAATACAGGTATAGGAGCCCTGATATCAACTCTGACAGCGCTTCCTGATACTGCGTCACAGTCTGTATACAGCGAAGCGGGAGTATCAAGTGCGGCAGAGATACAGGGCCTTATGGATCAGCTTTCACCTGCTCTGGCAATGGGAAGAGATGCTCTTGATGCAGCAAAGGGCGCAGGAAGTTACGATACCATGATGACACAGTACACAGCCCTTGCACAGGCGCAGGGAGCACTTGATGCCATAGACAACATAAAGTCGAAACTTAATTCGGCAGATAACCTGAAGGATATCAAGGATTTGACAGATGGAGCAGCAGCAGTGAAGGATGGAGCAGCAGCAGTGAAGGATGGTTCAGCAGCACTCTCTGCAGGCCTTGGCACAGCAGCAACAGGAGCAGCCGATCTTTCAACAGGAATTGGAAAGCTCTACACTGGTACCAAGAGTATTTCAACAGGCCTTGGCTCACTTGCAACGGGAGCGGCCGAGCTTAAGAAAGGGTCAAAGACTTTGAGTGATGGTGCGGCAACCATATCCACAAATATGAACACTCTGTATCAGGGAAGCTTGACACTTGCAACAGGCAGTGGACAGCTCAAGACAGCCACAAGCACACTTGACAGCAGCGCAGGCCAGATCGCAACCGGAGCAAAGACTCTCAGCAGTGGAGCAGCACAGCTCAACGAGGGCTCAAAGACTTTGGATAGTGGAGCAGAAGAACTTGTATCTGGATCAAAGACACTGAGCGATGGAATGAAGCAGTTCAATGAAGATGGTATCAAGAAGATTACCAAGTTGTTTGCCGGAAATTATCAGGAAGATATAGATTACATCGAGGCTTTGTTCTCAGATGATACAAAGTATACATCATTTGGAGGAACGCTGGATGGAACTACAAGCACAGTTAAATTTATATATGAGACAGGTTCAATAAAGACAGATGCTGATGAAAAATAACGCATTGCAATGTCTTGAATTTAATACATATCTTCGTGTTGACTTTACTGTAGCCTTAGGTTATAGTATAAGCGTCCGTGAGGATAATGGTAACATTTACTATAATTTAGGAGGAATTTGAACATGTTTGATAAGGTTAAGGCGATATTCGAGGAGCAGTTAGGCGTTTCACAGGACGAGATGAAGCTTGACACAAACTTCAAGGATGATCTTGGTGTTGATTCACTTGATCTTTATGAGATTGTTATGAAGCTTGAGGATGAGTTCGACGTTGAGATCCCTGCTGAGGAGCTTGATGATGTTGCTACATTTGAGGATGTACTTAACTACCTTAAGAGCAAGGGTGTTGAGGAGTAATTATTATTAGTAATATTGCTAACTGAACAGATTGGACTGTATTTGAATACATTTGTTATTCAAAGTTGTCGTGTATCGGACATGACATAACTTTGGTAAGCCAGCCAGGACAGACTGTCCTGACTGACCATCCAGAGCTATATATGAATTCAAAGAATGATTTTTTATGGCAGATGCCTTTGTGGCATGTGCTTTTTTTTAT
>ULVN01089344.1_pt1 | contig 24275 bp, 27 predicted proteins | sample 1959491 | NCBI WGS metagenome assembly ULVN01 (sample SAMEA4835787, study PRJEB28245) | human gut metagenome | biome: gut microbiome; material: fecal sample | place: Denmark | collected 2008 | reverse complement strand
ATCAAATGTATATACATAGATCCACCTTACAATACCGGAAACGAAGGATGGATATATAACGATAACGTAAATGATCCCAAGATAAGGAAGTGGCTCGGGGAAGTCGTTGGTAAAGAAGGAGAGGATTTATCAAGGCATGATAAATGGCTATGTATGATGTATACTTTATCACTCACAAACAAACCGACAGAACCAAAGCTTCCACAGACAGGAGATAACTTCAATCCTTGGCTTTACGCCGGATTAGGTCTTGGAGCTCTTGCACTTGGACTTTTTGCAGCATTCTGGAAAAAGAAAGAAGATGGAGCAGAGGAAGCGTAAAACCAAATAGTAACAAGTAACCCGGCGGGGAATGTAAGCTAATGACTTATGTTCCCTGCTATTTTTATTAAGAAAACGGAGGAATCGTAATATGATGGAATATGAGATTTTTAAAGGAGTAGTAGGAGAAAAATTCAAAGAGTTTTTACCGGAGAAGTATCAGGATGCACAGGTGGAAATCAGACCGGTAGATAAGGTGAACCGCACACTTGACGGATTATCAATCAGGGTAAATGAACCGGGAATGAACATCAGTCCGACAATCTATGTCAACCATATGTATGAGGACTATGTTACAACAGAGAATCTGAATGCAACTCTTGAGAGAGCTGCAGAAGGTTTTATAAAGGCAATGGAACAGAAGGAGAGTATCAATGTAAGTGAGCTGACAAATGCTGAATGTGCAAAGGATAAAATTGTGTTTCAGCTTATCAATACAGAGCAGAACAAAGAAATGCTTGCTAATATGCCCCACAGGGAATTCAAGGATTTGTCGGTTATCTATCGTATGGTGGTAAAGATTGACGGGGAAGGAATTGCTTCAACACCTGTCCATAACGGACTTGCAGATACTCTTGGATTCACAGAGGAGCAGCTGTTCAAGCTTGCCGCAGAGAATACAAAGAGACTTTTACCACCAGTTGTTAAATCAATGAATGATGTGATGAGAGAAATCTTTATGAAGGATGGTATGCCGCCTGAGATTGCAGATATGATGCTTGGTGAGATGCCACCGGAACAGCAGATGTATGTAATCAGCAATAACAAGGGAATCAACGGAGCAGTCAGTATGCTTTATGAGGACGGACTCCATGACCTTGCCGAAAAGCTTGGTTCAGACCTTTATATCATGCCAAGTTCAATCCATGAGGTTATCGCAGTAAGTACAGATATGGGCAATCCGAATGAACTGGCTGCAATGGTGGCTGAAATCAATATGGATCAGGTGGCTCTTGATGAGAGACTTTCCAATCAGGTATATCACTATGACAAAGACCTTCGCAAGGTAACACTTGCAACAGATACTCCGAATAAGCGTCTTGATGGAATTGTTGCGGAAGCACCTATGGTATATGAAGCAGGCAAGACCAGATAGGAGGCTGCCATGGAAAAAGAGATAACAATGGAGGAGCTTGTGAAAATGGTAAATGAAAGCTCAGATGAGATTATTATTCATGTGGAGCTGGGAGAGGAGCGTGATTCTGATGAAGGAAAAGAATCCGTTCAACCTTGATGTTGTCTCGGTAAGGCTTGTAAAGGATGCCCCGATTATGTCGGGGCACCCAATAACGAAGCCGGAAGATGCAGTCCTGCTTTTGGGAAAGCATTTGTGTGAAATGGACAGAGAGGTATTGTGTGTAATCAACATGAAAACAGACGGAACACCGATCAACTGCCATTTTGCAAGTATTGGATGTTTGAATGAATCAATGGCTCATCCGAGAGAAATCTTCAAAGCCAGTATTCTTTCCAATGCAGCGACAATAATGCTTATGCACAATCATCGGGGAAAGGGTATGTTGACATCTTGATTTCATTATGATATATTAGGTAACACCTAAATAAATTAGGAGATACCTAAATGAATGGAGTCTTATTATGAATAATGGAATTAGGGTTGTTAACGGCGGCATGCAACCGCAGAAAGAGGAACCATCGTATGAAGAATCAGTAAGATTTCAAGCTAAATTGATAGGTTTATGGGAGCAACAACAGAGTGTTCTGGGGTATACAAAAGCAACGATTGCCTTGAATATAAGAAATGTAAATGAAATTCTGGATATAAGTGATAAATTCATTTGGGAGTTAAGTGCTTCCGATATGGATTCTTTTTATGAAAGCCTTGTTGGAAGAGGATTAGCATATTCTACAAGGCGTAAGTATCAATCCTGTATAGCAGCATTTCTTGATTTTTTAGAGGCGAGGCATAGCAGAGATATTTATGAAAACTATGGTGTAAATGTTCCAAGCATTATTGATAAATTTAATAGACATATGCATCGTAGGGATGACATGGACTCAGCGGTGCTTCCACCAGAACCAGAGTTATTGGAACGGTTTTGGGATGGTTTAAAGAATGAGATGTTAAATGCAAGAAAGTTTGCTACAATAGCTAGAGATTATATGATATTTCGTACTATGGAAAAAGCAGGATTGAGGTCTTTTGAGTGTATAATGCTTGATGTGAAAGATATACGCTTTGATTTAGGAGAAAAAGGTAAAATTCATGTGCGTTATGCAAAAGGCTCAAAAGGAAATGGATACAAGGAACGTTTGGTGCCAATGCTTATGGGACTGGATGAGCTGATGCAGTGGTATTTAACTAATGTTAGACCATTATTTACGGATGAAGTATCCGGACCATTGTTTTTAAGCGAAACCAAGAGAAGAATATCACGTGATGTTGCAAGAAATTCACTACGGAGAAGGCAGAAGGATTTGGGGTTTACTGATGAGGAAATTTTTAGCCCTCATCAGCTCCGGCATGAGTTTGCAACAAGACTTACAGAAATGGGAGTGGATTTGCTTACTCTGAAAACATTGCTGGGGCATAGTCAGATTCAGACAACGTTTGCATATGTATCTCCCGGTGATGATTTTCTGGAAAAACGGATTCGGATGGCTCAAAGCAAATGGCAAAAGCTATTAGAGTCATACGAAGAGGAACAGGAGGAATGTTAAATGGCGTTGGAATGGAAACTTAGGAAGGTAATGGCTGAAAAGAATATTTGGTCTGGTGCTGAACTTAGCAGATTGCTTCAAGATTTAGCAGGTTACAAACTATCTGCACCATCAATAAGTGCATTAATAAATGAACAGCCCAAACAAGTGAAGGCGGAAACAATGGATGCTTTGTGTATGGCTTTGGAGTGTACGCCAAGTGACTTATGGGTATTTACTCCTACTCCATATGTAAAGAAAAAACAAGAGAAGGTTGTTCCCATTAAAAAGGTTGCAAATGGGAAAATGCCACCTTTATAAATGTTTGTATACAATTCATTGGAGATACCTGTTGAGAAGCCTTGGGTACTTAGAATACTGGAGGAGTACAGAGCATTTTTGATAAGTTACCATAAGGAACAAAAAGCAGTTTTTCATCATTTACGAAATGCAGCGAATATATTTATTGCCATGGAAGATATATCTCCAAAGGAGTTGACTTATGATTGGCTTGAACATACTTTTGAATATTATGGAAAAGCTAAAGCATGGCGTAGTCTATCAGGCTTTATGATTGGTAGAAAACTGATACAGGCACCGTCAGAAAATGGTATGTATAGAAAGCAATGTGAAAAATATATTGCAAAAGTGCCGGAAAGCTTTCAAAAGTGTTTAAAGTGGTATGTGGAAGATAAATTTGCGTTGCAGGAGCGTCAAATATCCAATAACGCAAGCAATCCGGTCAAAGGTAGCACTATTGAATCGGATATGTGTTCATTGTATAGAATGGTTCGATGGATTACGGAAAACTATAAAACAGTGACACATTGGACGGATTTTACTGAAACAATAGTCAATCAATATTTATTGTCTCTGCCAGCTTCAAACCGAGAATGTTCGAGAAAGGATTTGTATCAGTTTTTTAAGTTTGCAAAGCGGAAAAGATGTATATTTACCATTCCGATAACTGATTACAGAACTAGAGAAATGCCACGTGTATGTGAAGCACTGACATATCAGGAACAACGTATGCTGTATCATAAAATTAAGGAAGATGGAGTGTCCTTTCCATATGAAGCACTCCTAACATCCTTGTGCTTTTTACACGCAGTGCAATCAATGAGGATAAAGGAAATAAAACTGAGTGCAGTAAATGTAGAAAGAAAAGTCATACACATGAAGGATGTGCCTGATATATACCTGATGCCCATAGAAATAGTGTTGTTGATAGAGTATATGCAAATGCGAAAGGAATTTCCAAATAATGAATCTAATACACACTTATTTATAAAAAGAACACGAGGCGATTATCTTCCAGACAATCCAGTTTCAAAAACATTTATAACAAGCATGGTGAGAAAATTTAGTGGTTTTACTCCACAAGTACTGAGAATAACCTGTCTTCAGGAAATGGCTGCATTAAATGGACCTAATTTTTTAAGGGAAGCATATGGTATATCTGCAACGCACGCAGGGAGATATGGTTCTTATGAAGAATATTTGGTTGAAGAAGCATTAAAGGATGCAGGATTAAGTTAGGAGGCAATATAGTGGATATTGAAGAATCGTTTGTGCCACAGGAAATAAAAGACAAAATAGAAATGCTGAATAAGATGATTGGAGAAGCAGAAAGTTTAAATAAGGAAATCACAGAATGGTACCATGAAGCTCTATTGGATATGGATTCGGAATTAAATGTCGATGATGAATTATTTGATGCCTCAAATGCTTTGTCTGTCGAAGGTATTGATTTTAATGCAATTATGGAAGGATTAAGCATTGTCAGTATTTTCATAGAAACATATGGAGAACGAAAAAATGAATAATAAAAGTATTACAAAGCTACTGGAAACGGTAGCTTTTTCTAATGGGGTATATGTTCTGTGGAACTTATACGACGGGAACATACACATTTCCATCCAAGTGGAAATCTTACACCAAGCAAGCATGACACCATGATGACGGACCGTATGGCTAAGATGTGTGAGCTTATGGGAATACCACTTTTGGATCATGTAATCGTAGGTGGGGATAATTTACAGTATTTCAGCTTCAAAGAGAAAAAACTGATGGATACACCGAAAGTTTTTCTTGAAACGAATTATAAATCACTTGATTTAAGTTCCGGACTGGTGGCAGAGCAGGGAAAGGCAAGGTGATGGGATGCAGAATTTCACAGAGGATGAGCTTGTAATCGCAAAGTCGGTTGACCTTGTGGCAGTTGCATCAAGCCTTGGATACACACCGAAAAGGATTGGCAATTATTACACCCTGGAAGAAATGGATTCCATGAGAATTTATAACCGGAGCCACTGGTGCAGATTTTCAAGGCGCTATGAAAAGGGAGAAAATGGTGGTTCACAGATTGACTTCTTACGGGTATTTGCCGGTATGGATGTCAAAGAAGCAGTATTCTGGTTATTAGATTTTGCCGGATATCGAAGAATCCACGATACTCCTGAAAAGCCAATACTGAAATACCAAGTCCCATATAAGAAAGTGGAAAAGAAACCTTTTGTGTTGCCACAACCAGCACACAGCAATGCTTATCTTTATGAGTACCTCACAAACGATAGGGCTATCAGTAGAGATGTTGTGAACTTCTATGTTAATCAGGGACTTATCTATGAGAGTATGCCTTATCACAATATTGTGTTTAAAGGAAATGACAAGGAAGGTGTTACCAGATTTGCCAGTATGAGAGGTGTGTTTGACAAGAAGGGAAAACCATTTAAGTGTGATGTGCCGGGAAATGATAAGCGGTATGGATTTAATATTGCAAATGAAGAGAGTACAGAGCTGGTGGTATTTGAGGCAGCCATTGACCTGATGAGCTATATGGATATTCACAGGGATTTTGAGAGTAACATGATTGCCCTTGGTATGGTGGCTGATGCTCCGCTTGAAACATTCTTAAAAGAACATCCGCAGATATCAAGCATAAGGTTTTGTCTGGATAATGACAAGGCTGGGAGGGAAGCGACGGAGAAACTGATGGAAAAGTATTATGAACTTGGTTATGAAGTGGCAGATTCTCCACCACCGAAAGGCTGCAAGGATTACAACGAATGGCTGGTGAAAGCAAGAAAGGAAAAGCAGTGTAATCTTTACAGTAAAAACAGGGAAATACCTTAAAAAACACTGTAAAGTGGGTTTTTCACATCAGAAACTCATGTAAAGGCACAAATAGCCCCAAAATGGACAGAAAAAGTGCACCTCATTTTTTGATGTGAAAATGCCAAAATGCATCATATTTTACAGTAAAGAGCAATATTTACCCTATATTTTACTGTATGCAATATTTTTATGATTTTTGGCTTCAAAAAAGTCACCCATATTTTACTGTAAAATGGCTGAAATACTCCGTATTTTCGTGCAGATGGAGTTTTTCACTCCATATTTTACAGTAAAGGGAAATAACAGGGGTTTCAGGGGGTTAGCTCCCTGACAAGATGCATTGGAGGAGGCAGAGCCGTCTCTAATGCGTATCTTGCCATGGACTGGGACAGTTCATGGGAGAGAGATTAGGAAAAGATTTACAAAACACGGATAAGGAGGTGTACAGGAGCAATGGATGAAAAAATGCACTTTATGACAGAACCGGAAGAACTTTTGAACTGGATGAAAGAGCATGAAGAGTTCAAAGTGATGAATAAGGAAGATGCACAGATACTTCTGAATTATATGGAAGGTCATGATTACAGGCTTGGTACAGATAAGGATGGAAGCCTTGTCAGAGTGGATATCAATACTGATGAGTATGAGGCAGAGCAATATTCACTTGATGATGTAATCGACATTGTGTGTGAGTGGAATGATGAGCTGATCCGCTACACGTCACAGGAATTAAATGAGCTTTCACAAGGACAGGATAAGAGTTCGCTGGAAGTGAAGCTCGCAAGCTTAAAGCAGGATGAAATAAGACTTGATAAGATGTTTGAACAGACAAAATACCCGGCAGAGATAGAAGCCCTTGCCGTACAGCTTGCAGATGCTTTCATTGAAAGACTTGGACTTGTTGGTATTGACCAGTCTGTTAAGGAACTTACAGATTCTATCCGGTCTGAGCCTGTTAAGGGAGGTGCCAGATAATGGCAGATAAGATTCATTGCGTCAAAAAGACGCTGAGACTTACACCAGCTGAAAGCAGACTTCTGTCTGAAAAAGCAGAGGCTTTTCATATGAATGAGGCAGAATATTTAAGGCTTTTAATCAGCCAGACGCCAAACGATTACCCGGAAATCAGACAAGGGCTTAAACAGCTGATAAATGAGGTAAATCATATCGGTGTGAATATCAACCAGATTGTGCATCATCACAATTATGAGTTGTATTCAAAAGAGGACAGACAGCAGCTTATCGCATATATGAAAAAACTCAACAATACAGTTAAAGAGGTGGTGGTGCGGCTTGGCAATCAGTAAGATTCTTCATATGAAGGATTGCGGAAGAAGTTTTCATGGAAAGCATTTGAAGTATGCCCTTGAATATATTACTGTTCCAGAAAAAACACAGAATGGCAGGCTTGTATCAGCCATAAACTGTCAGGTGGATAATGCCTTTGAGCAGATGAAAGAAACAAAGAAAAAGTTTAACAAAACAGATAAACGGCAGGCGTATCATATCATACTTTCCTTTAAGGAAGGGGAAGTTAGTCCGGATACTGTATTTGAGCTGACTGAGAGGTTTGTGAAAGAGTATCTTGGAAATGATTATGAAGCAGTATTTGCAGTTCATGACAATACTGAGCATCCACACAGTCACATTGTATTTAACAGTGTATCCTTCAGGGATGGAAAGAAATATCATTACCAGAAGGAGGATTGGGAGAAGTATATCCAACCAATTACCAACAGGCTCTGTAAGGAGTATGGTCTTTCCACGATTGAGCTTGACGAAGAATCAGGAAAAAGAAGAGGAAGGGATTCCTATCAGGAATGGAATTCCTACCGTGACGGAAAGTTCGTATGGAGCAGGATGGTGGCAAGGGATGTGGATGCCTGTATCATTCAGGCAGCATCATTTGAAAGTTTTGTATCCATGCTTGAGAACAAAGGCTATGAAGTGAAAAATGCTAATGGCGAGGGAAAGTATCTGGCAGTCAAGCCACAGGGAATGAAGCGTTTTGTAAGACTAAAATCTCTGGGAGAGGAATATACCGAAGAGCGCATCCGACAGCGAATATATGAAGAGAATATTTCCTCATATATAAAAGAAAACAAGCCAAGAATTGTATATTGCAGGGTGCGCCGGTATAAAAGGGCAAAGATGTCCGGGTTACAGAAAAAGTATTATGCGAGGCTGTACCGGATTGGGAAGCTTAAGAAAAAAGCCTATTCTGTGGCATGGAAGTACAGGGATGAGATTAAGAAGATGCAGAAATTGCAGGCACAGTATCAGTTTCTTGTAAGGCATGATATTCATTCCGTAGTTGATCTGGCACTTGTGGAAGATAATCTTACGGATAAAAGAAAAGAGGCATCTGCCATGAAAAGCCGGATTTACCGGGCAAACAGCAAGAATAAGGAGCTTTATGATATTGCAAATGAGATGGATGAACTTTTGGAGTGTGAAAATTCCTTTAGAAACGGAGATGTGTTTTTCGAGGATGAGCATAACAGATGGCTTTTGCTGGAGAGCAGATTAAAGGAGCTTGGCTATTCCTATGATGAGGTAAAGGCATTAAAAGAGCATTACCGTAGTGAAGGAGCAAAACTGAAAAGTCTGGAACAGGAAGCATCGAAAGAGTTGAAACTTGCAGAATCTATCAGAAAAGATTTTGTTGGTGCAGACGGACAGGAAGTTGAAAGACAGCAGGAAGAAGTAAAAGAACAGAATATGGAACACGAGAAGCAGCCAAGACGATAGGCTGTTATTTTTTTGAAAGAAGGAGGAAATGCAGATGGAAAGACAGATGACGGCAGTTGATGTCCAGGCATACCTTAGAGATGTAAAGGACAGAATCATGGATTCCAGGGTCATAGCTCTAGTTGAAGAAGATTTGGAACACGGGCTGATGCCGGGCGAGATTAATGATTATACAGACAGGGGACTTAGTTTTGAACAGATGAAGGCTGTTTCTGATATGTATCGAAACAAAATTCCCATGGCAGTAGTTGCATCTATTGGTGCAAAAAAATATGATGCAGAGAAAATGAGGGTGGCAACAGAGCTTTATCTGAAGCAGATACCGGTTGAAGATATTGAGAAGGCATTGGCAGATACAAATACTGCTCTTGATATGAGAAAGGCATTTGGACTAGCATTAGGCAAGGTACAGACTGCAATAGTGGTTTCTGAGGATACGATAACAAAGGAACCGCTTGAGAAGGAGCAGGCAAAGGAACTTACCGAAATGATTCGTTCTCTTACGGAGGCTGTCCAGTCCCATACGGGGAATTATGAGGCAATCGAGAAGATGCTGAAACAGATGGAAACAATCCGCCTTGATGAAGCTGTAGCTAAAAATCTTACTTCTCTTAATGAAAAGCTGGAGAAGGAGAACAGGGAATTTACGGAACAGCTTGAAGGCAAGCAGAACGAAGTCAATAAGGGATTGCAGACCATAGCACAGCTTCGTACAGAGTTAGAAAACTTAAAGAAGGAGATGAAAATCATGCAGGATAGAAATACTGACCTTGAACAGCAGATTTCCCAGAGGGATGAGACAATCAGGGAGCAGGGACAGGCGATAATTGCAAAGAACTCAACCATTGAAAAGTACAAATCAGCAGAAGAAAAAGCAGCTGATGAGCAGCATCATGGGAGAACTGATTTGCAGGAAGAGACTGTGGAAAAACAGTCAGAGATTGAGATGAAAGAGAATTATGATTCACAGGCAGTAGGGCAGACGCAGGGAGCAATACCAAAACAGGCTGCAACCATTCCGGCGGGTGCAATTCCGGTATATGCAAATGCTGGCGGAATCCCCGTTTATTACACTATGACGCTGGTGCAGGATCAAAAGGTGCTTCAAAGAACGGATGTTGATTATATGCATCGCAAACCATCCGTGTTTGAGGGAATTATGAGTAAGTTCGCATTCAAGAAAAAGTCTCATAAGGATCTGGTACAGCTGGTCATTAACAAGGAACTTTCACCGGAACAGGTGAATGCCATCCGAGGAGGACTGGAAAGCGGTCTTGATGAGGAACAGCTTGAGCTTATCATCAATAAGAATCTGACACCGGAGAAGATGCAGAGCATTATCCGTTTTGCAGCATTACAGAACAGCCTGAAGGCAGAAAGGGGTGGTGTGTAATGAGTCTTATTATGATTACAGAAGCGATGAAGCTTATGGAAGAGACAGATGCGGATTTCGGTATGGAAGAAAAGGAGTTTATTGCCCAGTATGCATTTCGTACCGGGGATACGGACCTTGTGAAAAAGCTGATTGAAGAATTACAGGAAAAAGATGCAGACAGGGAGAAGGTACAGACAAAGTATATGCAGCTTGCAGATAATAAGCCTGAATGGGCAGAACAGATTGAGAATCTTGTGATAGCTCTTGAGATGTACCGTATTGAGGAAGATAAAGCGGTTAAGAGAATTACTGATTTTCTTACAGCACACGGAATTGATATTTCTGAATCAGTTGTTAAGGATTCAGATGTAAGTGATATCAAGAATATGATATCGGAAGCAAAAGAAGAACCATTGAAGGAGCAGGAAGTAATTCCTACGGAGAAAGAACCAACATTATAAGAGAGGAGGAAAGCAAATGTCAGAGGAAATCAGAGAAGCGGTCCAGATTATTGAGGTCGCATACGATGGAATTGAGATTGCAATGAAGGTGGGCAGTGGCGGTATTGCTGCCATGCAAAAAGCAATCGACTTTCTTAAGGGAATGCTTGATTATGAGAAGTCCCTTGGCAGGACTTCCATGAGAAAGCTGCTTATGAAAGGAGGAGACCTTCAGGTATTAGAGTTTGCAACAGCTGATATGAAGAAGGTTGAAAAATATGCCAAGAAATACGGCATTCTTTATTCGGTACTTCCGGATGCAGACCGAAAAAACGGAAAGACAGAGATTATCTTTCACACAGAGGCAGTGCCAAGAGCAAATATGCTTTTGCAGAAGCTTAGCGGAGGAAGAATTGCCACCTTTGACGATTATCTGAAAAATGGGGATGAAAAGCAGCTTAACAAACTGATGGAGTTCCTGAAAAATCAGAAAAAGGGAAACGAGATGAGCCCGTCACCGGAGAGTGCAAGAGCAAATATGCTGATGGACGGGCTGATTGAGAAAGTCGGCATGTATGCAATGGAGAAGAAGACAATCAATGTGGATGCTGTAAAAGAGAATTTCAGCATTAACCACGAGCAGGCGGAAAATGTTATTAAACAGCTTGAAACCATCGGCTTTCTTGATAAGGGAGATGAGAGTGGAAACCATAAGGTTATGATGGACAAAGAGGCTTTTCAGAACCGTATCAGAGGATATCAGGATCTGGCTGACCGAATGAGGGCTGTAGCAGCATCGAAGCATATGAACCTTTCCGATGTGACGATTTCTAAAACACTTATCCAGACGGAGAATGAGAGAGCTGTGAAAACGAGAATTCCCGGAACATGGGGAGAGAAAGCAAGGTATGTCTGGATTAAAAAAGAAAACATCATGGAAATCCACAGCGGAAAGACAATGCTTACTTTCATTGACAGGGAAAAGGACTACAAGATTTATGATAAGGACAACCGGGTAGTTGAGACGATGAGGGGAGAAGCTCTTTACAGCAATCATTATGACAAGGTTGAGTCTTCAGTCCGTAAGAGATATGAGAAATCTCAGGTTGAAACAGAAACCAAAGTTAAGACAGCAACAAAAACAACCACACAGAGAAAGAGGTAAGAGCCTATGCAGACAAGTAAGAAGAAACCTTCTGTGATATTTCTTGCATTTGGGGCACTTCTTGCAGCATATCTTGGGTATCTGGTTGGTGGAGCATGGGAGCAGGGCATTGACCTGATGAGTTTTATGGAACGATTCAATTCAGTCTGTGCAGCTCCTTTTGCAAATTATTTTAATGAAAATACAGTGAAAACAGTAGTCAGACTGGAGTCACTGTTGTGAAGTGTGAAATTGATGAAAGGTTGATGAATTTAAGAAATACGAAATGTTGCGTTGATTTTAAGAATCGAAAAATGATATTTATAAACGAAAAAAGTTTAGAAAAAGAATCATGTTATGATGCATGTGAATGGACAATTGAACCAGATGATTATCTTCTATACATTGAGGGAAGAAAATTGGAAATGACAGGGGATATAGAAGGGGCAAAAAATTTCCTTATGCCAGATCAAAATTGTGTGATAATAACGGAAACGAACATATATATTCCGTGTATGCTTCATACATTGGCTATGGAAGTGCAAGATGATAATAACAAAAAGAAAGAAATATATGAAAAATATAAAAATAGTGGCAGTATTACAAAATTATATTTACAAGCCATATTTCGATTTGGGGAGGAATTTGACCAATGTATAGTAAAGTATCCTTTCTTAAAGAGTATTTTACAACATCATTATAATGTGGGATTAATATGGATAATAATGAGATTTGAACAAGAAGAAATGTCTAATTGTTTACGAAACGAAATAAATAGATATTTTGATAAACAAAACTTTTCAGATGGAATGGTCTTTGATTTTTTTAAATTATTAATTGAGTTTAACGAAACTATTTGGTATCTAGATTGTTTTGATGATAATGAAGTAAACGATATATATAATTCATTAAATATACTTATATCTTCAAAACTCAGTCTAAGAGAAAAAAATGAATTATTAAAATTGGTGGTTCAATATGGGATGTCTCCATATTATTTATGTTATTTTTTTGAAAAGGAACAAGTTGATGAAAAATTGTTATTAGCATACAAAAGTTTGGTGTCTAGTATTAATTGTTTGGTTGTTGGAAATGATGAGAGCTTAAAAACTAAGAGTGGTAAGATAGAAGAAAGCTTTAAAAAAATAAAGGAAATCTGTGGGAATAATTTAATAACGAATGCATGTTATCATAGCATAATTGAGAAGTATGATAGTGATGCTAAAGAGACGGCTGAAATATTGTTAAACAGATATTCGGAATATTATTACAGAAGATATATTAAAATTCTTAGGGCAATGTTGGGTTTTATAGCCCAAAATACCATACGAAAAAAATCAGTAATTTATATAAAAAATTGGCTTGAAAAAGAAGATGCTCAAAGGGATAGATTAGAGTCCTATAACCTAGCTGAATATGAACTTCATAAAGTTTTGAATGATTTGGAAAATGGTGATTATAATCATAAATTCGAAAATATTCATCAAGTCCATAATTTTCTGCATCAGTGGGCTCTGTTTGAAGCACCTACTGTTGATATTCGAGAACTGCCTAATAAATTACATGATTTAGTAGAATTCTGTAATACTTTTTCAATGGAAAAAAGTAAAATATTGAGATTTGAGTCAAATCTGGTAGAAATTGAATTGCCAATGTGTACACACAAAGCTTCATTTGTAATAAATCAAACAGGTTTTAGTGTTGAATTTAGTGAGTCGCCTGAAACGGAAGATGAAAGGATTGGGCGATTGGTTGCACTAGATTATATTGTAGAGCGATTTTTTGATGAGCATTATAAAATAGACCATTTCTATGAGAAACAATTAGGCTCTTGGAAATGGCTCGTATATGGGAAAACTATTGAAGAAAAGGATTATTATGAAAAATATAAATATTTTATTTTAATTATCAGATTATTATTAGATTCATCTTATGATTTTTCTCATAAACCAATTAAAAAGCTTGGAGATATAAATAGTCATTTTTGTGAGCCTGAGTGGAAGTTTATAATGATACATCTTCAAAATTATAGAAAGCAAATTAACAATACTAAAATATTTACAGAATTGAAAGTCTTTTCATTAAGTGATTTTTTTACTCAAATGTCTATTTGTGAGAGTAATCGCGAATATTTTTTTCATTTATATAAATCTGGATTTGAGGAAAGTATGCATGAGTTTGAAAAGAAAAATGAAAGGCTTGGTGTAATAAAAAATAGTGAAGAGTGGATAGATGAATTTAGAAAATTGCGATTGACAATTTTGATGTTAGTAAGCGTATGGCCTAAAGAAGTTTTGAATGTCATAGACGAAATTGATTGTAAGAAAGTTTATACAGTATTGTTAGCAAAGAATCTTTTTCTTCGCAAGGACATTCAACAAATCGTAAGCAAAGAGTTAAAAATTATTAGTGAAGATTTGCTTCTCAAATGTGTTCCTCAATTATTAGTGAATAAGGAAAATTTTGATAAATATATTGATGTTATATTGCAAAGAAAAAATGATTTTAGGATGGCAAAACAGTATTTGCTGTATAGTAGAATGCAGGAATTAGATATTGAAATAATTAAAAAATTAATTAGTGAACTTTATTATGTCCCTTCTCCACAAAATAAAAGTAGTGTAGATGCATATGAAAGTTCTGGAGTAGATTATTATTTATTTGATATTGATAAAACATTAACTACACAACTATAAAAATTTAGAGGATGAAATAATGAAAATATTATTTATAAAACCACCTAATCATGGGTTTTATCACGAAATTGTGAGATATTATCCAGTAGGACTTGCTTATTTAGCAGCAGCATGTAGAGAAAATGGATTTGAGGTGAAAATTTTTGATAGTCTTGTTTATACTGAAGATAATTGCATATTAAGTGATGATAAGTTATCAGAAGGACAAATATATAAAAAAAATCATCATCCTAGTTGGAATAATATAATAAGCTGGGGAGCGAGTTATAAACGTATTGAAAAAAAGATTAGAGAGGAAAAACCTGATGTGGTTTCTATTACTGCAATGCATTCCCCAATGTATGATACTGCTTATAAAATAGCAGAAATAGCTAAGGAAATTAATTTTAACATTAAGGTTATAATGGGAGGTTCGCATCCTAGTATTGCGCCGGAACATGTACTTAGAAGGTCTCAAGTTGATTACGTGCTTATGGGAGAAGGAGAAGATAGTATTGTAGAGCTAATGAAATGTATTAGTGAAAGAAGTGATCCGGTATTGGTTGATGGTATTGCTTATCGAATATACAACCATAATAGAGATTTACATGAATATAGATATAATGATACAGATTACAGTATTCATATCAATCCAAAAATGAAATGGATACATAATTTGGATAAATTGCCATTTCCAGCAGCTGATTTGCTTGAAATGAAGAGATATAACCACGTAACAATAATAACCAGCAGAGGTTGCCCGAATAATTGTAGTTTTTGTACAGTACATCCAACTGTTGGAAGAGTTCATAGAGCACGTTCGGTAGAAAATGTTATTGCCGAGATAAAATATTACATAAAAAAATTTGGGATAAAGGTATTTAATATAGAAGATGATAACTTTGCTTTCGATTTTAATCGTGCAAATGATATATTAGATTGTTTGATAAAACTTGATGAAGACCTCACATTGAATCTTCCAAATGGAATGACAGCTATTAATATAGACGAAAATATGATAAAAAAGTATGGAAAACTTAAGATGAAAGATTCGTTTATAGGGTTGGAAACAACTTCAGAAGAACGACTGAAAAAAATTAGTAAAACGTTTACTTCTTTAGATAAAGTGCAGCACATCACAGAACTTTTTAATAAATATGGAATGGATATTGGTGCTTCTCTAGTGGTTGGTTTTCCAGAGCAAACTATAGATCAAATGATAGATGATATTGTAAAACTTATGCAGCACAATATAAAATTTGGAACTGCTAATCCCTGTTATCCAATACCAAAAAGTAGATTGTATGAAGAATGTTTGGAACAAGGATTTGTTGATGAGAAGATGGATTATACTTGGTATGATGAATTTAATTTTCCTTTGGAAACAGATTTATTTACTAGAAAGGATATATATGAACTTTGGAATTGCTCTTTGGTATATGCAATATATCCAGCAATGCTAGAAGTTATGAAAAATGGATTTAATTCCATGAATAATCTGTTAGAGGCTTTTTCACGATTTGGATATGGTGAAATGTATAAGAGTGAATTTGATAGTGAAGTATATTATTGTGTACCACTATATAAAAACACATTTAGTTGCATGATGAAGCTTTCTGAACAAAATGATAACGAAAATGTGTTTGTTGATGACTGGACATGTGACATACTGTCAAATTTATGTACGTTGTATACGGGAATTAATTATGAAGTTTATCAAGCGGAAAGTGCGTTGGTTCCTAATGGAAGAAATGCGTTCATAATAAAACAAAGTGGAAAGATTAGTAATATAAAAACAAAATTAATTGGTGCAATACATAAGTGTGAAGATAAATAGTAAAGAAGGGTTAAGCTATGAATTTTAGTAATTTTGAAAAAAAGATGAATTTAATCGGTGCGAGAGTTGATTCACCAATTTGTTGTGAAAAACATAGAATATGTTTTGATAGGGCAGAAGGGGGATATTTATATGATAGTAATGGAAAACGTTATATTGATATGATAAATGGGAAAGGTGCGGTTATGCTAGGTCATAATGATGAAGACGTTAATCGTGCAATCATTTCCTCAGTGGAACAGAAGAACAATATTCATACTGGTCCGACACAGGTAATTACAGAACTTAGCGATATTTTGTTACGTGATTGCAAGTTAAAGGATGCAAAAGTTACTTATTTTACAACGGGTACATCAGCATGTAGAGCGGCAGTAACATTAGCACAGAAATATACAGGGAAACATACGATTATTAGTGCGGGATATCATGGTTGGGATGCAATGTGGGAGTCTGCAAAAAGCTTTATGAAAGAAAATGATTATGGTGTGGTTGAGTTTTATTTTATTCCTGAATTATTAGAAAAATGTATCGAAATGTATAGTGATATTGCGTTGATAATTATATCACCAGACTATGTATATTTAAAAAAAGATACTTTACAAAGAATAGTAAAACTCGCTAAAGAGAATGATATTCTTTTATGTTGTGACGACGTTAAACAAGGATACAGGTATCGAAAAGGAACTTCATTGGAACTAGTTACAGATGAAAAGGCTGATTTGTATACTTTTGCAAAAGGATTGGCAAATGGAAATCGGATATCATGCCTTGTGGGAAGAAGTGAATTACTAGACTTAGCTGAAAACTATACATATACATCATATTATCACATGTCACCGTATTATGCGGCAGTGGCTACATTGAAGAAAATGGAAAGTATAAATGGGTATGAGAGTCTAAATAAAATAGGAAAAAAATTATCAGAGGTAATGAACTGTGTATTTGCACAGTATGAGTTGCCTATTCGAGTACTTGGAAATGGACCAATGCTACAATTCGTATGTGGTAATGATGAAATTGAAGAAAGGTTTTACCAATATACAGTAGAAAATGGGCTACTATTATTTGTGAGAGATAATCAAGCTACAAGTTGTGCTATTTCATATGAAATAATGTCTGAAATATGTGAAATCCTTCACAAAATTTGTAAGCAACTGTGTTTAGAATTTCCGAAATATATTAAGAGTGGAATAAGTAGCAAACGTATATTCATGACTGCATGGGATATGATGGATGGAGCAGCTGATATAGGAAACTTTGAAGATAAAATAAAATGGGTAAAGGAAATAATACATATATAAAAATGGAAAGTAGGGAATGTGTGGAAAATGGAAGAAATTGCATATGATGAGAAAACGGTAATAAATAATATGAGATCGTTAGTAGATTTAAAAGGAAAAAGAGTGCTCGAATTAGGAGGAAACTTAAATGAGGATATTGTTCGAGAATGTGGTGTAGTTGAATGGGTTAGTGTTGATCCGATGAAGGAAGACTATATATCAAAGGATAGAGTATATAAATGTTATAAGATGCCGCTTCTTGACTTTAAACTTCTTGAGGGACATTTTGATTGTGTTTATTCATCCAACGCTCTTGAACATGTTAATAATTTGAGACAATGTTTAATGTATATATATAATTCCTTAAAGCCTTCTGGGGGATTTTTTGCGCATTTTGGACCAATATGGTCAGCACCAGATGGACATCATTTGGAAAACGTTAAATTGAAAGATGGAACAATTTTAAATTTTTGGGATAATAACATCATTCCAAAATGGTATCACTTATTGTATGGAAAAGGTAACTTAAAAGAATTTTTGAGTAGTAAATTATCGGAGGATGATGCAAAAACAGTAGTTGATTATATATATGAAAGTAATTATCTAAATAGATTATTTTTCAGGGATTATGTGAATTGTTTTTTAGATACTGGTTTTGAAATAAAAGAACTTTTAACTACGGGATTAATAGATTATGAAATGAAGGATTATTATAAAAGTAATTATGAGGATAGTGAAGCAAGAGAATTGTTGAAAAAAACATATGGAAATGATGATTATGATTGTCGAGATATAATGGTATTGCTAAGAAGACCTTAAGCAGTGTAATGATTTAATTATAAAAGTAAAAAAGGAGTATACGTATATAATGGAAGAATATTTTTTTCAAATGGAAGATACTAAAATTCCAATTTATTTGACAGATGGATTACAGGAGATTGCAGATAAAATCACAGAAAATGGATGTAATAGGGTTATATTGGTATATGACAGGGCTTTAGATGACAAACTAGTTGATGAATTAGGAACTATTATTAATAAAAGAGTATTGTGTTCTAAGATAGGTGTATCCATTGATGAAAATACCAAAAACTTAGATATGGTTAAAAGAATTATTGAAAATATATTGGAATATAAAGCAAACAGAAAAACAATAATAGTAGCTATAGGAGGAGGAGTTGTGGGAAATGTTGTTGGTATGGTTGCAGGACTAGCATTTAGAGGTATTCCGCTAGTACATATTCCAACGACAATTGTTGCCGCAACAGATTCAATTTTATCCTTAAAACAGGCTGTGAATACCAAATATGGTAAAAATCTAGCGGGTTTATATTATTGCCCTAATGCTGTTTTGATGTCTAATATATTTTTTAAGACATTACCTATGAGAGAATATCATGCAGGATTAGCAGAAACGGTTAAGAATTTATTAGCTATAATTCCAGTAGAAATTCCAAATTTTATGAATAGAATAAAAGAGTTATCATATAGTTTCGAGGATTTGAAATACATTTTTGAGATATCCTTGGAGGCTAAGCAAAAAGTTCTTATCAATGATAAATACGAGAAGAAAAGCGGTTTAGTATTGGAATATGGTCACACAATTGGTCATGCAATTGAAGTTGTAACTGAGGGAAAAGTAAGGCATGGAGAAGCGATATCATTCGGAATGCTAGTTGCTGCTGAAATAAGTAATGAATTGGGCTTTCTGAATAATGAAGAGGTAGAAATGCACTATGAGTTGCTGAAGATGATAGATGTGTATAAAATGTTTTATTTATTTAAAAATTGCGCGATGGAAGAAGTGATCAATATTATGAGATATGACAATAAACGAACAAAGATAGAAAATAATAAGATATCTTTGGTTTTACTAAAAAAACTTGGCGAATGTTATTCTAATGACTACGCTAGTCTATTAGAGATTGATGAGGAACTTATATTTGATAAAATGAATTATGTTATGAGAAAATTGAGTAAATATATAAACTAATTTTATTGGTGAGTATATGGAAAAGGCATGTAGTAATATGAGTGAAACAAGATTACAGAGAAAAGTACCGTATTATTTATGTAAGAAAGATTTTTCTCAAGTAAAAAAAATTTTGCAAAATTTTTCTTGCTTTGATGATTATGAATTAAAGTATTTTAATGAAAGTCTTGAATATAATAAAATTTATGGAAAAATGGCATATCATTTAAAGGAAGCAGATGTTTGTAATTTGGGAATTTATATTGCAACATTTCATAAGAATGCAAGAAGCATTGATAGTGATTATATTCCAAAGCAATTTTATACTCATTTTCCCAATATATCAAAAGAAACAATTTATCTGATGAGGAACTGCTTAAATAATACCTTAAAAAATGATAAAAAGAAATTTATCAGTATTTTTGAAGTGCTGGATTGTATGATTGATAATTATTATTTTGAAAATCTACCTAAGCAGATAATTCATGGAGATCTTCATCCAGGCAACATAATTCTTGATGAGAATGGACAATTTAATTTGATTGATTTTTTTGATTTCCATTATGATTATAAAATAATAGATTTAGCTTGGTTAATTATTTATTATTTTTTCTGGGATGCAAATCATAACGAAATAGAGCAACCTGTTGATACGGTGTTGATAAGAAAAATGATACATTGTTATAACTTGCTCAATCCGTTAACGAAGGAAGAAATAGACGCTTTTGAAGATGTTATAAAACTGCTGTTATTATTCTCGTTATTTTCAAATCATTCATTGTGGAGAAATAAAAGACTTGGAAAAAGTTTTTATAAGAATCTTTTAGTAATTAAGGAACTATTTGAAATAAATAAAATAGATGAATTGAATAGATTTTAAGTTTGATTAACAAGTATACAGTTTGAGATGAGAAATGAGGTCAATTTGTTAATGAGAGAAGGGAAAAAAATTTATTTAAAAGAATTTCTAATGAAAAGTCAACGAAATTTAGCTGATTATTTCTTTAAAATGAATTATATTGATGATCCTTCAGAGATTATATTTAAAGGAATTTTTATTAATGAAATTTGTGAAAATATTACACCAAAGATAAATGGAATCGTCACTAAAAAAGATAAAATATTTTTTTCATATGAAATCGAACAGGAATTGTATCAAAAAAGTAAATTTAGTAAAGATGAATGCTATAAATGTGGACGATTTGTAGGTATGGTGCATAGTCATAAATTTTCCTATTTTGGAAATCTGTATAACTTTAGGTTAGATAATAGTAATTTCGAACAGTATTTTAATCAGATATATAGTTTTTGTTTAGAAAATAAAATGATACACAATTCACAAATCAATCCGTTTCTTTCGGAAAAATACGGAACTAAAATTAGTAAATTTGGATTTAAATATAGTACACTGGTGTCTTTAAATCCAGCTTGTGAAGATATTCTTTTTGATAGAAAGTAAACGTCAAACCATGCGCCAGTCATTAAAATCAACGCCGCCCATTATTGGCGACGTGGCTTCCTGCATTCGTCCGGAAGACTATCTGACCATGGCATGAGATAGTCCAGCTTTTCTGGATCTATATTTTCTTTTTCTTCACAGAGTTTTGGCAGTTCTGTGAGGATATATTTAAAATAATAATACGGCCGCAGATTATTCAGCTTGGCTGTTTCTGAAATACTGTATACCATCGCACTGGCAGATGCTCCTTTGGCTGTATTGTGGAACATCCAGTTTTTCTTGCCGAGGCAAAAGGTGCGTATGGCTCTCTCCGAGGCAGAATTATCGATAGGGACATCTCCATCTTCAAGAAATACCTTAAGATATTTTTCCTGATTGATTATGAAATTCAGCCCCTGGCCTGTTTTGGATTTTGGAGGTACCGCACAGTCGTTAACCTGTTGTTTTACCCACGCAAAAAATTCCTCAACCAGCGGCCGGATCAATTCCTGCCGTTTTTGAAGCCGTTCCTCTGATGAGAGCCCTTTTAACTCAGTGTCAGCATTATAAAACCCGGCTATCTTCTGCAATGCCTGATAGGCAACAGACTGCCTTACAGAAGACGGATCCTTTTTATCGGCAGCCTTAACCGCATCCGCAAAATCACGCCTTGCATGCGCCCAGCAGTTTGCGTTTGTCACATCTGGAAGCTTTTTATCAACTAGATGATATTGCTGCAGGCTGTCCGTTACAAGGATTCCTTTGTAATCCTTGTAAAAATCCAGAGGCTTTTGATGATCACGTCCTTTTTGGTACTCATATATCACAATCGGGCGTCGGGTATAAAACTCTCCGGAACGGTGCACCCACATATAGCACTTGCTGTTTGGGTGGTCGCTGTCTGCTATTACTTGAGTCGGTGTTTCATCTGACTGTGTGACATGCAGTGACAGCAGCTCCTGCTTCATCCGTTCAACAAACGGAGTGAAGTACATCTGGGAGCATCTGACAATCCAGTTGGACATTGTCTGGCGTGATATATTTACGCCATTACGTTGAAACTCCTGCTCAATCCGGTGTAATGCTGATGAATTCACATATTTTACATTAAGTATTGATGCCAGTAATGATGGCGTCACTATACTGTTGCGAAGCAAGTCCTTGGGTCTGTTTCCACGAAGGAACTCATCCTGATGATCACCATCAGTTCCCACATACACCTCGACAGTATGAATTTCGACAGTCCATGCTTCGGGCTCATGACGAAGCCTCTTGTAGGTTTCATCCGGCATACGGCGCCAATTGCCTTTTCCATAAAAAGCATCCAGCTGTTCTTCAGAAACACTGTATGGCGGAAGTATTTCTTCCGGGAAATCTTTCAGGTCGATATTCCGCTGTCCTTTTTTCTTTGCACGCTTGGCAGTAATGACCTCTTCAGCAGAAGGCTCCCTGGAAGATTCATCATAGGCGGCGTCCGCTTCGTCAAAAAACGAAAGCTGGCCTTCGATTGATTTTAAGCTCTCTGTATGCCTGCCAAATCTATAATTATTGGCAATGCGGACCTGCTCAATGAGTTTTTCGATGTTATCATTTAAAGCATCGAGCTGTCCCTGCATCATAAGAACAATGGTAATCAGTTCTTCGCGGCTGCAATTATTCAGTTCTTCCAATGTATGTTTCTGTGCCATTGCTTCACTCCCTTAAACTGTTTTCATTATAACAGAAGCAGCTTTAATTAGCGAATTCTTGTGTGTTAGCTCTCCGTCATTATGCCTATCGCTATAAGGCTATAGGATGCTGATAAACGCAGGGAAATATAGAGCTTTCAAATTTCAAGATATTTGTTTCAAGTAACTGCTAACCATTGTACCAGTTGTGAAAAAGGCATATAAACCAGGTTCAACTATAGATTTTTTGACGTCATAAATGTCTTTGAAAAATCTCTGTTTTGCACAAACTCAGAAGGGATTTTGTGGTGTTACATCCTTGATTTTAGGATCGAGCGGATTTAAACCGAGCATCAGGTAATCGAATTGCTCTTCGGTAAGATCCGCAGCGTCTTCCGTGGTTCTTGGCCAGGATAGTGAACCGGATTCAATCCGTTTATACAGCAAAAGAAATCCATCGCCCATCCAAAGCAGTCCTTTAATCCTGTCGGAACGTCTACCGCAGAACAGGAACAAGGTTCCTTTCTCAAAAGGATTCTGCTTATATTTGTCACCAATGATCATCGAGAGACCATCAATGCCTTTGCGCAGATCCACTGTACCACACGCAAGCACAACCCGATTGATTTTAGCAACGTTCTCCAGCATGGACTACCTCCTTTAAGAGCCTGCTTAGCACAGCATCTGAAACATCGTTTGATATTTCGAGAATGATATCACCATTCCTGACAACTGCAGTCGCGTTAGAAGCTGACGAAAATTCCCGTGTTTGAATAGTTTTCTCTGATGTAACAGGGGCAGCTATTTCAACAAAAGAAATTTCGGCAGGATTTTCGGTTGTTACAGGCAGCTGCATCTGGTCGTATGATTCTTTACGAAACTTGCGCAGCCAGTAATAATAAGATTTTTCCTTGATATCATTGTCTTTCAGCCATTGATGGACAGTTACGTTTGCAGGTCGTTCCTGACATTGATTTATGATATTTAACCAGTTAGCACGCCTTACATCGTGAGTACATTTATCCATGATAGTTTGCCTCCTCTAAAAAACTATTAGTTTTTTCGTGTCTTATAGAGTGTCTCACAAAAATGCTAATTATCCAAGGCGCGTGGTTTGACGTTTACGATAGAAATGGAAATATTTTTGGATATAAATTTGTTGATAAAATAGTGTTAGCATTTCCAGAATTAGAGCTTTTATCGTGGAAAAGTGAATTGGGAACCGACTTTAAATATTTTATAGAGGGTTATAAACAATATTCTAATTATGATGGAAAGGATGATGATATAGTTTCTATTATTTGTGATGCAATGAATTTATGTTGCAGATAGGATAAGTGTCATGCAGTTGCTTGACTAACTGCTAGTAGTCGAAATGTATTAGAAGTTTTGTAGGAGACCAGTTATGAAAAGTCAAGCATAAATTAACTGGAAATTTCAAAATTATTTTTATGGTAAAAATGGGTAACTTTAACAAAGCTCTTGAAAAGCCCTTTTTCAAAATCTACTATTGATTGATATACAGACCTCTTATTCGAGGTTAAATGCTACATTGTCAGTGAGCATCTTCCAGATGACTCTGACAAGCTTGCCGGCA
>ULVN01124881.1_pt1 | contig 24312 bp, 28 predicted proteins | sample 1959491 | NCBI WGS metagenome assembly ULVN01 (sample SAMEA4835787, study PRJEB28245) | human gut metagenome | biome: gut microbiome; material: fecal sample | place: Denmark | collected 2008 | reverse complement strand
CCAAAAACCGCCTGCCATTTATGGAGGTGCGCGAATGTACTCTAACCACAGATTACAGATGGAAAGGCTCTATGCGAACGGTCTTTATGCAAAACGCGCAAAGGTGGCAGGCACAATTAACGAATTGCGCAAAGTTCTGCCCAGAGCGTTAGACAGACCGTTTGTAGAAAAACAGCTAAGTCTGCAAATGGCAAAATTCATCCAAATTGAAAACGAGATTTACGGAGGTAAATAAGTATGGAAAAACAAATTACAACAACGCCGGCGGCCATGCCGCTTGTGACTTTGCCGGAACAAAAATTGGCGGAATTTTTAGACATTGCCGGCGTGGGCCGTGAACTGCCGCAAGAAAAGCGGCGGCAATTTATAGAAATTGCCCAAGCGTACTGCTTAAACCCTTTTAAGCGGGAAATTTACTGCGTGTCTTACGCAGGCAATACCTCTATCATTACGGGGTACGAGGTTTACATTAAACGCGCCGAGCGCACCGGCCTGCTGAACGGTTGGGGCGTGGAAATTAAAGGTTCCGGCGAAGATATGAGCGCCATTATTACGATTAACCGCAAAGACTGGACCCAACCTTTTAAGCACGAGGTCTATTTTAGTGAAGCCGCCAACCGTACCAAGGACGGCCGCTTAAACAGCACTTGGGCCAAAATGCCCAAATTTATGCTTAAAAAGGTGGCCATTGCGCAAGGGTTCCGCCTGTGCTTTTCTGACGAACTGGGCGGCATGCCGTACACGCAAGACGAAATTGAACCAGAGGCTTACAAAAAGGCGGAGTCGGCGCAAGCGGTGGTGACGGCGGAGGTGGCGGAGCCGGAAGAACTCCCCTTGCCGCAAGATGCGCTTAATGCCCTCGGAGCGGCGCAGAACAAGGAGCAACTCAAACAAATCTGCATTGACATTGTAAAAGTGCTTGGGGATTCCTATAAAGACACCCTCAACCGTTACTACCGCCAACATGCGGGCAAACTGGGGGCGTAATATGGAACTGCAAATACAAGCCCAAGAGCTTACCCCGATACAGGCCAATTTGGCCGAACTGCAAGGTTATGTGGAGGGCGCGGTCAGCAAGTACAAAAATTTGATTTATGCGGACGAACAAATCAAAGTAGCCAAGAACGACCGCGCCGCCCTGCGCCACTTAAAAGAAGACATAGAAACCAAGCGCAAAGCCTTAAAAGCCAAATGGAATGCGCCGTATTTGGCCTTTGAGGGCGAGCTAAAAAAGATTACCGCGCTCATAGACGAGCCGGTGGCCTTAATTGACGGGCAAATAAAAGACTTTGAGGCACGCCGGAAAGACGAACGTCGGGCCAAGTTGGCCGAAGCCTTTGAAAAGGGCAACCAACTGGGCACGTTGGTTAGCTTTGAGCGCCTGTTGGAACCCCAATGGCTCAATGCGTCGGTTTCGGATTCCAAAGCCTTGCGCCATTTGGCGGACAAAATGGAGCAAGTGCATAAAGACATTGCCCAGTTGGAAAGCGTGGTATCGGCCGCCAACCGCACCGTTTGTATTGAGAAATATTTGAGCGGGTTTAATTTGGCGGATGCCATTTTGCAAGATACGCTTTTGAAAGCCAAAAAGGAAGAGCAGGACGCTATTTTGGGCACGGTAATAACCGCCGGAGAGCCGCCCGCGGCTCAGCTGGCCGAGGTAAAAACGCCCGCGCCGGCACCCGAGGAGGAAGAAGATATTTTTGCCGATTTGCCGCCCCAAAAGCCGCAGGACTATCCGGAAACGCGCCGATTCATTATTACCGGCACGCCGGCACAGGTAAACGCGCTTACGCGCTTCGCCCACGAAAACGGGCTAAAAATGAGAGAGGTTTTTTATTAAGTTTAAGCCCTGTTTGGGCAGGGCTGGCCCATGGGGGCGGCACACCTCCCCGCCCCCTACTTTTGGAGGGAAAGTATGATTTACAAGTGTTTATCCTGCGGCAAATGGCATTTTGGTAAAGGCCCGCTTTGCAAAACGTGTGAGCGGAAGTTCGCGGCCATTAAAAACGAGGTAAAAAACAAATGAAATTTTCTTTTTTACCACGCATCCGGCGGCGCAATACCAACACGCAGGAAAAATTCCTTTTAGGGGCTATTTTGCGCGAACGCTACGGCAAAGAGGTGCGGGCAGAGTTCCGCTTTTGCCACACGCGCCGTTTTCGGGCCGATTGGTATATTGCCAAGCTCAACGTGCTGATTGAGTATGAGGGCATTTTTGGCGGCAAGTCCCGCCATACCAACGTAAACGGCTACTCCGGCGATTGCGAAAAATACAATCTGGCGCAGATTATGGGCTACCGTGTGTTGCGCTATACGGCCAAAAACTTTATGCAAATAAAGGACGATTTGGACGAACTGGAACAGGATTTGAAAGTAGGGGGAACTGTATGAAAATCCCCTATGTAAAAATCTATACGGCGGATTTGTTGGCCACAAGCCGCAAATTAACGCCCGAGCAAATCGGGCAAGCCATACTTGGGCTGTGCGAACAGGCTTTTGAAAACGAAACCGCCTATCAGCCCCAAAGCCAAGCCGAACAAGCCTTGTTTGACATGCTTGTTGCATGGAAGCAGGAAAGTATAGCGGCGCTAAAACAAAAGAAAAATGCGGGCCGTTCCGGTGCAAAAAAACGCTGGCAAAAGGAACGGGAAAAAGCAGAACTTTCAGACGGTAGCACCGCCATTATTTCTGCTAATGGCAGACAGAAACAGATACAGAAACAGAAACAGAGTAATAAAACTACTTACTGCGAGCCTGCGGCCGCAGGGTTAAAGAAATGCCGCGGGAATGACAACGGAAACGATAAAACGGCTAACAGCAGACCCGCCCAAGGGGAAACGGGGGCTAGAGTGAAAACGCCGCTACAAAACTTCTCAAACGCTGTAATTGCAGAGTTTGAAGAACTGGAAACAAAAGACCAAATCGCCGTATGGTTCAAGCGAAACGCACGCTGTTTGAGTGATATTTTGCGCTTTTGCGGGGGAGACATCCCCACCGCGCTAGCCACTATCCGCGTTTGCGTGGAACGGCTTGAAAAGGCGGGTCTAAGGGGCGGATATGAGGCGGTTTGCCGCCTACTGCCCGAATATTACCAAGAGGCAAAAAAGCGCCTTGCTGGAGGTGTTTATGCAAAGTAAAACAGGCTGGCAGGCCCAAACCACGGTACTGCCGCCGCAACCCAACAGCTGCATACGCTGTTGGAACAGGCCCACCACGGCGGCCGAGGATGAATTGGCCCCGCGTAGCCACGGCATTTATGTTTCTCTGCCGGTGTATTTGGTGGAGCCGGACGGACACATTGCCCAACTGGGCTACCGTGCCCAATGCATCACATGCCGGAACGTGCGGAATTACGACGGCAAAGGCTGCTTGTACCGCTTTGACGGCAGAACGCCTGATTTTGGCGTGGAATACTGGGAAATTGTCCGCCGCTATGGACTGGACCCAAAAGCGTTAAATGATTTGGTTTTTTCCCAACCTGAAACCCGCTATTTTGAGGTGGCTAAATTAAGCCGGAAGGAAAGTACGCGGCACCGGGCGGAATTTTACGAGCCTAAATACGAGAGGTGCGAACTGCTATGAAAACCTTTGAATTTTGTTCCCATTGCGGGGACCAGTTTTTTAAGACGGACTTGCGCCGGACCAAGAACGGTCCTGTCTGTGTGATTTGTTTGGCGCGCGGCACTGGTCCTGTAAACGGCATTTAGACGGCTACATTAGCAAGAAAATAGCAAGGAAGTAAAAAATGCCTAAAACCCTACATTTAACGCTTACTTACCATTGGTGGGACAAGGTGTCCTGCGGCGAGAAAAAAGCAGAATACCGCCGCTTTACGGAGGGCTGGCGCAAACGCTTAAACGGCTTAAAACGCGGGGATTTGGTAGTATTCCACCGGGGCTATACTAACCGCACGCTTACCCGCCGGATAGAGCAAATCCGCGTGATTGGCGGCTGGAACTTGCCTAACGAGGTATATCAGTTTTTTAAGTGTCCCAATGAAAGCCAGTTCTTTGAAATACAATTTCGGTAAATTTTGAGGTTATGACTATTTTTCGCCGCTATAAGCGGCCAGTTTTGCCCGTCCGGCAGACCGACAAGACATAAATACACAAGGAAAATAGTTAATGAGAAAAGAAGTAATCGGGAAACAAATGTTGTACTGCGGCAATTCGCTTGAATTGCTGGATTTGCTCCAAGACGGAGCCTATGGGTTGGTGCTTACGGACCCGCCGTATATGATTAACACCAAAAGCGACGGTAAGGGCAAAATAGACCCGTGGGGCGATTATATGAACGCGGCTGTATTTTATGCCAACTGGATTGGTAAGGCACGGCAGAAACTTAAAAACGACGGCGCACTGATGTCGTTCTTGAACTGGCGTTCCGTTGCTACGTTTACCAAAGCGTCGTGCCTGTTAGGCTGGCCGATGGAAAGCCTAGTCGTGTGGAACAAAAAGTATTTAGGCACCAATATGCGCGGATTTCGGCCGATGTACGAAATGATAGCCCTGTTTACCCAGCCGGGCTTTAAGTTGAAAAACCGCTGTTTGGGCGACATTGTAGAGGAACCGCGTTTAACGCACAAGCCGAACCACCCCGCCGAAAAGCCCGTAGCCTTGCTGGAATTTTTGCTCCGCGAGGCTAAAAAAGACAATGTGCTGGATGTATTTATGGGCTCCGGCACCACGCTGGTAGCGTGTGAAAAACTGGGCCTGCACGGCACGGGCATTGAAATAAACGAAAAATACTTTGACGCCGCTTGCCGCAGAGTGGAAGGGGTGGTTTGTAAGGGCTAAATGTGAAAGAACTCCCCCGGGTAATGCCGGGGGGAAGATTATGGTTGAAGAATATAAATAATTTTGTATGATAAGAAATGAGGGATTAGAATGACAGAATCAACGCCTAAAAAAATTATTGCAGTAGATTTATTTTGTGGGGCTGGCGGTTTGACCCGGGGGATGCTGGATGCCGGTATAGATGTTGTCGGCGGCTTTGATATTGCAAAAGATGCTTCTTATGCCTATGAATATAACAATATCAGAGCAAACGGACAAAGATGCAAATATTTCAATCAGGATGTCGCTACTGTTACCGCTTCTCAGATTAATGAATTAATTTCCGGCAGAAAAGGTAAGCATTTATTATTGGCAGGGTGCGCTCCCTGTCAGCCGTTTTCATCACAAAACCGGAATAAATATCCTTTTGATGACCGTAAAAATCTGTTACTTCAGTTTGCCCGGTTAGTACAGGAAACCTCGCCGGATTTTGTGTTTATGGAAAATGTGCCGGGATTACCGCGTCTGGCACCAGAAGTGCTAAATTTTTTTATTGAGACATTACGGCAAAAAAAGTTGTCTTTTATTGATTCTGGGGTTGTGAATGCAAAATGGTACGGGGTTCCCCAAAACAGAAGAAGGTTTGTCTTGCTTGCTTCAAAGAAAAAAATACAGATTCCAAATCCTGCTTGCTTAACAGATTCCCAGTTTCATACAGTCCGAGACGCTATTGCCCATTTTCCGTGTTTACAGGCAGGAGAAATGGATTCCAGTATTCCAAACCATCGCTGCGCTAGGCTTTCGCCTCTCAATCTTCGGCGAATAAGTCTGATAAAACATAATCGTAACGAATTGCCGGAAGATCTGGTTCTGCCCTGCCATAAACGCGCTCACAGTCACGATGATACTTATGGGCGGATGTCGTGGGACTGCCCGGCTCCGACTCTTACAACAAAATTTTTTTCTATCAGTAACGGAAGATACGGACATCCCGAGCAGAACCGTGCAATTTCTTTAAGAGAGGGTGCATCTATTCAGACTTTTCCAGCTAACTATGTTTTTTCAGGTTCTATGCAAAGTGTAGCCCGCCAGATAGGAAATGCAGTGCCGCCTTTATTGGCAAAAAATATGTCACAGGCATTTATAACTAACGGAGAAATGAGATGAGTATAGAGCACTTTCATATGCGTGTTTTTCCCAGAACAATAGAACATTTGGGTATTAAAATGTATGCCACATTTCCTATTGCTTTGGCTGAATTGATAGCTAACGCCTACGATGCGGAAGCCACCAGAGTGGATATTGAAATATCAACGGCAGATCCCAAGAAGATAGTGGTCAGAGATAACGGAATCGGTATGTCGCCCGAAGAGGTGAATGATAAATTTTTAATGATTGGGCGCAACCGGAGAGAAGAAGATCCTACCCGGAAAAATTCTCTTGGACGTACTATTATGGGTCGTAAGGGCTTGGGTAAACTGGCCCTATTTGGATTGGGAAATTGTGTTGAGGTGTCTACTTCTAAAGCCGGTAATACGCAGGGAGTAAAGTTGACCATGGAGTGGGATACCTTGCGTACTCAGGAAGAATATACAATGCCAGCTGTTTATTTTCCCAAAGAGCTCAATTCTCACGGGACAACTGTTACTCTGACTTCTTTAAAGAAAAGGCTTTCTTTTTCAGCGGTAGAACTGGCGGAAGAATTGGCAAAGTTGTTTTATGGTTTATCCGATAATTTTAGAGTATATGTTACAGTAGATGGGGGAACGGCGGCAGAGGTAACTTCTGATCTGCGTTTTCAAAATTTGGAGAGAGAATTTGAATGGAAAGTGCCAGAAGATTTGCTCAATGATATTACCTCTGATTATCCTAACAAAGATAAAATAAAAGGTTTTCTGTTTACAACGCCCAAACCTAATAATTGCCGGGGTATAACTCTTTATGCCAACGGTCGGCTGGTCAGTGCTCCCTCTTTCTTTAATCTTAAAGCATCAAGCTATATTTATGCGTACCTGACAGGGGTTTTAAATGTGGATTTTATTGATGAAGATTCCACGGATGAGATTATTACAACAAACCGGCAGGCGATAGACTGGTCTTCTCCGGTCGCTGACGGTTTGGAAGAGTACTTGCAGACTTTAATTAAAACAGTTGAGAGCAAGTGGCGTGAAGAACGTCCGGCCCGTCGCATCCAAAAACTAAAAGAATATGAGAATAAATTAAAAGAAAATGCCAAACTCTTTCGCGACAGAACAGCGAAAGGCGTAACGGAAGCCATTGCCGAACAATTACAGGGAAATACAGTACCTGATAAGCAAAAAATTGAACGTGCTGTCAGAAATCAAATTAACGAGCAGAATCCCCTATTGGGATTAAAAAAAGAAATTCATTCGCTGAAAAAGAAAATTATGATCAGCCATTGCGGCGAAGATAAAGTTCTGGCGGATATGCTTTATGATTTGCTTGTTTTTAACGGTATTAAACCGGAAGAAATTCTGTATACGAGTTCGTTAGATCCTGATTCCAGAATTCCGATGGGTAATTGTATTTTGGATTATTTGCGAAAATTTTTTGTAGACAGTATTTCTGATGAAAAGATGTTGGTTTTATATGTAACCAGTGAAAAAATGGCCGCAAAATGGTCTGTTATGTTGGAGGTAGGGGCGGGCTGGATTACTCAGTCCAATCATCATGTTTTTAGAATAAAGGATTTTAAGCCGCAACCTCCTCTGGATACAGAAACGGAGTGGCATGAATGTTCTTGCGATCGGGAAAAGAATATTTTGGAAATGTCTGACCATGACCGTTCTGTTTTGATAGAGAAACTCAAATTTATCTGCCGGACTTTAAATATAATTCCCAGGACAGACACGGAAATTGACTCCAAAATTAAACAACTATTAGGAAAGAAAAAAAATGGATGAGCCTGTTTCGGCGCAGCGAAGCCGTAATATGAGGGCTATTCGTTCCAGCGGTACTAAAATAGAGATCCGTCTGGCAAAAGCGTTATGGGCTGCCGGGTGGCGTTACAGAAAGAACTGCCACAATATTTTTGGTAAACCTGATATCGTTTTAAGAAAATACAGGCTTGCCATTTTTTGTGACAGCGAATTTTGACACGGAAAGAATTGGTCTGTGGAAAAGTTTAGGATTCATACCAGAAAAGATTTTTGGATTGAAAAAATAGAGAATAATATCCGACGGGACCGGTTGGTTAATAAAACATTGCGGAAGCAGGGATGGACCGTATTGCGTTTTTGGGGAAAAGATATAGAAAAAAGAACTGAAAACTGTGTAACAAAAATTTTAAAGGCTGTTGGTAAGAAGATGAATTAACTTTGTAGGCATATATGTACGGACCGGAAACAAATAACCGTTCTGTTTCTGGTCCATTTTTTTAACGATGTTTTATTTATAGTGTTGTATTGCCGAAGATACGTTTACATTATTAAACCCGTGAATTTGTAAGAATTTCTTTATGTCTTTTTCTTTGCATTTGTTTTTTGGCCCTATCATTACGTTTAATGCTTGAGTTTCATCCAGCGGATAAGTTATATAAGGCCTCATGCCGTAAGGGGATAACCGTATCTTAGTTGTTTTAGGATTAAGACAAACAAGCCGAACCTCTCTTTCTTCATAGAATTTGCAGTATTTGGACGCAACCGCATAGTATAGTAAATCTTGTTTAAACTGTTTTTTCTCTAATTCAGTTTGAATGTTTTTTAAATGATACCGAAATTTATTTTGTAATTTTGATACATTATCATAATCTACTTGTATAAATACAAATGATGAGTTTTTTTGTATATTAGGAGTCTGAGCGAAATCCTGAATATAGTTCAAAGATACTTCTGTACCAATTGCAAACCCGCGGCCATCATCGGCATAAGAACGCCATTGGGATAATTGATCCGCTCCTAGAGAAAAAGACATAGTAAAGAAATTTTTTCTTTGTTTTTGTAAATAAGTAATACAAGAATCAATGAAAGAATGCTTGGACTGGAGTTTAGAATCCTGTTTTAGCCTTTGTAACACTTTCTCCGGTATTTGAAACTCTATAGCATCATTACTATTTTGTTCAGAAGAAAACCATAATTCTTTGGTCCTGATAATGTTTTCAAATGCCCAACAGGGGCAATAATGATATATTTTGCATTTTTTGTTTTTATGTTGAAGTGGTATCATATATTTTATTTTACTTTAATTTCCTTGCAAAATAATGTTTGATTAGTTATACTATTAGTGCTATCCACAAAAGGAACGTCTCCTAAACCAAAAGGGGTCGTTCCTTTTTGCGTTTAGAAGCGGATGTCGTCCCCGGGAGTTCCCGGGTGCAGACAAACAATTATCTTTCCAAAATAACCCTTTCCGGCGTGGGGAAATGGAACAAAACCAACCGTTCCGTTACCCCGGCCGCTTCGTTGCACCCCAAAAATCAAATCCAACCTTTTTTCAAATCCTTATTTTGTACTGGGGCGGTCCCTTTGTGCCAGTTTCGGCAAGGGGGTGCCAATGTCTAAAAAAGAGCGTGTGGGTAGAAACGGCAAGCTACCCCCCAAGGAACACCGCTTTACAAGCGAAAACCAGCCAAGTCAGAAAGCCAAAAGCGAAGGACTTAAAAAATGGCACGAACGCAACCGCCTAAAAGACAACATCGCCGGTGTGTTTGCCGAAGCCGTGCCGGATGCATCGGGTAAGAAACATATAGCTATGCGTGCCGTTGCCGTGCGCCTACGAAATTATTTTTTATCTGGCGAGGAGTTTATGTCAGGCAAGCAGGCCCAAGCGGCCATCAGCCTTATCAGCTTGTTGTCTCCGGCTGAAAGCAAGGTAGATTTGACCCTTAAAACCGAGAAAATTTCGGAAACAGACCTTAAAAAAATAATGGCGGAGCGCGTGTATGTTGCAAAGCAAAATGCGCCGGGCGCTACAAAGTGATTTTTATCTGTTCTACCGATACGTCAGCGGCGTGGAACAAAAAACAAACTGGTGGGTCAAAGCGTTTTGTGATTTTTTGCAGTACCAAGTATATTGGCAGTTTTTGAATGGTGGATTACCGGTTGCCACGGTAGAAGCACCCGTTCAGCATGGTAAATCTACCCTTATGCGGCATTTTTTGGCGTGGTTAGTTGGTTTGCACCCTGACAAACGGTTTAACTACTACACCGCCTCGGATAAATTGCTCTTTGAAACGTCGCTTGCTGTAAAGATGATTTTACGCTCACCGCGGTACCAGTCTATATTCGGGGCGCGTACTGGGGGTGGACAGACGGAAAACATCCAAACGCTTGTTTTGCTAACGCCGGATGGTTCGGCAGGCGGGCAGGTGGATTTCCGCTTAATGGGTGCCGGAAATATTGGGCACCCGTCTCACGTGTCTTTGATTGACGACCCCTACCGCAACCGGGAAGAGGCGTACAGCCAAACGATGCGGGATAAGATTTTAGACCGTTTCCGGGCAGATATTGTCAGCCGCCGCCAAACGCCCAGTATGATTGTGGTGGTGCACAGCCGCTGGCATGTGGACGATTTAATCGGCATATTAAAGCGCGAAATAAAAGGCGTGCTTTCGTTTCGTTATCCGGCTATTTCGCCCGACGGAACAGCCTTATTTCCCGAATTGCGCCCCTTGGTGTTTTTGGAAGCACAAAAGAAAATGTTGGGACCCTTGGCTTGGGAAGCGCTTTACCAACAAAGTCCCACGGTGGCAGGTGGTAATGTGCTGAAACTGGTGTGGTTCAAACGGTATAGCGAACTGCCCGCCCCGCCTACGCGGGTGATAATCGTGGCCGATACGGCACAAAAAACGGGACAAAACAACGATTTTACCGTTTTTCAAGCGTGGGGATTGGTACAGGGCAATGCTTATCTGCTGGCCCAAATACGGGGCAAATTTGAAGCGCCCGAACTGCTTTCTACGGCGCGGGTATTTTACCAACAAATCCGTATCCAATTTGGTACGGTGGGCGCGTTTTACATTGAGGATAAAGTCAGCGGAACGGGGCTTATACAGGAACTGGCGCGCGAGGCGTTGCCGATTGTACCGCTTACTCGCCAAAAGGATAAGTTTTCCCGCGTGCTGGACATTGTGCCGTATGTGGCGGCGGGAAAAGTGTTTGTTCCGCAGGAAGGAATGGATGACTTTTTAGACGAGTGTGTGGCGTTTCGGCAAGATATGAAGCACGCGCACGATGACCAGGTGGACTGCCTGGCCGACGGCGTAAACCAACTTTTAAATGACAATACCCCGGTGGTGGTGTGGGGATAGAGGAATATGAACATTAAAAAATTATGGAAAAGTCTTTTTAAGAAAACGGATTCGGACGAAACTCCGGCGGCCGCACAGGTTTGGCAACCGCTTGTTGGTTCCAATATGTCCAGTGCCTTTGCGGAGATTCCCGAAGTCTATCAAAGCATTTTATTTATTTCCACCAATGCCACCCAGGCCGAACTGGGCTATTTTCGTTTTAAAGACAATGCCGAAGTGTACCGCGATAACCCACAGGTTCGCCCGCTCTCAGAACTGTTGGACCGCCCCAACCCGGAAATGGATTTAAACACTTTCTTGGAGTTTGTGTACGGCTTTTTGGCCTACCACCGCGAGGTTTTTATCCTCAAAGTAAAATCTCGCGGGCAACTGGCCGGCACGCGTAATTTGCCCGCCCAGTTGTGGCCGGTTAATCCCAAGGAGTGTGCGGCGGCCTCTTTTGATGCGTGGGGCGTGTCGGCTTGGAGCATTAAGGGCGTGATTTACCCGGCGGAAGATGTTATCCATATCCGCTATTTTAACCCGGTGGATATGTTCCGTTCCGTTTCGCCCTTAACGCCGCTAACTGAACTGATTCAGGCTAATAAAGCGGCTATGCGCTCTAACCGCGCGTTTTATGAAAACAATTCCCAAGCGCCCTTTATTTTGGCGACCGACCGGGATTTAACCAAAACGCAAATGGACAACATTAAAAGTGCTTGGGAAAGCGGGCATAAAGGGAGCGAAAAACGTGGCAATACAGGTTTTTTATCCGGCGGGCTTAAGCCGTATGCTATCAATACCAGCAACGGCACGGCAGAATTCGTGGAAAACTCCAAAAACACGAGCGAACGCATTTTATCCGGCCTGCAAATGCAAAAAGCACTACTTAACATGACGGACACCACCAACTATGCAACCTATATGGGGCAGTTGCGCACATTTTGGCAGAACGTCATCCGCCCAATGGTGCGTAAGGTGGAAAGTGCGCTGAATGCGTCTGTTGTCCGCCCATTTGCGCCGGAGCTTGAATTGCGCTTTAAGTACGACAATGTAGAGGCGTTCCAAGCCGATTTTGCCGAAAAAGTAAAAACGGCCCAAATGCTTGCCTCTATCGGGTACCCAATTAACAAAATCAGCGACCGCCTTAACTTGGGCTTTGAGCCGGTAGCGTGGGGGGATGATTGGTGGATTAATTTTGGGTTGGTTCCGGCATCGGATTATCGCGCAGGGGTTGCGGTGGAAACAGACGACACAAAGGCATGCAGTTGTACGCATACCAAAAGCATGCAGGACTTGCGCAAAGAAACCGTGTGGAAGCGTTTTGACCGTACCCAAATCCGTATGGAAATGTTAATGGCACAGAAAATGGGGCGCTTCTTTTTGGAGCAGGGTGGCCGCTTAAAACGCGCCGCCAAGGACGGCACATTAAACGCCTACGATTGGGGCGCGGAGGATAAAGCCCTTGAAAAACGCTTTTTCCCGGTGGTGGCTGATGCGGTGCGCGTGGGCATTGGCTTTGGCCGGGAACAGTTGCAAAAATCCGTTAAAGCAGAGGCGGAAGAGGCGTCCGAACGCCGCTATTTGGGCAAAGTGGCTACGCGTTTGACGGGCATTAACCGCACGACGCGGGCTAAGGTAGAGGACATTTTGACGCAAGGTCTTGCCGACGGGCAGAGTAATGAGGATTTGGCCGAAAAGTTAGCCGCAGAGGTGCTAGGCGGTTTTAAAATGCGGGCGCGCAACATTGCCCGTACCGAAAGTACCGGGGCGCTTAATGGCGGTACGGTGGAATATGCGGCCGAACTGGGAGCCACTAAAACATGGCTGACGGCCCGCGACAGTGAAGTGCGTGAATCTCACGCGGAACTGGACGGGGAAACCCGGGCCGCGAACGAGGTGTTTTCCAACGGGCTTTCCCACCCGGGCGACCCCTCGGCCATAAACGCAGGCGAGGTGTGCAACTGCCGCTGTACGATTTTACTCAACTATAAATGAGGAACTTATGAACGAAAAACAAAACCTATCTTTTGAGGTAAACGTCAAATCGGTAAACGAAGAAGAAAATAGCATTGAGGCCGTCTTTTCGCACAAGCAGAAAGACCGCGCCGGAGATGTCTTACCGCCGGATGTGTTGTTGGACGGGGCAAAGAATTTTCTTAAAAACCCTGTATTGTTGGATTCGCACAATTATAGCAGCGTAAAAAACATTATTGGGCGCGTGGAAGATTTGCGCATAGAAAACGGCGGGCTGGTTGGAAAATCCGTTTATTTTGTAGGAAAGGGCAATGACGCGGCCGATTGGGCCTTTGCCTTAGCCAAAGAGGGATTGGCGGCATTTTCGGTAGGGTTCCGTGCCTTGGAATACGACTACATCAAAGAAAAGGACGCTATGGGCAACGAAATGGTAACGGGCTACCTGTTTAAAAAGGTGGAACTGTTGGAAATTTCGCAGGCGGCCGTGCCGTGTAACCCCCGGGCGCTTAAAAAGATTTTTACCCCCAAAGCAACTGCTCCGGCGGCACCCGTGCCTATGGCCGAAAGCGGCAAAGGGGAAAAAGAAACCATCGCCAAAGCGTTTAAGAATGCCTTGGCCGAAATTAATCAAGAGGTAAACAAATGACTGAACAAGAAATCAAAGACTTGGCGAAAGCCGTGTTTGATAATGGCACGAAAGACCTTTCCGCGCAGGCGGAAAAGAGTGCCGCGGCTGTTGAAACCCTTAAAAAGGACGTCAACAGCAAACTGGATACTTTGACGGAAAAAGTGTCCAGACTGGAAGCCGTCCCCGTGGGCAATCCGCTTCAAACCAAGGCGGATTTTGGCATGCATTTGGGGGCCAACGTAAACGAAATCGTTTCCGTTTTGCGGGAAAAAGGCTACTTCCAAAATCAGGAAAAATCTGTGGAAGAGAACCGTGCTAACGCGGCCCTGTTTACGAAATGGGGCATTAGCCTGTTCAAGTCCATTTCCACGCACAACCCGGCCATTTACAGCGACTTTTGCAAAGCCGCCAATGTGGAAGGCACGGACGCCAACGGCGGCTATTTGGTGCCCAGCGTGATTGTGCCAGAACTCATTAAAGCCGTGCGTAACGACAGTTTCGCCATGCGCGAGTGCAATGTGTTCCCGAAGTCCGCGCCGGAAGTTCCCTTCCCGGCGGAAGACGGCATTGCCACGGCCTCTTTTACGGGCGAAAATACCGCCGCCACCAAGAGCAACCCGACATTCAAAAATGTGGTTATCAAGGCATTAAAGGCGGTGTCCTTAACGGACGGCGTGTCTAGCGAACTGTTGCAGGACAGCGTAGTTTCGTTCGTGGGTATTTTGGTGGACCAAATGACCTACGCCATTGCGCAACTGATTGACAATGTAGTGCTCAACGGTATTGCCGGAGATACCGCCAACTTTAAGGGTGTTTTGAATGCTTCTACTGGCGTACAGGCCGTTGCGCTTGCCAAAGGCAAAGCCCTCAAAGATGTAGATTACGACAGCGTGGCCGATTTGGTCGGCCTCTTAAAACCCGGCGACTTGGCGCGTGCTAAATTCTGCTTATCCAGCTACGCGCTGACGGTCTTGCGCAAGGTAAAAAGCACCGACGGAGTGCCGCTCTTTGCCAATGCCGTTGCGGGGGACCCGTCCACCTTCTTGGGTAAACCGTACTTTTTGAGCGAATTTGCGCCGGGTGCAACGGATGCCGCCACCGCCGCCAAAAACGTCATTGCGTTTGGCGACTGGAAGAAATACTACATTGGCTTAATGCCCAACACCTTGGCCATTGAAGCAGACCCGTATTCCAATTTTGACAAGGATACCATCCGCTACCGCATGAAAATGCGCGTTGGTGGAAACCCTGTCAGAACCTCTGCTTTTGCGGTGCTCAAATCCGGCGAAGCGGCCTCCTAAACAGAAAAATCTCCCCCGGGTAACACCGGGGGAGTTGGAGCGTTTATGAAAAAGAACGAACAAAACGACAAGACGGAAACGGCTCCGGCCGATAAACCCGACCAGCAAACGGCGCCCAAATGGGCCAAGCAGAAGGTGGTGTGCGGGTTTTGCCACAATACCGTGGTGTTTGAACGGGTAAAACCGGGGCAAAAAATTGCCTGTCCCAAGTGCAATTTTACGTTGGAGATGAAATAAAATGAGCCTGATTACCGCAGACGAAGTATTGGTGTTTTTGGCAAACGAGCCCAAAACGGAATCCGTGAAAGAGCAGATTTCCGCTTGCATTGAGTTGGCACAGCCGCAGGCGGCAAATTATGCCAAGATTTCGTTTGCGGAGTACACCGCCCAAACGGTGCCTGCGGACATCAAGGCGGCCCTTATAAAGTGGGCGATTGCGGAATATATTGCGGCCTATTCCAGCACCAATTATGTGGACGGGGACGGCAACTTTGTGGACCGCGCTTCCCGCTACCGTAAAGAAGCACAGCGTATTTTAGACGCATATCTCCCGGTGGTGGCATTATGAGCCTATCGTTTAACCCGGCGGAATTAAAGGCAATTAAGGGGTTGCTCGCGCGTATTGGGGCCCTTAAAGCGCCGGAAGTGCTTATGGCGTTTCGCCGGGCGGCACTCCTAGTGGAAAACCGGGTTAAACTCAACACCACAAAGGGCGGTGTTTTGAACTCACGCACGGGTAAATTGCGAAGCAGTATAGGTTCCGTCGTTCGCGAGCAGGACGGCAAACTTGCCGCTCATATTGGCAGTGGGCAACGCACGGGCAAACCCGTAGTTTATGCCAACATTTTGGAAAAGGGCGGCATTATCCGCCCTGTCAACCGCCAATGGCTGACGATTCCCACCCAGTACGCCAAGTCTCGCGCGGGCGCAGGCAATATGCGGGCTCGGGAAGTGCCCAACGGTTTTTTTCAGCGCACCAAAGAGGGCACGCTGATTTTGTACCAAGGCGGCAAGACAAAACCCGTGCCGATGTTTGTTTTAAGAAAACGCGTAACCATACCGGCCAAGCGTTATTTGTCTTTATCCTTGGAGCAGAGCCAACAGGCGGCTTTGGATGAACTAAAAAACGCACTGGGTAAACTAGCGGAGGACAAATGAATGCATTGACACCTACTTATTTTTTAAATGCACTTTACACGCTCCTTACGGTGCCGGGGGCATTTGTGCAGGATGTACTCGTTTTAAGAGGACTGCGCAGTAATATTACAGCCGAGTACACTTTGCAAATCTACCCCACCAATCTGCGCGAGGAAACGCGCGCGCAAAATGTGCTTACCTGCACCGATACATGGATTGTTGGCGGCGTGGTCAAAACGGGCGAAGAAAACTTGGTGGACAAAACCCTTTCTTTTATCCAGGACACCAAAAAGGCCTTGGATAAACTTACGGAAGACAGCGGGGATTTTACATACGCCCTGTTGCCGGACGTGCAAGTCTCATACGACGGTTTCCCGTATGTGGCGTTCAGTATGACGGTGGAAATCAAATACCAAAGGAGAATTAACAATGAGTAGCAAAGCAAGAGCCGGTTTAGGCGTAAAACTTTCAATTAATGAAAAGGCAGTGGCGGAACTGTCCAGCGTGGGCGGCATTGAGCCTTCCACCGAAACGATTGACGTTTCCAATCACGATACGGAGGGTGGTTTCCGCGAATTTATTCCGTCCATTTCCGACGCGGGGGAATTTACAATTGAGGGCAACTTTGTAGGCGGCGACGAAGGACAGGCCGCCGTGCGCGAGGCCTTTTTTGCCAAAAGCATTGTACCCGTTACGATTGAGTTCCCCAAAGCGGCGGGCGAAACGGCTGGGGCCAAATGGGCCTGCAACTGTATGATTTCGTCCTTCCGCGCTGTGGGCGACGCCACGATTGACAGCCAACTCACGTTTGCGGCTACGTTAAAAATTTCCGGCAAGCCGACCTTTACGGATGCCGTAGGAGCGTAATATGTCCAAGAAAGAAACAACCTTCACGCTTAACGGCAGGGAATACACTCTCAAATTTTCTATGCGTGTTCCGCTCTATTGGGAACAAGCCACCAAAAGGAACTATTTTGAAGCATTTGGGCCGGGTTCCAAGCCCTCGCTCACCGATATTTTAACGCTGGTATGGGCGGCGTTTAAAAACGGCGGGTGTACGCTTTCGTTAGAAGAACTGGCCGAGCAGTTAAGTGATAAAGATTTACAGGCTCTTTCCACCAAAGTAATGGGGCTGGTGGCGGATAATTCCACCCCGGCTAAAACAGGGGACAAAGAACCCCCTTTGGCAGTTGCGCCCCAACGCTAGACGGCCTATGGGCAATAGGCCGTTATGACTTGGGGCTGACGGATGCGGAATTTTGGGAGTTATCTTTTAAGGAATTTGACCTGCTGAAAAAGCGTCAGGAATTGGACGAATACCGCTCTTGGGAGCGGACGGCAAGCCTAATGTGTGTAATATTTAATGCACACCGTGGCAAACACCAGCGGGCCTTGAAGGTAAAGGATATTCTTAAAAATCCGTTTGAAAAGCCGGCATCGGCAAGCGATGTGGCGGCTATGCTAAAAGAATTAACCAAACGAAAAGGCGGCAGTATAAATGGCAAGTAAAATACTTAGCATTGAACTTATTTTGGAAAGCAAATCGTTTACCGCGCAAATGCAAAAGGTAAACGATGCTTTTGCCAAGACAAATAGCGACCTGCAAAAATTCGGCAAATCTATGCAGAAGGTAGGGGCAAGTTTTGCCGCGGTAGGCGGGGCTATTACGGCCGCCTTGGGTGTAGCGGTAAAATCCTTGGCAAACGCCGCAGACGTGGCGGACGATACGGCCAAACGCACAGGCTTAACGGTGGAAGCCGTGCAGGAACTGGGCTATGTGGCTAAAATGACGGGCTCCAATTTGGCTACGGTGGAGGTGGCCCTACGCACTATTATGCAAAAGGGCTTAACGGACAGCGGCACTGAGAGTGCGGCCTTTACGAGTGCCTTAGAAACCTTGGGGCTGTCGCTTGCGGAACTTCGCGCTATGAACCCGCAAGCCCAGTTTGACGCACTATCCCAAGCCATTGCAGGCGTAGCGGACCCAAGCCAACGGGCAGGCCTGGCTATGACGGTTTTCGGCCGTGCCGGAACGGCCCTTTTGCCGATGCTTGCGGAAGGGGCGGACGGCATAGCCAAACTAAAAGACGAGGCCCACAAATACGGTTATGTGATGAGCCAAGAGGTCGCAGAAGCCGGGAGCAATTTTAATGACAATTTGGATAGATTAAAGGGCTCCCTTGGTGGGCTTGCCCAGCAAGTGGTGGCTGGGCTTTTGCCAACGCTAAACAGTTTGGTAAAATGCGCGGCTGATGTTGTCGCCGGCATTAAAGAGTGGATAAACAATAACCCTAATTTAGTTTCCACCTTGGCTCATGTGGTGGCCAGCGTAGGCGCGGTGCTTACGGTATTTGGGGCGTTAGTAGCGGCGTGCGGCTCTTGGATTGCGCTTGCTCCGGCTGTTGGTGCGGCCTGGACGATTGCCACCGGGCCTATTGGCATAACGATTATGGCGATTGCGGGCGTAGTAGCCGGAATTGTGGCCTTATGGAAAAATTGGGACAAGGTTTGCCATTATATGGTGCAGGCGTGGGATACTTTAACGATTGTCATTTGCAAAGGGGTGGAATTGTGGCTTTCCTCTTGGGAAACGGCCCTCGGGTGGATTCCCGGCATTGGCGAAAAACTGCGCACGGCTATGTATGGAGTACAAAATGCGGCGGCGCAAGCCTCGTTTGATATTGGGCAACGCCAACTCCAATACGAAAAAGATAAAAACGAGAAATTACTGGCGGAAACGCAAAAGTTTACTTCTGCACAAAATGAAGCCTTGATAAGCGCTCAAACAGAGCAACAGGATATTGCTTCCAAGAACACGGAGGAGCATTTGGCATCCACTACTGAAAAGGTGGAAGGATTTTGGCAGACGGTGTATGATGTATCTGCCCAACAAAGCCTAAATATTACAAGCCAAGTAAGTTCTGTGTATAGCGAATTACAAAATAATCTTTCCGTATCCTTTTATGCCTTGTTTCAACAAATAGGAAATGGGTGGAGTGGGCTAAAAGATATAGCAATCAATTTTTGTCAAAGTATGTACCAAAGTTTCGTGAAAATGTTGGCGGACCTCGCGGCCGAACAGATAAAAAATATTATTGCTGTACAGGTGGCAAATGTTGCCGCGGCTAAGGTAAATATAGCGGCAAACGCTGCCGAGGCAGGTTCAAAAGCGGCGGCTGCCTCTGCCGGGTGGGCCTTGTGGGGGGCCATTGCCATCGGCGCTGGGATTATGGCGGCTGTTTTGGCATTTGCAGATGGCTTTGCAACAGGCGGGGTGGTGCCTGGAAATTCGTTTAGCGGGGATAATGTACTCGCACGCGTAAACAGTGGGGAAATGATTTTAAACCGTGCGCAACAGGCTAGGCTTTTTGATATTGCCGATGGAAATGCCGAGCCTGTAGGCGGGAGCGGTGCGGTTATCAACCAAACGATTAACGTTCAAAACGCCGGCGATTTAACCGCTATTACGCAAGCTATAAAACGCGGTACGGTGGAAGCCTTGGAATTTGCCAATGTGGCCTATAAGGCGGGTGCAAAACGCAATAAGTATGTAGGTTAGCGTTTAGTTGTTTTCCAAAGGGTACATTGTTTTGTTGCGTATGCAAGATTGGAGTGGGAATTGCATGATGTCAGTAAATTTCCGCTTGTCTCTTTGGTAGTCTTATATTCCACGCAAGGTTTTCTGGCATAGTCTAGTGAAGTATAAGCGCTGCATTCGGTAGAATAAGAACCATTTTGACCAAGCGTGCTTTTCCACTGGACACAAGTTTGCAGTGTTAAAGAGGTCCTAACAACGCAAGAGGTTTTATAAGAACCGTCTTTATTTTTAACAGAGGTCCAAATGTGACAAGGTAAAAAATCCATAGAGGAGTGCTCAACACAAGAAGTGGTGTAAGAATTGTTCCCGTTGGGAATGGTTTTATAAGCAACGCAAGGAGAAAAATTCAAAGAGACACGAGATACACAAACGGTCTTAAATTCCGTTGCAAAACCGAACAACGGGATGAGCACCAAAATAAGAGCGGGCAAAAATTTTTTCATAAGAGCCTCCTCTTATTAGTATAACCCATTTTCAGGGGAAAATATTGCATTATGGTTGAAACAATACAAATTAAAACGCCCATTAAATGCTACGGGCAGAACTTTATTACCAAGCGTTGCGCGTTTACAGGCGATGTGCAAAATATGTCCGCCTTGTACGATAACGCCGCCGATACTCCGGCCACTTTTTACAACACGGACGTTACCCAACCTAAAAACTGGCATGTGGCCTTTAAAGATAAGTACGGGCAAATTACGTCCCGCACCATAGACACAGTTATTTTGGAAAATTCCACCGCGGACAGCGTGGCTATTTCGTATTTAAACACACAAGGGGAAACAGTGGCGTTAGGCACTTTCGCGCTTGCGCAGAACAATATCTTAAAACTGACTCCTTTTACCGCGCAGGAAATTACGTTTGCGTTTACTTGCTCAAAAAATTACTTTGAAATTGGCGAAGTGCGCTGCTTAAAATACCTGTTTGATTTAAAGGCAACTTCGCAGGTTTCTATCGTTCCCAATACGCAAGGGGGCGAATATACCGCGCAGGACGGCAGTTATTACGCATGGACTGATTACCACCGCCCTGGGGTGGAAATAAAGGTGTCTAACGGGAGTTATGCCCAATATAAGGTCTTGCGTGCGCTGGTGCAAAACAACGAAAGCATTACCGTTGTTCCGTTTACAGAATTAGATTTTTTTGTCCTGGAAGGCTTGTTGAATAGGGATTTATCGCCCGATTTGAACCGCTTTTCCGGCTTAGTGGATTATACCTTAAAGGTGGTAAGCAAATGAGAACTGTACCCGAATCAATTAAACTGGCGTTGGCGGATTCTTCGCTACCCATTAAAAAGCGGTTGCTTTTGTACCGCCGCAAGTGGAACGCGGACACCCTTAAATATGCCCTAGAAACGGAACCCGTGGATATAACGGACCTGCTAATTGAAGCAGGGCCTATCAAAATGGCACTTGATACCGACGAGGTGGATAAGTGGGATGCTTCCAATGTTACGCTTACATTTAACAACGAATTAAACTGCTTCAAAGAGGGCTTAACCGGCGGACTTTTTGAGAATGCCGTTTTGTGGGGCAGTAAAGTAGTTTACAACATAGAAACAGCCGAAAAGGGAGCTCTTGCCGACAGCATTACGGTTTTTACTGGTTATGTGTATTCCTCTCCGGTGTTTCGTGATAATGGCAACCGTTTTGAACTGACGGTTACGTCCAGTTTGGACGCGCTTGAATATGTAAGCGCAGAGGATTTTTGTTATACCAAAACGGATGAACTTGCCACGGTTGTGCAATCGCAAAATTCCAAAGACCAAGGCAAGGAATTTACCACATCCGAAACGGGCGTGGGGTATGTGGATGAAGTGAAGTATGGGGCAGAGTTTGAGAGCGCGCAAACGCTTGCCGCCGGGAACGATTATGACCTTTCGGACACCAACGAATACACCAAACCCGCCGTTGTAAAACTAAAATTTACGCCTACGGACGGATACCAAATGTGGCTTTCGTACCGTTATTGGCATAAAGATATGGCAATAGAGGACATCGTTAACGCTCTTTTGAACTTAACCCATATTTCCAATCGTTCTATTGAGGTTGCTGATTTTGGTAAAGATAATGCAGTGGAATATGTTTCTTTTTCAAAAACTGAAAACATGAATATTATGTTTGGCTTTGATGAACAACAAAAATTACGTCCGTTGTATCCATCCGGAAATAGTAATTCGCTTGCGTTAACAGACAAATCTTTGGAATCTTTCACTTGTCGCCTTCCTACAAAAGGGTATTTTAATATGTGCTCCCCTGATGCATATACTCAACCATACTGTAGTATTGGATTATATGAAGATAATACCTGTCAAAATGGTCTTATTATCAATTCTGGTATTGATTTTTTTAGTGGTAAATATATTGCAATGGGTGTGACCTCTGTGCGTAACGGACATTTTGAAACAATACGCTCGGAATATGATTATGTACATGCATTCATTGGTTTTGAACTTATCAATAATAAAATTCGTTTGTATTATGACGATTATTCATTTAAGGCCCCTCATTGTAGGGGGCCCGTGAAATATTTGGAGTATGACTTTATCCCTCCGTGCGCCTTCTTTAATTATGCCTCAAGTTTTGTTAGGTACATAGAGGGTTTTATTGGATATACAGAAAGTATAGGGCAACCAGACTTATCAAATAGGCAATCATTTTATAATTCTATTTTTTATTCAGATAAAGACGGAATATACAATAGAAAAGGGATACGTTTTGATTGCGTTTTGGGTAATAATGGAACTAGATGGAATCGCTTACATGCCAATAGTTCCGTTGTTAATAACGGAAAAGGACAATGGTATTATTCCGATAGTGATGACGGATTTTCTTATAGTTCGTTAACACCAATTCAATTAGGAGATACGATACCTTCTAGTAAACAATATTTAAGGGTTTATTATCGGACAACTTCTGATTTCGGTTATGAACAATTTGAAAATGCACGCGTATCTAAACTAATAGGAGCAGCCAAAATACCGTTAGTTAATTTGACGGGTTTAACCGTTGGGGAAGCTATTGCCCAACTGGCAAAAATGGTTTCTTATGAAATAGGATTTAACCAGGATGGAACCTTCTTTTTTCGTTCAAGAACCGGGATAAATACAGGAATGGAACTTTCCCCAAAGCAAATTATTTCTCTTACAAATAACGCGGCTGACATTGATACTTTGGCGAACCGGGTAAGTGTAGAGTTTGGCAATTTCAAAACAACGGTAGATGATAATACAGAAGGGAAACCACACCCTAATTCAATGGATATTTATGGCATCCATGAAAAGACGATTTCTGATGACAATTTTATTCCGGCTGATAATGTGGATATTTCTATTGCTATTGCTCAAGCAAATTATCGGGCACTTTCAGCACTTGGATATACTGTGCAAGTTGATAGTATCCCATTTTTAGAACTTGAGTTGGGTGATAAAATTACTGTCTGTTCCGAAAATACCAACATTGCCGCCAAAACTTGGAGCGATTACAACAAATTCATCAAATTACCTATTTGGAAGCGTGTGTTTAAAATTATCGGCATAGAACTTTCTTTTGCCAAGCGTTTAATGTCACTTACGCTTAAGGATGCTACAACGGAGCAGGACGTACCTCCGTTGGAATACAATGTGTATCAAACGCAATTCCCAACCCCATTAAATTACAAGGAGTAACTATGTTTATTGAAGACAAAGAGGACAAGGTTTTTATCCCGCAAACAAAACATACTATCAGCGCGAATGATTACAACCAAATCAAAAATGAAATTCAAAGCGCGATAGAACTGGCCGGTATGGAGCCGGAAAAAGATGTTATTCAGTTTCCAACAGCCATTAAACAGTTGACGGAGCAGAGTGGCACGGCCGAAATGGAAAAGATTACGGCAGAGGGAACCAAACAAATAAATGCCGTTGAGGCAGCAGGTGCCGCACAAAAAACAGGCTTGGAAACTGCTGGAACAGAACAAATTCAACGGGTACAAAACGAGGGCTCTGCGCAGGTGCATGCTGCAAAAAACTGGGCCAGCAAAACAGACGGCCCCGTAGAGGGGGATGTATATTCGGCCAAAAAATACGCGCAAGAGGCCGCCCAAAGCGCACAAAATTTCCGTGGCCTTTCTATCGGGATGGTGGTACTCAGCCAGTCTAATTTGGCAACGGATAATCCCGGCTGTTTGCCGCTTTGGACGGGCGAATACTACACCAACGCCGTCGCGTTGTACCCCGATTTTTACACGTGGGTCAAAAGTCACCCTGAACTGTGCAAAACAAAGGCCGAATATGACGCTGCCATTACTACTTATGGGGAGTGCCCGTATTATGTGGCGGACGAGGTGTCCGGCTCGTTGCGCCTTCCCAAACTGGCCAACTATATCAAAATGGCAAATAGCACAGAAGGTATCACTCAAAAGGGTGCTGGGTTGCCAAATATTACAGGAAGTATTGACCCCTTTGTAGATATGAACCGTAATTGGAGTGGAGCTTTAGAAGTTAATAACACGGCTCCTTTTAATCCGAGCGGGACAACAGGAAATGGTAATGGCTCGCACGTTATGTTTGACGCTTCTAAATCAAACGCTATCTATGGTGCGGCCGATACAGTACAACCAGCACACACTACTCTTTATCCGTGGGTTTGCGCTTTCAATGCGGC